>Ga0163149_10006033_pt1 | contig 12587 bp, 9 predicted proteins | sample OliLakLV19MP5G1_FD_148604 | JGI IMG/M metagenome (GOLD analysis project Ga0163149, IMG submission 148604) | Freshwater microbial mat bacterial communities from Lake Vanda, McMurdo Dry Valleys, Antarctica - Oligotrophic Lake LV.19.MP5.G1 | ecosystem: Environmental > Aquatic > Freshwater > Lake >...
CCACTAATGGCTGCAGCTGCAGCTTTAACAGGGAAAGTGGTAGATGTGAGGGAATATTTATAAAAAAAATTTAATACTTGAGGTGCTTAATATTCTTGTGGAATTGAGTAATAAGAATCATTTAATCGGAATGAAGATTATAGCTGATAGAATTCAAGATAAGAAGGATATTGAAGCACTATTAAAATAAAAAAAATAATGGAGATACCTTTAAATAATGCGGAGAAAGGTTTTTATTATGATGCAACCGATGAGCAAATAGCAAGGCATCAGTTACATACAATTGAAGAAATATTGTATTGGATAGAAGATATGAACAAATTGCTACGAGAAATACAAACAGAGGATGAATGGAATAAAGCCTATTTGCTAAAGAACAAACCAAGTACTTATAGTAGTAAACTTAAAGAATTATATAGCATTTAAATTGCAGATTTTATATAAGTAATAGATAATTCAACAATAGTCAATTAAATACATTAATGTCAAAAGAAAACTTCAAACAAAAGATAATACAGTCCACAGCAGTTCCTATAGAAATTGAAAATATTGATACTGACCAAATAATACCTGCAAGATTCCTAAAATCTACTTCTAGAGAAGGTTTTGGGAAAAATCTTTTTATTGATTGGCGTACCAATGCTGATGGCAGTCCTAAAACCGACTTTCCACTTAATAATGTAAAGTATAGCGGAGAAATATTGGTGGCAGGCAAAAATTTTGGCTGCGGCAGCAGCCGCGAACATGCCGCTTGGGCCCTGGCCGATTATGGATTTAAAGTGATAATTTCAAGCTTTTTTGCAGATATTTTCAAAAATAATGCCCTCAATAATTTCATTTTGCCCATTACAGTTAGTGATGAATTTTTATCATTAATATTCGAGAAAATTAATGCAAACCCACAAATAGAAATTGAAGTAAATTTAGAATCTCAAATGCTGACTGTTGAAGGCAAATCAGAAAGCTTCGACATTAATCCCTACAAGAAAATATGTTTGCTAAATGGCTATGATGATATTGATTATCTATTGAGCTTGAAAACAGAAATTGATACCTATGAAAAGAAAGCACTGGCTTTCTAATATTCATTTTCACAAATGTAAAAAGTTGTCAATTTCTACGAATTGGCAGCTTTTCGCATTTTATGAGTATCTAGTTCAATTTTTTTATAAAAAGCTGTAAATCAATGAAACATTGTTAAAATACATGCGTTCAAATAGTATCATTCAAATATTAAATTGTATATTTGCAATGCGAAATAGAATTTAAAATATATAAAACATATATAATTAGGGCTCGTAACAGAGAAAAAAATTTTTCATTAATTAGGTTTAGGTTTGGTTAATTAATTCTACAAAGTCCCGAGATGGTATCTCGGGATTTTTTATTTCTCAGGGTTTTAAAAATTATCTTTATTTTTACTTCACCTAGTTAAACCGTTTTAAACCAGCATTCATGAGAGTATTTATTTTTATATCTTTGAAAATTATAGCCTTTGCAGTTTTTTCGCAAAGCATGGATTCTGACCTTAGTAGAAAACAAGGTGATTTATTTTACAATGCCAAAGAATACAGAAAAGCTATTGAAAAATACAATCTTGCTCTGAAAACCAATTCATATAGCGATACTTCTAAAAAAGCTATGATTGCCTATTTGGCACTGGTAAATCAACTGGGGATGAGCTATTATTACACTGAAGATTACATCAATAGCATCAAAACGCTTAAATCGGTTGAGAATATTTATTGTAAAACCTGTAAAAATTCTATCCAATATTCTTCGGTATTGAACAATTTGGCCAATGCGTATCTTGAAACTTTAAAATATTCAAAAGCAGAGGAATATTTCAAAAAATCGCTTGGCATCAAGCAAAAAGTATCGGGCAAGCAAAGCCTCGATTACGCGATTGGCCTCAATAATTTGGCTGATTTATACAATAGCAATGGCAATTTTTTTAATGCAGAGCCGCTGTATAAGCAAGCCCTTGTCATTTTAGAAAAAGCAGCAGAAACCAATACTTTGACCTATGCTGTGATTTTAAACAATCTAGCTGAAATATTTTCTTCCTCTGGCAGTTACGATTTGGCTATTCAGAATTATCAAAAATCGATTCAGATAAAAAAAGCTTTAGAAATACAAGAGGAAAGTTCGCTTGCTAACACTTACATTAATTTGGCAACTACCTATTTAAAAAAAGAGCAGTTCAATTTATCGGAAGAGTTTTTTATCAAAGGAATGAAGTTGAAAGATGAAGTTTCTGGCACTGAAAATATAGAATACGGCTATGCAATGCACAATTTTTCAGAACTCTACTTCAAAAAAGGCGATTATGCGAAGTCGCTCCGTATCAATTTGAATGCCATAGCGTTGATGAAAGCCAAATCGACTGCTAATTTGACTGTGGAAGATGTGTTGCTGAAAGCTTCATTGGCTACAAAATATTTTAGGGTGGGTAGTGTGCAGAAAGCAGATAGTATTTTTAAATCAACTAATGATGTTTTCAAAGTCAAATTCTCGGATAAAATAGGAGAATACGCCTTATTTTTAGTTCAGTATGCCGATTTTTTACATTCAACTGGCAAATATGCAATGGCAGATGATTTGATGAATACAGCTGTAAAAGCCAAAAATGAGGAAATCAAAAGAGTATTCAAATACTTGAGTGATAGAGAAAAAAATCAGTTTGTAGATAAAAATGAATCGTTTTTCAATACTTATCTAAAATACGCTTTGAAGAGGGCTGGAGTTTACCCCAAGATACCCACTACAAACCCAAGTGCTGAAATGCTTGTGCAGTTACTCAATTTCAGAATAAATAACAAGGCCTTGATTCTAAATTCGAGTGCCAAACTCAGGAATAAAATATTTGAATCGAGCGATACATTGCTTAAAAATAAATATTTGCAATGGGAAGATATGCGAAATTTAATTTCGCAAGCCAACAATCAAAATGCCACGGTGGCTACAAAAGCTAAAATTCAACAATTAGCAGAAAAAGCCAATACTATTGAAATTGAGCTTTACCAGCTTTCAGATGTATATAAGAAAATTTACAACGAACCCAGCGAAAACTACGAATCTTTAATAAGCTATTTATCTGATAATGAGGCTGCTATTGAAATACTAAAAGTGAAACATAGCCGAGATACTATTTATTATTTTGCCATCATTGCCGATAAAAAATCAGGTGTGCCCAAGGCGGTTTTTTTGCCAAATAGTGCCATGCTTGAAAAGCGAAATTTGAAATACTATCGCAACTCTATAAAATTTAAAGAAGAAGATAGCGAATCGTTTGATGCATATTGGAAGCCAATAGTTACAAATTTATCATCAGGGATAAATAAAATATATCTTTCACCTGATGGCATTTACAATGTTGTTAATTTGAATTGCCTTAAAAATACAGCAACTAAGAAATATGTGATTGAAGAATATGATTTGCACTTGGTTTCTAACTTGAAAGAAGTAGCCAAGCTAAAAGCTAAGGCAGAAAAAGACCCTAACGTTATTTCTGCCGCATTGTATGGCCATCCTGAATATTTCGCCAACCAACAAAGCAACTCACCCCAAACCAATCAGGAATTGCAAAGAAGTGTAGGAGCTTCGCTTACCGATATACCTTTTACTGATTTGCCTGGCACGGAAACAGAGGTAAATCAAATCAATTCTACATTAAAAAAGAGCAATATAGCCACCGATTTATACTTGAAAGCCGATGCCACAGAAGGGGAATTGAAAGAAGGAATACAGCCTTTTATTGTTCATATTGCCACACACGGCTACTTTATTCCTGAATTGGGTGCCAATGCTAAAGAATCGATGTTGCGGTCGGGTGTGGTGATGGCAGGGGTGAATCCCAATGCCGAAAACGATGGTTTGCTTACCGCTTATGAACTTTCCTCACTTGATTTTTCTAAAACAAGCTTACTCGTTTTTTCTGCTTGTGAAACTGGATTAGGAGAAGTAAAAAATGGAGAAGGAGTGTATGGGTTGCAAAGAGCAGCAATTATTGCAGGTGCTAAAACGGTATTGATGAGCCTTTGGACGGTAGACGACCAAGCGACAAAAGATTTAATGGTAGCATTTTATACCAATTTGGTGCAAACTAAAAACAAACGCCAATCGTTAAGAAACGCTCAGTTGCAGATGCTTGCCAAATATAAATATCCATATTATTGGGGTCCGTTTGTGATGGTGGGTGAGTAAAAAGCGAACTAAATTAATATTTATATAAGGTTGCCATCTCCAAAGTATTTATCGCAAATCTTAGCCCTTTCAGGGATTTTAGAACTTTTGTCATTATGAATTTAAGAATTATTTACATGGGTACGCCTGAATTTGCAGTACCTGGTTTGAGAATGTTGGTTGAAAACGGCTACAATATAGTTGGTGTAATTACCGCTCCTGACAAGCCGCAAGGTCGAGGGCAGAAACTTGGCGAAACACCAGTGAAAGAATATGCTAAATCTGTAGGGCTACATATCTTGCAGCCTGAAAAGTTGAAAAACGAAGATTTTTTAGCCGAATTGAAAGCCTTGAATGCCGATTTGCAAATTGTTGTAGCTTTTAGAATGTTGCCTGAAGTGGTGTGGGCAATGCCTCCGATGGGCACTTTTAATCTTCACGCCTCCCTTTTACCTCAATACCGTGGGGCAGCACCCATCAATTGGGCAATAGTAAATGGTGAAAAAGAAACAGGGGTTACTACCTTTTTTCTCAAGCATGAAATAGATACTGGAGATTTAATTTTACAAGAAAAAGAACCAATTTTTGAAACCGATACTGTAGGCTCACTTTATAAAAAGTTGATGAATAAGGGAGCTATAATGATATTGAAAACAGTGAAACTGATCGAAAACAATGTAGTTGTGCCTATTCCTCAAGTTCATTTAGATGAATTGAAACATGCGCCAAAGATATTTAAAGAGAATTGTAAAATAGATTGGAGTAAATCGACCAACCAAATTCGTGATTTTGTGCGAGGCCTAAGTCCATACCCTACCGCTTTTTGCCTCATCAATGACAATTATTGCAAAGTGTTTGAAGTTGAAATGGTGAATGACGAGTTACAATCAGTAGGTGAATTAAGCACTGATAGTAAAACCTTTGTAAAAGTTGGCACAGCAGATGGGATTGTATTGCTTAAAGATATACAACTGGAAGGGAAAAAACGCATGAAAATTGATGAGTTTTTAAGAGGATATAAAATAGTTTCGGTGGGTTAGCTCTCGAAAAGTCAAATCAAAATGAGTAAATTTTAATCAATGGCAAAGCATCATTTATACCATTTGTTGGTGGAATGGACAGGCAACAATGGCTCTGGAACGGCTGATTACCGCAGTTACGAGCGTAACCATGAAATAAGAGTTGAAAGCGGTGATTAAAGCCTCTTCTGACTCAGCCTTCCGAGGAGACAAAACCCTGAATAATCCCGAAGAATTATTTTTGGCGTCATTTTCATCTTGCCACATGCTTTGGTATTTGCATCTATGTGCAGATGCTGGAATAATTGTAGTTGCTTACACTGATAATGCTGCAGGAACTATGGCTGAAACCGAAGATGGAGGAGACCATTTTACTGAAGTGAATCTATTTCCTAAAGTGGTAGTAACTCAAAAATGGATGATTGAACCAGCCAATGCACTTCATTTCAAAGCCAACAAACTTTGCTATTTCGCCAATTCATGCAATTTTGAAGTGAAGCACTTGCCTGAATGTGTGGTGAAAAGACCCACATTCACCTGAGATTAATTTACCATATCTTCGAGCTGACTGGCAGCCAATTTGAATGCACAAATGCGTTTGAATCGGCCATCAATATATGCACTTCCGACAATAAGCAACCCGCCATCACTGGTAAGTGTCAACGCTCCATTTTCGCATGGAATATTGAGCCCGAAATATTTAGAATCAATCAAGCTTCCCGAAACTTCATCATAAACATAAAGCACAATTTGTTTATTTACTGTGGTAGAAGCGAAAAACAATACTTTTTTGCCGCCAACAGTTAGGCGACTGGCAGAGATAATAGCATCGGGTTCTAGCTCAAGCATTCTGCGACCTGAGATATCGGTGCTGGCAGACACAGCACTTGAGCTAAGTGTGGCTTTAGCATTGATATAATTATCTCCAAAATAAAATCTTGAAATGGCAAAAGTGTTCCCATCTATAGGCGTAATACTGTTCATCCCTCCAGAATAACGATAGCCATTCACAACTCTTGTTTGCTTTTGATCTGAATTGCTCACGAACACCAAAGAGAAGCTGAAATTTCTAAATCCATTAAAATAATATTCTCCAGTGGAAGTTTGACCAACTGCAAATGGATACCTTTTGCCATTATTCGAAATATGCCCTATAGCAAACTCATCTGCAGTTTCTAAAATATCATATTTTTTGTTGAATGCCTCAGTCAATGAGGTACTGTATTTGGCGAATGTAGTAGCTCTATCACTTTGATTAAAACCCTGAACCAAATAACTCCCATCATTGGCCAATCCGATACAAAGCGGGTATTGGATTGCCAAGGGTGTATTTGAAATCAAATTACCTTCAGTATCAACTTCCAGCATATAGGCTTGAGTGGTTATGCTATCCATTGCCAAGAATCTGTAATTGGTATTAAATTTAAAAATTCCTTTGGCTGGTGCTACAAATTGGGCAAAGGCAGCAGTGGGGGTTTGCTTCACCACTTTTCCTTCTTTGTCTATTACCAATATAGAAATACTCGGAAATTGCTTGTCAGGTACTTGGTTCATTCCTAATAGCAAATATCCGGTTTCAGTTTCTACTACATCAATGGCGGTAATAGCATTGCTAAAAGAGTTTTCATTGTAAATCTTGGTAAATGATTGTTTTGGATCGGCAGTATTAAGCGTTTTTGCACATGATATGCACCATATTGCTAAAATTAAAACCCAAAATTTAGAATTTTTAAAAGTCTGAAGTAGAATTGTAGAAATCATATATGTAAACTATCGGCATTAAATAATTGGTTTTCTCAACTTGTCTGCTTTGGAACTTTCACATTAACTTGATGTGTCGGCCTCTTTAACTTAATTTCAGCTTCATATTATGTTAAAGTTACATTCCAACTTAATATTGAGTTGGACCACCAAACCTAATACTAGAAATCAAAATAAATCTTTTGTGTAGTTACAATCCTTTGGGTTATCCCTACTTTGTCTTCACTGACCTATATTCCCCAGTATTCAAAAATTTTAATGGGAATAGCACTCCTACACTTATTTCCAAATTCGACAGCTTTAGGTTGTCCATTGCATCGCCTGAGCCTGAAAGTGCATTTTCGGTATAGCGATGTTCTGCACTTGTAATGTTATTCAGTCCCAATAAATAATTACCTTCTAAAAATATCCGAACGTTTGCCAAATCGTAATTTACGCCTACGCCACCCATTACCCCATACCACCAAGGGTTTAAAAGGTTGGTAGCACCTATTATGATGGGTTGGTCTTCAAAGCTAGTAGTGCCACCGCTGGCTTGGTCTGTTCCGCTTTTCTTGAGCGATTTCTGGGCATTGAATTTATAGCCTACAAAACCACCCCCATGTATATATGGTCGCAGTTTACTGCTTAAAAACTCAAATTTTAAAGTTAAAGGCAAGTAGGCGTACTCCACTATTTGGGTTTGCTCTTGTTTGATTTCTACAGTATTGGTAGGGGTAGCTACATCTTGCCATTTGAAAGTATTTGAATAGCTAAAGAGGGTACTTTTGTAGCCAGGAGCTGCATAAATTGAAAATCTACGAAATGAATATTGGAATGCAAACTGAAATTGAGTGCCTATTTTATTGAAAGATTGGTATTCCTTTTTGTAGCCATCGTAATTGCCGTCAATGGGTTCAAATACGGTAAATCGTTCGGCAACCAAGGGCTGCGTGAGGTTGATTCCTCCTTTTAGGCCAAGCCAATATTGCGATTTTTCAAAAGGATTTGCTTTGGGAAAAGATTGCTTATTCTCACCCGCTTCCAAATTCAAGCCTAAGAAGACCAATGAAATTGAATATATAAAAAATGGTATATTTCTCAACATAAAAATAAATTAAGGTATAGGTTAATACTTATATTAATGGAAAATAATCCTTTTTTATGGTCTTTGAGATTCTATTCCCATTATGCTCGAGTATTGATGATTAAAGGGGATTTAGGACTGCGAAAGCATTACCTGAAACCAACTATAGAAAAAACCACGGCTTACCTATCTCCCCCCTTTTATCATAAAAACAATGTTATGAGCTCCTAATCTTCTAGCTTCCATGTTTCCTCTTCACAATCTACAAATGATACTATGCCTTTCTGTTTTAAATAGAACAGTTTTTTGAAAGTTCCGTTGCTCGGTTTAATATTTATACTGTCGCATAAATCTTGATAATTTGTATCGACCACTAATGTGTCGAGAAAAGGGGATTTAATTTCAAATCCTGTATCCCAATAAATAGTAAACTGAAAATAATTGTCGCTTTTAAGAAATTCTATGTGGTAATCATTTTTATTTGAATTAATTCCTTCCAAAAGAAAAAATCTGATTTTATAAAATTCTTTGTAATACTTCACCCATGCGCCCTGAGCATCTTGTATATTAAATCCATTTTCTATTTGTTGCAGTACATATTTTTCAAGCTTGACATCACCTTGTCTCTTATACGTAAGTGTATCTCCAATCTTAAAACTTGGAAATAATTTTCTTTCTTCATCGGAAAATCTGTAATACACTTCTTTGTCTTTACAAGAAAACAACAGAAAAGTCAATGCGATAATAAAGAATAACTTTTTCATTTTATTATGACTAACTTTTCGGTTTTATTCAACTTGTCATTTGAAATTCGTAACTGATAAACACCTTCCGAAAAAATTTCCATATCTAATCGTAACATATTTGATGACACTTTTCTTTTGTCTTTTTGTACAGAACCATTCATACCAACAATCTCAACAGTTACTTCACTATCTATAATGTTGATTAAATTGAAGTTGAATTTTACCTTGCGATGGATTTGGAAAAATATAAAAATCAAGATTTGCACTTTCTACTAAATCAGGAGAATCTTCTGACACTTCTTTTCGCAAACCAAATGGTAGATCAGTACACTGAGAGGTTTGTATTTGCACTACAAAACTACTTGACGATATTTGGTTGCTTCCCGATGCCCTAATAGTACACGAAATAGTATATTGCCCAGGGTAAATATAATTTGAATTGGTAGGTGGGAAATACATAACCCAAGCTTGTAGACCACCTCCGATATTAATTGATCCTACTCCTGTATTCGGGTCAGGCGATACAGACCAAGTAATAAAGGGATTGTCATAATTTGAGATGTTAGACATATAGTAACGCCCATTAAAAATTGAATATGGAAGTGATCCTATAGAATTTGTACTTACATTGAATAGGTCGAGACACTTTATTTTTGTGTCAGTATAGACATATCTATTTTCCGTATTACCAATTGAACAATTTGTAGCATAAACTTGTGAACTCCCGGAAATAATTGGGTTTGGAAGTGTTAATCCTGTAGAGCAAACTGATGGCTGAGCAGTTGGTATAGCTCTAAAATTAGAGCCACCTTTTGCTCTGAAACCTGGTAGAAGTCTGATATAGGTACCCGCAGTAAAAGTTACATTTGCACCACTTTCTATAACTACATCGCCTTGTCTGCTTTGGGCAAAGTTGTTGGTACTCGTATTTTGAAAAACATTCCTACCTGCGTTAATGGTATTGGATGCAATAAATTGCCGAGTATTTCTAATAGTTCGATTTTGTAAAAGTATCTTGTCATTATTAAATTCAACATTTATTAATCGGTTAACCAGAAATGTAATATCATCTACAAAAGTATGAGACGAATTTAAGTTAGTAACATAAATATCATCAAAAGGTATTATGTTATTTGCAATCAGATTGGTTTCATTTCGATTAAGCACATATAAGTTTTGGTTTTCGGGAGAGCGAACGTCTAAAGAACTCACTACTGGCACAAAACAATAATAATTTTTGCCAAAATTATCTGCAAGTGGATAATTATTTGACAGTAGCCCTCCAGGAGCATAATCAAACATTAAGTTATCGGAATAATTGGCATCCCAAGAAGTTGTAGACCATTGTGTAGGAATAACGCTTAATTTGCGATATGCCACTCTGTTATTGCCTGATTTATTGGCCCATGCTTTCAATTCTATGCCTAATCCAATTTGATTTACCCACATTATTTGGTCTCCCTCTTGTGGATTATTCCATTGAGGGGTTCTATCGTTTGCACCATTAATGATGGCTATCTTTTTGCAATTACTAGGATGACCCTTAGCTGCAAGATCTGTCATAAAAGATTGAAATTCAGATGCTGGGTCGCCACCTAAATATCTTTTTAGCATTTGTTTACCAGCTGTAGATTTCTGACCTTCTACCAAAAATTTTGCACCTTCATCTCCAAATACATCAGCAATAGCTAAAGCAATATTGACAGGATAATTTGTAGCTATTTGTTGTAGTCCAACTGGTACGTTTGCTCCTTGATGAGGGCTATCTAAGGTGATGTAAGTACCAATTTGATGGTCATAATTTTCATTCTCCAATTCTACTAATCCATATCTGACTACTAGTCCCCCCATGCTAATTCCCACTACAGCACCTTCTTTATTTCCTACTTTTTGTAAATTAATAGTTTTTACAAGATTTTTAAAAACATTTTTATTATCATAAATAGATGCTCCACCATTTGTAAAATCCAAAATCACTACATCATATCCTCTATTGGCTAACGTAAAAAGGGAATAACCTCCAAATTGATCGTTTTGGAGATGAAAACCTAAATCATTCGTATTTGCAGGGTCAAATCCTTCTACTATATAAAAAGGTTTGTCTAATACGTTATCACATCCCAGATAAACAAATGCACTTCCTCCAATTATCGGTACATCAATTCTGGCAGAACTTCTAAAGTTGCTATTTGTTGAAGTATCTTTAATGTCATTTATGGGGGTACTGGAAATATTTAGTGTTTGATCAGGTGTTGGTAATGCTAAATGTATAACTTCAATCTTCGAAAAATAATTTAGTGTGTCCTTACCTCTATAAATTCTAAAGTGTATACTTTTTTCGCCAACCGAAGAATATGTTTTCTTAATGGATTGGTCTGTTTCAGTTGAATATGACAAAAAACCACTACCATCTCCAAAATCAACATCAACGCTCTTAATTAGCCTTTTTCTGTTAGAAAAGTAGTATTCTGGTTTGATTTTAAAGGTTACATTTTTGTTATAAACCTTTGATTGCAAAGCTGCAATTGCAGAAACTCTTATTTTTTGAATTTTGGAATCATTGGGGCTTAAAGTGTCAGAAACAAAATTTGTAGAAAAATCAATAATTCCAATTGGAATTATTGGATTCTTTTTATCATAAATTTCGTTGGAGAAATCACTTAATGCAGTCAACGGTAGAATTGAATCCTTTATATTTATTTTTGATGCCACCAAACTAGCGTATAATAATCGCCATTTTCTTTTATCATACATAAGTGGTTTTGTGTAATTTTTCTTATTGCTCGTAAAGTTGGAATCTAAAAAATCGGAAAAATCTATAAATGGAGCAATATTTAAAAGATAGCCAGTTGAAATTTTTTTCTTGTCGAGTTGGGTTACCCATGAATTAGCTTCCTCTGCTTTAAGTCCGACTACTTGAATGAAAATTAAAAATATCAATAGAAACTTCCTATTTGTCACGTTCTTAGTGTTTTTTATGTGATATAGTTGCCTATTACTTCTTGATTTTAATCAACATAATAAAATAAATCCTCGGCATCTAATCTAATTTACCACAGTCACCTTATTGATTCCCTTTGCAATGCCAGCTTCTACTTTCAGTATATAAGTACCTGCCGATAAGCCCTCAAGCGATACAGCTATTTGATGCGTTCCAGCTTCCAAATCCCCATTATGCACTTGCGAAATCCATCTGCCTTCTATATGATACAATTCTACTAAAACTTTTGCTTTATCGTTAATTTTTAATGAAAAACTTGTTTCGCTGGTGGCTGGATTAGGTACACACGCACCGATTGCAAATCTGGTAGATTGGAAATTATATTTCGTTTCGGTGGCAGAGCTGCTTATTAAGTCTAGTTTATCGTATTTGTCGAACCCTGTGGCTGCAAGTGCTTCTGGCGAAGCTTGCATCCAATCTTCCAAAATAGATCGGTAAACCGACCGATAATCATTTTGTAATCTCAAATTCCCATCTTCGAGGTCGCTAAGATCGGGGCTTTTGCCTATTACCCCGGGTTTTACATATTTTCCAAATACAAGCATGGGTGCGGCACTGCCGTGGTCGCTGCCATAGCTGCCATTGGATTGTGGTCGCCTGCCGAACTCAGAAAAAGTAGCAGTCATTACGCGGTCTTCTACGCCCAATTCTTTGATATCGTCTTGAAAAGCTTTCATGGCCGATGATATGTGGTACAACAATGCTGCATGTCCGCCATATGAAGCATTGTAATCTTCTACTTGGTAGGCGTGGGTATCGAAGCCACCTATTCTCACCACAAATATTTTGGTTTTGATGCCCCCTTTGAG
>Ga0163149_10006034_pt1 | contig 12585 bp, 13 predicted proteins | sample OliLakLV19MP5G1_FD_148604 | JGI IMG/M metagenome (GOLD analysis project Ga0163149, IMG submission 148604) | Freshwater microbial mat bacterial communities from Lake Vanda, McMurdo Dry Valleys, Antarctica - Oligotrophic Lake LV.19.MP5.G1 | ecosystem: Environmental > Aquatic > Freshwater > Lake >...
TGCTGCTTGTGTTTTACTTGATTTCATTCTGCAAATAGAAATAAAATAATTCCATAATTTAAATGCTTAGATACGATTTTATTAGATTGTTTTTAACATTCTATTTTTAGAACTCCCCTCATTGATAATTCTAACCAATGAAGAAGGTGTCTGAGCGTCTTTTATTAGGTATGAGTAGGCACCCATTTTTAATGCATTTGCCGCAACAGCAAATGTTTCCTGACTTGAAATTAGAATAACACTTATTGTTGGTTTTATTTGCTTTACTTGCTTCAATACTTCCAAACCATTCATGGCATCCGAATAGGTTGAGCTTAAGTTATAATCCAGAATAATAATTTCGGGAATCAAGTCAAGATTTTTTAAGCACTCCTCTCCTGTTGCATAACAACACAATTCGTGTTTTGTGTGAGTCTTTAAATAGTATGCCAGAGAGTGGCAATATAGATTATCATCGTCCACAATAAAAATACAGGACGATGTTGTTGAAACTCGTTCCTGAACCTTCCTTGCTTTGACCTCGATTTCCATTTTCAGATATATTTTGTACTTCAATCACGTCTATATTCTTATACGAGTAACAGAATCTTTCCTATATCCTTTTCGTTCAAACCGGGTAAAAAAAGGTTGGACGACTATATTATCAAGGCAAATAACCTATTATTGATAATTCGAGACCTCCAACTTGAGTTCTTCAATAGCCTCAGCACAAACTTTATTTATTTTATCCAACATATCAGGCAGCTTATCCAGGTTGGTTTTTGCCTTACAATATTCCTCAATATCCTTTACAGTTTCCTTAATAGAATGCATACCAATAAAATCGACTGTGGGTTTCATTTTATGCGCTAACCCACCTAAATCACTCCATCTCTTTTCATTCAGATGACTCTTCATCATTTCGAGCATTGGGGGTGTTTGAACCGTAAAAGTTTCTATCATTTCCCTCATAAACTCGTTGCTACCATTTGCGATTTCTTTCAAATAGGTAAGATCAATGTTGTTTTTATCTTCCATAGCTATTGATTTATTGTTTTCCACTTTTGCTGTTCCGTAATGATTTTTTTTTACAAGACGAACTATTTTTTCGTATAAATCCTTTTGATTGAACGGCTTAGAAATATAATCATTCATTCCTGCCTCAATACATTTCTCAGCTTCTCCGACCATCGCACAAGCGGTCATTGCAATTATCGGAACTTTTGATTTAGCTCCCTCTAGCTTTTCTCTTATATATTTTGTTGCGTCATACCCATCCATTTCCGGCATTTGAATATCCATTAGTACAGCATCATAGTTTGATTGTATAACTTTATCAATGGCCATTTTTCCATTATCAGCAACATCAATTTTTACCTGCCATTTACTCAATACTTTTTTCGCAACCATTTGATTTAGACTATTGTCTTCAACCACTAATATTTTAATATTTTCAAGTTCATTATAAGCAACATCATTATCGTTTGCCTTTACTGATGCATCAACCGGCTTTCCTTTTGCATATGGTAATGTAACCAAAAAGGTTGTGCCATCGTTTACCTTGCTTTCCACCGATATAGCACCTGACTGTAGCTCCACAAGTTGTTTTACGATTGTTAAACCAAGACCCGTTCCACCATACTTTCTGGTTGTATCGTTACTAGCCTGAGTAAAACTCTCGAAAACTACCGAAAGTTTATCCTCAGGAATTCCAATACCCGTATCCTTTACTGTAAATAGCAGAACAATATTATCATCGTGCTCTTCTTTAAGTTGAATATTAATAAGTACACTTCCTCTTTCCGTAAACTTTATTGAATTGCTTATAAGATTTAACAATATTTGTCTTAACCTAACCACGTCACCAATTATCACCTGTGGTATATTTTCTGATACCTGGAGTGTTAAGTTCAACCCTTTTTTTTCAGAGGAGAAATGGAGCATTTTCATCACTGACTCTAAAACAGATTTAATATTAAAAGGAACTTTTTCAAATAATATTTTCCCTGATTCAATTTTAGAGAAATCTAATATGTCGTTAATAATAGAAAGAAGATTATCTGCTGACGTTTTAATAGCGGTAGTACATTCCTTTTGTTCAGAATTAAGATCACTATCCATTAAAATATCGGTCATCCCCACAATTGCATTCATGGGTGTCCTGATCTCGTGACTCATGTTTGCCATAAACTGCTCCTTAATTTTCATGGTATGCTCGAGGTTCTTTTTAGCCTTCATAAGTTCGTCGAGAGCCTTATTACCCTTCATTAATGAATGTTCCGCGATTCTATTTGCGCGTAAAAGATCATATTCCATTAACTTACGTTCAGTAATATCCGAATCAATTGCAATTATTCTTTTAACGTTGCCATCTTTACCAAGCACCGGAGTAAGTGTAGTAATGACCCAATACTCCTTACCATCTTTAGTAAAATTCTTTGCTTCATAAGTAACCGGTTTTTTACCTTTAACTACAGTCTCATAATTCTCCGTAATCCGTGAAAGTCCGGTGGGCAGACCCTGACGAAGGATTTCCCCGTGAGTGCTCAGCATATCTTTCAATGTATAACCGGTTAACTTCGTAAAACCTTCATTTACCCATTCTATTTCACCTTCGTTATTTGCAATTATTACCGAATTATACGACTTCGTTGCTGCCAATGCGAGGTTTTCCATTTCTTCTTCGCGAATGCGCTCGGTAACATCCTGGCCCGTTCCATATACTTTAACTGCTTTTTTGTTTTCATCAATGATAATTTCTCCACGCGCATGAATAATACAGATCTTGTTCTGTGGCGTAAGTACCTGGTAATAAAAACTAAAAGGCAGCTGTGTCTTCAGCGCCTCTGCTATTGTTTTCTTTACAAACTCTCTATCTTCGGGGTGAACATATTCAACGAATTTTTCATAAGTGGCACTAACTTCTGTGGCCGCTAATCCATATATACGTTGAAGTTCCTCAGACCATGTTACCAAATTTGTTTTTATATCCCATTCCCAGCTTCCAATATGCGCCAACTTTTGCGCCTCCGAAAGTTTTATTTTTTCTCTTAATAAATCTGTTGTTTTCGCTTCAAGTTTTTTAGCGTTCTCTGAAAGCTGTTTTAACAATCTTGATCGTTCAATGCCATAATCAATTGAACGCTGAAGTGTTTTGCTTTTTAAAGTACCCTTAACAAGAAAATCTTGGGCACCGCATTTAACAGCATTTATAGCCACTTCTTCATCCTCAAGCCCAGTAAGAACAATTATTGGAGTTTCAGGCGCAACTGCATGCAATCTGTTAAATGTATCCAAACCGGTGCTGTCTGGAAGAGAAAGATCAAGGATTATTATACTGTATGATTCTTTCCCTACCAATTCTATACCCTTCTTTAAATAATCAACTACTTTTAAATTATGGGAAACAGGATAACATTCCTTCAAATATATTTTTAATAATCCCGCGTCCGCTGGATTATCCTCAATGAGTAATATGTCAATCTTTTTTTCCAAAATATTATCAATAAATCATTTCCCTATGGTAAAATAAAAAACAGAACCCTTTCCCAATTCAGATTCAACCCACATTGTACCTTTATGCTGATCAACTATCCTTTTACAAATAGCCAACCCAATCCCCGTTCCTTCATATGTACCAATTGGATGCAAGCGCTGAAAAATTACAAATATCTTATCAATATACTGCTTATCAATTCCCAAGCCATTGTCGCTTACACTAAAAATCCATTCTTTACTTTTTTCTTTTACTGAAATTTTTACTTCGACCGGTTCCTCACGTTTAAACTTAACTGCGTTACTTATAAGATTTTGAAATAACTGGATCATATTTAATTTTATCCCCTCAATTGTAGGCAATTTATCATAAGTGATCTTCGCATTATTTTTTTCAATCACGTCTTTTAGCTGATCAAGAACAATACCCATTACAACCGACAGATCTACCTTCTCGTAAATTTGATTTTTTCTCCCTACCCTCGAATAGGACAATAAATCTTTTATCAGCCGATCCATTCGGCTTACACCTGCTACTGCAAAATCAATAAAATCATTTCCATCAGTGCCCAATTTACCCTGGTATCTGTTTTGCAACAGCTGTATATAGCTATTTACGGTTCTAAGTGGTTCTCTTAAATCGTGACTCGCTACATAGGCAAATTGCTCAAGCTCAACGTTTGAACGTGTAAGTTCTTCCGATTTTTCCTTTAATGAAATTTCAGCTTTCTTTTGCTCTGTAATATCCCTGATAATTGAAACGATCTGTATTTTTTCTTCCAGCTCTATAATTTTCAAGGAATATTCAATGTTTATTATTTTCCCATCTTTTCGAACAACCGATGTTTCGCCTTTGTCTGAAATTTTTTCTCCGGCAATTCTTTTCCCCAAATCCTGCTTTAATCTATCACGATCGTTTTCCACCACCATGTTCATAAATGTTGGCATACTAAGGATCTCATCTTCTTTATAGCCGTATATATTACATAATGCCTCATTTACATATATAATTTTTTCATTCTCTGTAATGGCAACCCCTATCCCCATTTCACTCTGCGTCTTTATCAATGTTTCATATAGGTTTTTTTGTCTACGTAGACTCTCCTCTGCTTTATTTCTTTCATTTATTATTTGCTCCAAATCATCGGTCATTTTATTAAACGAAACTGCAAGCCTGCCAATTTCATCCTTTGAAAAAACCTTTGCCCTATCTGTAAAATCAGCTTTTGCAACCTTGGCCGCCACTCTTGAAATTTCATCTATACCCTTTGAAATCGCAAAACTGACGGAAACAGTTAAAAACAAACCCGTGAATTCAACTGTTATAGCGATCACGAACAATATCTGCATGATCAACCCTTCAAGCCACCGGGATCCTTCTCCTAGAACAAAAGAGAACTCATCTTCTACAACTGTTAATTCCTCATTTAAAATATCTATTTTACTCAGGGTAATATCTAAAACTTCCCTGGAAACTATACTATCCTTGTAAATTTGTTTATGAAGATACATTCCGGTTTTCTTTAACTCATTGATTAATGAATCTCCCTTCTCCCACTGAATAATTGCATGATCTATATAATAAATTCTTCTGAATCTTTTAAAAAGCTTTATCATTCCATCAATATCCTCGTAATTATTACGTGCCTCAAGAAATCCCTCATATATAATCTTGTAATCTGGATTTTCTTTTTCAAGTTCAAGCCGAGCTCGTCTATCACCAATCGGAATTTGAATAAACTTTAAAAACATTTGATAATCTTCCTCGTTTCGAGTTACTCCATATTTTCTCAGATTATAAGCTGCATCCTTCTGCGCCTTAGAATACAAACCCTCACCACCAACGTAAGCCCTTGTAGATGAAAGCGTATTTATCGTAAAAAACAGCATGAACAATTCAATCGCAATCAATAACGCCATTATACCAACGACGAAATACAGCTTTCCTTTAATTGGAATATCCCTGAATTTTCTAACGACTGTACTTTTCACAGTTCCTTTCTATAATTATTTAATGTAAAATAAAAAACAGTGCCTTTGCCCATCTCAGATTCAACCCAGATTTTCCCACCATGGTTCTCTATTATTTTTTTACATATAGCTAACCCCATGCCCCCGCCTGGGTACTTGTTTTTCTCATTAAGCCTTTGAAAGATAATAAATATCCTTTCCCAATTTTCCTTCTTTATACCTATTCCATTGTCCCTTATAGAAAACAGATAGCCACCATCTGTTTTTTTTCCATCAATCAATACTTCGGGCTCATTCTCCGATCTAAATTTTAGTGCGTTGGAGATCAAATGATGAAACAGCTGCCCAATTAAAACCGTGTCACCGTATACCTCTGGCAGATTATTGAAAACTATTTTGGCGTTTTTTTCTTTTACCATTAACTCTGCAGCGACCTGATCCAACATCTCATTCAAATTAATTGATTCAAAAGGCTTTAATCTACTCACTCTTGAATATTCCAACAGACTATTTATTAATTCTCTCATTCTGTTACTACCATCTACTGCAAAATCTATAAATTCATTCGCATCCTGGTCAAGTTTATCCTTATAACGTCTTGCGAGCAACTGAACATAACTGCTTACCGTTCTTAGGGGCTCCTGCAAATCATGCGACGCTACATAAGCAAATTGTTCCATCTCCGATCTTAAACGCTGTGCCTCATCTAGCCTTGTTTGATCAAGCATGTTTTTTTTATGAATTGACTCGATCAAAAACTCCTGAATTTTTATATAATAATTTTCCAACTCTATAATAACTGAAATAATCCAGTCTGACTTATTAATATAATCAATTAAAAATTTCCAGAATATTTTCTTTTGCAGTAAAAAAACAGATATAAGTTCAGGAAACTTCAATTGTTTTGATACTTCCCAGTTACTAAAACTTTCCTTTAACAAAGTCAGCAATTTTTCATTTTCTATTGATGCAAGAATATTCTTAGTATCATTTATTATCAACTGATTAATTGCTTCACTTGTTCCCTTTGGTACAAAATATATTGTTGAAATATCCTTTGCCTTAAATACATCAATAGTGGCAAGAACCATATCCTCCAGCCTTTGCTCCCTAAGGTATTTGCAAAAAGATTTTAAATTTTCCATTCGGCGAACTATTGGTTACCTGGCAATTTTACAATTGAAAGCCAAAAATCCTCAATTGATCTGATCACATTTATGAATTGATTAAAATCAACCGGTTTTGTTATATAACAATTTGCATGGTGTGCGTACATATTTAAGACATCCTGTTCAGCGGCAGATGTAGTTAAAACAATAACCGGTATAAATTTTAATTTGGGATCACTTTTTATTTCAGTTAATACTTCCCGCCCATCCTTTTTTGGCAAATTAAGATCGAGCAAAATTATATCTGGCGTAACCGCATTCTTATACTGTTCTTCTTTTTTTAAAAAAAACAACGCCTCCTCTCCATCCATAACTACGTTCAGGTTGTTGATTATTTTCCCCTCTTTGAGGACTTCTCTCGTCAACCTGATGTCTCCTGGATTATCCTCAACAAGTAAAATATTTAATATTTTTAATTTTCCGGCATTCATTAGTATTCCCTTTCCACATAAATATACAAGGGTAGCCCATATGCAAAGGCTATTTTCGATGAAACAATACAAATTCAGACTGAACGTAGCAAAAAAAAAGCCCAAATTTAATAAATAAAGGAAAATACAAGAAAAACGACAAGTTAACGCAGAAAGGCTTTAAGTATTACAACAAATTTAACTGCTTCATCAAACCTTCTTTATAAACAGCCCCAACAGGAATTAATTTTTTTCCCATAACTATAGTACTATCGTCAATAGAGTCTATTTTATCAATGGAAACAATATATGAACGGTGTACACGTGTAAAAATTTCCGGGGAAAGCTTACTTTCAATTGCTTTAAGGGTAGAATGCACAACATGCTTTTTATCACTTGTATTGATCACCGTATAGTCTCCAAGCGCCTCTATCCAGAGTATATCCTTAATATTAATCTTCAAAAGAATTGAATTGGTCTTAATAAAAATGTGATCCTTCTCCGAAAAATCAGCTATGTTTTGAGAATTATCAAAAATATTTTTTGCTTTATTGATCGCTTTAATAAAACGATCCGAGGTAACGGGCTTCAAAAGATAATCAACAACATTATATTCAAAAGCCTCTATTGCGTAATCTTTCTTGGAAGTGGCTAAAATAATCAAGGGCGAACTCTTCAGATTTTTAATGAATTGCAATCCACTTAATTCAGGCATTTCAATATCTAATAAGACAAGGTCAACAGAGTGAGTATTGAGATAGTTTAATGCCTCTATTGATCCAGAACAAACTTTAGTAAGATTTAAAAATTCCATTTGGGAAACAAGGTGCTTCATAGCATTCCTAGACATTTCCTCATCGTCAACAATTATACAATCCATATTCTTGTTTATTAATTGCTCTAAATTATCAGTTATATATGAATAATAAAAACTTCGATTATATGCTTTTGTTTCAGTTCAACGATACTTTATTTCAGTTCAACGAAATTTTGTTGTAAAATTTATTACAAATCGTAAAATTGAATAAAGCAATCAAACATATGAAAACCTTAAATCAATTCCTTGTTTTTATTGTTGATGATGATAAAATGTTTTTGAAAACCATGGAACATTATATAACTAGATTTTTTAATGGGATTAAAGTAAAGGCATTTTTAAGCGGGGAAGAGTGTTTAAAAAGTATAAATATGAATCCAGATGTAATTTTTCTTGACTATTCTCTCAATAGTGGCTCTTCAAATGCTATGAATGGACTAAAGATTCTTGATAGAATTAAAAAAGATCTGCCCAAAATTCCCGTTGTTATGCTGTCTGGTCAGGAAGATATAGATATTGCTGTTAAAACAATGAAATACGGATCGTTCGATTATGTTATAAAAAAAGAAAACGGGTTTATGCGGGTTAGAAGTATAATTCAAAATGTTATTTATGATTTTAGAATTAAAAAGGAAATGAAGATTTATAAGGGAGATATGATCTTTCTTTTCGCAACAATTGGTATAACAATTGCTATTTTAATCCTGATCCAAATTTTTACCTTTTATAATTGGTTCTGAGCTCATGGACAAAAGCAACAAACTTATAAAGCAGAACCTCGTTTTTATAATTGAAGACAATGATATGTATTCGATGATGGTAGAATATGTTTTATCGGAAACTGAATTTTTCAGGTTTGCTAAATTTAGTAGTGGCGAAGAAGGACTAGCTAACCTTTACCAGAAACCAGACCTGATAATTTTGGACTATTATTTGCCTGCCCGTTGTTGTTCTTTCGAAGAATATGAATAGAAGCGAAATCAAGCAGCTGTTTAGAGAAGGTGCGACAGATTACATCATTAAAGCAAAGGATTCGGTAAAACAGCTTAAATCTGTCATTCATAAAATATTTGAGATCAAGGAACAAAAGTTAAAATCCAGAAAAACAATTGTTTTCATAATTCTTTTCTGGGTAATTTTTACACTACTGTTTTTAGTTATATTATTTAAAAATGCAAATTTTTTATTCTCCTAGGAAAACTATTAACTGTTTAAACTCATCTGTATAACCTTGATTTATGCTCATTCAACGAAAATAAAGAGAACTAACAGCAGCACCTACGTATATTTAAAAAAAGAAAAGCCATGGAAACAATAAACAAACCTCTGTCCGTGTTTTTAGTAGACGATGACAAAATGTTTTTGGTATCGCTAAAACACAAGCTATTAGAGCAATTTAAAAACATTAAATTCTCAGTATTTAGCACAGGCGAGGAATGCCTGAAGAACATTGACGAAAAGCCAGATATTATTGTACTGGATTATTACATGAACTCAGAAATGCCTGACGCAATGAATGGCATACAAGTGTTAAGGAAAATCCAGGCGATCTCGGAAGACATTAAAGTAATCATGCTTTCCGCACAAGATAAACTGGACATAGCAGTGGACTCAATCAAATACGGAGCTTATGAATATGTTGTAAAAAGCGAAACGGCATTCATCAGACTGCAAAACACAATAAAAAATTTGCTTAACGACGTAGCGTTTAACAAAGAAACCAAAAAATATGAAGTTTGGAACTACGTAGTAGGTATCGCATTCCTTTTATTGCTTTTGCTTGACCTTTGGTATTATCTGAAGCGTTGATAAGGTAACATGAACGAAACAAATCAGATTATTGCAGTATTTATCGTACGTGTTTTTTTTGGCATGATTATTCTATTGCAGGGTTATGACAAAGTTTTTAGAGTTGGTATAAAACAAGTAATAGAAACAATTCAGCACCCTCTACATGACATTAGACATATACCCAAATTTTTTTTAGCTGGTGGTGTAATTTTCACATCATTTGTTGAATTGATCGGAGGTATGTTACTAATAATAGGATTTTTAAAACATTTAACGCTTTATCTTATTGCATTAGACATAATAATTGCAGCAATAGGATTAGGTATAATGAAACCCATGTGGGACATGAAACATGTATTTCCAAGATTTATCATGCTTGTTTTTTTGCTAATAATGCCTTCGCAGTGGGACGTAATTTGTGTGGATCATGTTATTTCAATTATTAGTATTAGTAAATAATTTATCTCATGAAAACTATCCTATCACCAACAGATTATTCCACTACAGCAAGAAACGCAACCAATTACGCTATTGAACTCGCTAAATTATCCGGCGCAGAAATTATTCTTTTACACGCGATTACTGTACCGATAACTACAATGGAAATACATGGCCCAATGTTATATAACATAGGAGATATGGAAAGGGAAAACGAGAAGATTTTGCAAACTCTGAAAAAAGAAATAGCTAATAAATACAAGTCATTAAAAGTTCAAAGTCAGCTAACAGTTGGCTTTCCCGTTGAAGAAATAATTAATACTGCAGATGAAAAGAAAGCAGATCTTATTGTGATAGGATTAAAAGGAGCGAATAAAACCGAAGAATTTTTTATAGGAAGCAATGCATCCAGCGTTGTCAAAGATGCGCATTGCCCTGTACTTATAATACCAGATGATGCAAAATTTATTCCTCCAAAAAATATTGTAATTGCGTGTGATTATAACAAAGATTTTGAAAATGAAAATATCTGGGTACATATAAAAGAATTTGTAAATCTTTTCAATTCAAATATTTTTGTACTCGACGTTTTAAACAAAGAGGAAGGCGCAACCGTTGAGGTAGCTACTACAGGAATTAAAGTCGAAAATTTTCTTAGAAATATTCCTCATACTCTTCACTTTGTTGAAGGAGAAGACGTTACTGAAAGCATTAATGATTTTATAAGGGAGAAAAAAGCCGACATGCTTGTAATGCTGCCTAAAAGGTACAATATCATTGCCGGCCTTTTCCATAAAAGCAATACAAAAAAAATGATGTTTCATACCGATATTCCGGTACTAACCCTGCACGCTGAATAATAATCAAGTTCCATAAATACAATAATATGTTATCCCAAAAAATAAATTGCATAATAGTTGATGACAATAAACTTGCACGAACAACTCTCAAACAACTTATTCAACAAGTCGACTTTCTTAACTTCAAAGAAGAATGCGCGGACTCCATTGATGCATTTAATTATCTGAAAAAAGAGTCAGTTGATTTGATCTTCCTGGATGTTGAAATGCCTGGTATGTCTGGAATTGAATTAATTAAGAACCTCGAGAAACCTCCGATTGTTATTCTAATTACGGCAAAAAAGAATTATGCAGTTGAAGCATTTGAATTAAATGTCGTTGATTATCTTATAAAGCCAGTAACTCTTCCCCGATTTATGATCGCTGTTTCAAGAGCTAAGGAAGTTTATGAAAGTAAAGATCAGAAAATAGAAATTAATGAAAATGAGAAGGAATATATTTTCGTACGATCAAACTCTGTTCTCACAAAAATAAAAATTAAAAATATTGTTTACGTTCAGGCTCTAGGAGATTACGTGAACATTTATACAACCGACAAACATTACACTGTACATATTACACTCAGAGGTATGGAAGAAACTCTTCCCTCCAATAAGTTTTACAGACTGCATCGTTCTTATCTTGTGTCGCTTGATTATGTTGATACTGTAGAAGAAGGAACCGCATATATCGGCAAACATCCGATACCAATTGGAGAACAGTATAAAAAGGAATTACTAAAAAGGCTTAATCTTGTTTAAACATAAAAGGAATACTGTTATACAGCATTCCTTTTATATTCAACTTCTTTCTATTTATAACTAATTACTTTGTGCCTCCTTTACCGTTTTTTGCAGGCAAAGTAGTTTTTGTATTATCAACTGGAACTTCAGTAACATCTACCTTATCAGACACGAACATTGGTCCGGTAATATTATAGAAATAATATGTGTCTGAAGTTGTTGAATTGGGGTTAAACAACAATGTCAATTGATCAACCTGAGTTGCGGATGTTTTGCTTTCAACTGGTGTTTGTGCAAATTTAAACTGTAAGTCTTCCCATCCATTTGTAACAGTAGTTTTTGCCTGATAAACACTATTAATTGCGCCAGGATACCCCTCTTTACCTTGTTTACCCAATTGAATCTCAACAAGTGTTCCTGCCGGTGCAGTAGTATAAAGTTTCATGCTGATTTTTTGCGGAACTCCTGTATATGTTGCATATTTATTAACATCAGTTAATTTTTTTGAAAAGTTTAACTTAACGTTATCGTATTGCTTTGAACCGTTGCGAACATACTTGTAGCATTTTTTAACATTATCCGTACCAGGTGCAGGATTCATTGCCGTTGTATCCAGCATTCCAGATTTCTCACCAAAAGTAAACGCTTTTTTCCCATCCATGTTATCATAAGGTTGAGACTGCCCTAATACTAAACCGGTTTGAAATAAAAAGGTTAAAAAAAGAACAATAGATTTTTTTAGCCCATTTTTCATTTTATCTTTCTCAGATATTTTTCTTTCTGTTTTCATATTTATATATTTTATTAATATTAGAGTTTATACCGAATAAGATATTAAGAACATAAAGTTAGAAAAAAGTTTGAACTGTTTGAGGAAAGCGTTCTTTGAAAGTATAGTTTAACATCATGAAGTTAGACTATAAGAATCTAAAA
>Ga0163149_10006038_pt1 | contig 12579 bp, 10 predicted proteins | sample OliLakLV19MP5G1_FD_148604 | JGI IMG/M metagenome (GOLD analysis project Ga0163149, IMG submission 148604) | Freshwater microbial mat bacterial communities from Lake Vanda, McMurdo Dry Valleys, Antarctica - Oligotrophic Lake LV.19.MP5.G1 | ecosystem: Environmental > Aquatic > Freshwater > Lake >...
TGAAAAAATCTTATCGGACCAGGCCTTAAAAGCCAGGTCGGTGGAAGATTTTATTAAAGTATTGGAAAAGGATGACGACCGGTATACCAGACTCATCCTGGAAGCGGAGGCCAACCAATGTAAGATCCGGGTTATAGCCAAAGTAGAGGCATTGTCTGGCGATCAATCCAAATGCAAAGTATCCGTCGGGCTTCAACAAGTAAGTCCGGACAATCCATTTTATCAACTTGCAGGGAGCGACAATATGTTTGTATTCACTACGGAACGATACCTGGAACGGCCATTGGTCGTGCGGGGGCCTGGTGCGGGGGCAGAAGTGACCGCTGCCGGTGTATTTGCGGAAATTGTAACTATAGGAGATTATTTGTCAGGCTATGGTTATTGAAAAAATAAAAGCGTTTGCCCCGGCTACTGTTTCCAATATCTGTGTTGGATTTGACGTGATGGGATTGGCGATTGAAGCGCCGGGCGATGAAGTATTGGCGAGCCGGCACCACGCCCCGGGAGCTCATATACTTTCCTGCAACCATGAAAAAATTCCTATGGATGCCGGTCTCAATACAGCATCTGTAGCCGTACAAGCCTTGCTGGATAAACTCGGCGACCCCCAAATGGGTATAGGACTGGACATCATAAAAAAGATGCCTGTAGGTACCGGCATGGGATCCAGTGCTGCCAGTGCCGCCGCAGCTCTTGTCGCCACTAATGCCTTGCTGGGCGAACCTTTCCGGAAAATTGAATTATTGGATTTTGCCGTGATGGGTGAGCGGGCTGCGGATGGGGCCACCCATGCCGATAATGTAGCTCCCTCTTTATTGGGAGGACTGATGATTATACGTTCATTAGATCCGCCGGATGTGATACAACTACCTATCCCCAATGACCTCTATGTAGGTTTATTGTTTCCCCATATCACGATCCTCACCAAAGAAGCACGGGGTATCCTGAAGCCGGAGGTACCGATAAAATTATTTAATCAACAAGTGGCCAACATGGGCACATTAATTTCAGCCTTATACCGGGAAGACTGGGAAATGATGGGACGCAGTCTGGTCGATATGGTCATCGAACCCCAAAGGGCCTGTTTAATTCCCTTTCTCAGCCAGGTTAAAAAAGCGGCTTATGAAGCAGGTGCTCTTACCTGCAGTATTTCAGGTGCAGGGCCAGCTATCTTTACCTTTGCAAAAGGCAAAACCCAGATTGAAAATATAGGCAGAGCCATGGTTGCCGTGATGAATGAATTAAATATTCCCCATGATCTTCATATTTCCAAGATCAATCAAAAAGGAAGTACCGTGCTGGAGGGCAAATAAAAAGGCTGAAATCATGACCTGCACCCAAGTTGGTAAAGCGGGGTTTGAAAAATGATTTACTAACTCGGGCACTAGGATATGACGAATTTCAGGATCTATTTAACCTCCAAAGGTGGTATCACAGAAGAGCAGTTTTTGACCCTGACCCAAGGAATCGTATTGCAACAATTCGAAAAAGGGCAATACATATTGCGCCCTGGCGAAATATGTAAACATGCTTTTTTTATTGAACAAGGATTAATGCGTTCCTTCAGCATCGGAGAAAACGGGAAAGAACACATCATTCAATTTGCCCCTGAAAACTGGATCATCAGCGACCGCAGCAGCGCATTTTTTAATGAACCCTCCGATTATTTTATCGAAGCTGTTGAAGATACCACGGCGGTTTTATTGGATAAAAAATTTATACAACAGGCTTCATTGATCAATGCCACCTTCAGGGCTTTTAATGAACAGGCCCTTCAGAACCACATCCGCCATATGCAACAAAGAATTAATCTTCTGCTCGGTGCTTCTGCGGAAAAACGGTACCTCGATTTTATCAATCTTTACCCCGACCTGACCTTACGTGTCCCGCAATGGATGATTGCTTCTTACCTGGGGATCACCCCGGAAAGTTTGAGCCGAGTGCGAAAAGAACTGGCTAAAAGGAATTTTAAATAAAGCCTATTTTCTATAATAAGTGGTTCTTTTTATTAACCTCAGTCCCGTGAAATAGAAAACTAAAAAGTACTTAGTAATTTAATGGACACAGATCTTAGTGTCCCTTAGTGTGTTAAGTGGTACTATTCCTTTTTATTTTTCTATAGCCAAATCCTTATAACTGATCAACCGAATCCCGTTTTGTCGAATAAATGATTTGACCTGTTCACTGGTAAATAAATCAGTCACCCCCTGCCGGTCTTTGGCTACCTGATCATATCCCAGGTGATGTATAGCCCGGAGTTCTGAATCATCCAGGCCTGGGTGATCCACAAATAAATAAGTCTGACCGGGTTCCAGTGCTTTGAGGCCATTGATAAAACTTTGGATTTTTTCTTTACCAGTTTCCCGGGGGCCGTCGTACCGCATGTATTTTACCCCTTTCTCTTCCAGATCGATATCCAGCTTGTATTCTTTCGCCAGCCGTTTAGTCATGGCTTTTACTTCTTCTGCCAATTGTGTACATCCCATATGAGAGGATAAATGGCTGATGCGGGGTATTTTTTTAATGGCCATCTCTATTTGTGCTCTGAATTCTTTCTCAATGTCCTCCAGCTTCCATTTGTTTTCGCGGATGGATTGGCCTGGATAATTTTTATTGGGAAAAACCATGGGATAAAAATATCCATCCTGATCCTGAATGCTAGGACAAGAGGTCATTGGACGCCATTTGATATTATCCCATTCGCTTGTAATAGCAAGGTGGATACCCACATCTATCCCTGGATTCTGTTCCAGCATCTGTACTGCCTCCGGAAACCAGGGGGATGCAACGATGACCTCAATAGAAGTCTGTATACCTTCTTTAGACGATTTGATCAAAGCAAGGTTGCCGGAATGGGAAAAACCCATATCATCTCCGCGAACGATTAGGGAGGCAGGCGATTTTAAAGTTTGGGCAAAACCCGTTATTTTATAATTTCTGTTTTTATCAAAGCTGTTTTGAACATCCACGGAAATTTTATCGGAACTAAACAGGCATACCCATGTTTCCGAATGCGGGCTTTCAATATATCGCAAACTCAATTCCAGGGTGGTGTCGCCTTTCCAACGGTAACTGCCAGCAACCTTGGAGGCCGGTAATCCATTAAAATGACCTTTGGCCCCCATCACCAGATTGGGACCCAATTTATTGGTTTCACCACCAACCCACCTTCCATTACCAAAAGAAAGGTTAAACGTATCGGCATCAATTTTTAAATGAACGCGGCAAACGTCCTCTTTGATTTGAAACTGGAGACTGTTTATAAATTGTGAATTAGGGGAAAAGGAATAGGTTTTAGTGGTAAGGCTTTTTGCCCGTATAGGGGTCACCCCCCTTATGGTGATCGGTAATTTCAACAGATTGAGTTTTTGTTGAAAAGCGGTGTGGTTCGTTTTAATCCAGGGCAATTTTTCAGATTTAAATGAAGGCAATACATATTTCCACACCAGGTTGAGTTCATCCTGCATATCGGCGGTCTCACTGGTGATGGCAATGACGGCATCCTGGTCGGGCAGGATGATAATGTATTGTCCAAAGGCTCCGTCACCGCGGTACGCATTATTCCGGCAGCGCCACATTTGATAACCATATCCCTGTTCCCAATCACTCGAATCCCTTTTTGCACTCGTCCATTCAGGGTGTTGAAGAATTTGTTGGGAGGATGCGGATTCGATCCAGGAAGTTGGAAGGATCTGATCCCCGTTCCATTGGCCTTTTTGCAAAAACAATTGGCCAAATTTGGCCATGTCTTCTGTTTTAATCCTCAGGCCCCAGCCCCCTGCATTGATGCCCATGGGATCCGTTTCCCAGTCGGCACCGACAATACCCAGAGGCTCAAACAACCTGGGCTGGAGATAGTCAATCAATTTCTGTCCGGACACTTTTTGGATTATGGCGGACAGCATATAGGTAGCCAGGGAATTGTATAAAAATTGAGATCCGGGTTGGTTAGTAATGGGTATCGCCAGAAACCCTTTGACCCAATTGTTTTCTTTTGATGCTACGGCAAAAGTTGGATCAAAAGCGTGACCAACCGACATGGTCAATAAATGTTTAATACTCAACTCTTCCAGATAAGGAGAAATGCTATCCGGTTTGTCCCCCGGGAAGAAAGAAACCACTTTATCATCGACGCTCAATTTTTTTTCAGCTACGGCAAAACCTATGGCGGTAGCCGTAAAGCTTTTGCTGCAGGAGTACATGGTGTGCCGAAGATCAGCCCGGTAGGGGGCCCACCAGGATTCGGCGATCACTTTACCATGGCGCAAAATCATCAGGCTATGCATTTCGTTTTTGGTTTTATTGACCACATCAATAAATTGACTGATACCAGCCGAGCTGACCCCCTCCAGTTCCGGAATGCTCCGCGGCAGGGATACCGACTGGGCAAGGGTGACCAGGTGGAGGAATATTAAGAGAAGCGTGGTCGAAATTTTTGAAGGAGTCATTTTCCAGGTTTTAGAATCTCCAAATATGCGAAAAAGAACAAGGAAAACAGCAGGAGGATGTCAACCAATTTAAAACCTATCCTGATCGTAAGGCTTATAAACGAGGGGTAAATGCTGATCTGCAAGATCTTTTTATACTGGCGGCCTTCAATGGCCTGGGTCAGGGGATCTATTTGTTTTAAAAGCAAACGGAAAGGCTCCAGGACAAACCGGTGGCCAATGTTTTCATGAGGACTGAAAATACAGTTCAAAATATTTTCGACTCGGATCAACAGCATACAAATGATAAAAACAAAGAATAAGCTGTAGGCTTAATCGTCACAGGCGCGGTAACGGCATCATTTTTTTATCCGACTTATCCACGGACAAAGGATTGACAAGGGCCCTACCCATTCCCTCCCATAGTATAGACATCAGGTCTCCGTCCTGTAATGAAATACCAGCGCCAAAACTGAAAGCACTGGTGCCCATAAAATGAATATGAATATCCCACGGTAGGCGGTGATTATCGTATTTGAAGTGATGGTATTCCAGGTTTTCCAGACTATGTGACATATGATCTTCTCCGGTATGCAGCGTTTGTTCCCAGAGGATTTGATCCCGGCGGGAAATAGAAGCCTTGCCTGCAATGGATTTAAATGCATCAGTAATCACCAATTCGGGACCAATAGAACAATGGCGGATTTTGGAAGGAGCCAGATAGAGGTAATTTTTTTTCTCCATGACATGGTCTGAAAATTCATTGGCGGTTGCAAAACCAACCCGGTGAGGTGTGCCGTCACCGTCATTAATATATATTCCTGCAATTTCTGGTTCTTCGCCACCATCAAGGCCGTAATTGGGCACGCAAAGAGGATCACCGTGCGCTTTAAGCTGGGATCCGTTTCCTTTATAAAACCATTCTGGTTGAATACCGATATTACCGGCTTCCGGTTTACCCCCTTCCATACCCCATTGGTACATGATCATACTGTCCGTCAGTTTGGATTGTTCCGCAGCAGCGTGCATAGCTTGCCTGTTTTTCGCACTGGCAGTATGGGTGAGGCCGGTACCGGTAATCATACAACATCTGGGATCAGTAGGGTGGTCAAAGGCCGGTAATATTTTCCATGCACTCAGGCCTTGATAAACGGGGTGATAAGAAATCCGTTCCTGAGAAATATTGCCTTCAACCAGGGCAGTTATTGAGCTCTTTTGTTCCATGGCTGATTTCGCCAAATCAAAAGCCGTGAGATATTTTTTGATCAGGATCAGTTCCTCCCCCATGACCATAGCAATGCGGCGGCCACCGGAGTTATGAAGTAATTGGATAAGGTGCATGCTGAACTATTTATTTGGAAAAATATAAACCGGAATTGATTATTTCATTAAAAATAATCCTTGAAAATTAGAACAAAAACAACTTCCCGTTGAAAAAAGGTTACAAAAAAAATCACGCCGATTTGAGTGGATCAGAAACCGGAGTAGTGACGAGTATACCGCTTATTCAAAAATTATTAAGTATTATCTTCGCTGAATTAATGTTACTACCAGTAGACCAAGTGAATTTAACCACATCATGTCCAATTTGATTAAATTGTTTAGTCCTTACCTGGTTGCAGCGTCTATTTTGGTTTTAATCAATCTGCTGTTTTTTTCTCCGGAGTTGAGCGGAAAAGTTTTGCATCAACCCGATATGATTAAAAATGCAGGTGCGGCACACGAAGCCCGGACCCATCATGAAAAAACGGGCAGGTTAACGTATTGGACCAATTCCATGTTTGGCGGCATGCCAACTTATCAAATCTATGCCCCTTCCGTTAAAACCAGTTTGTTCGATTATCTGGTGCGCAGTTTTAGTTTGTTTTTTAATGGAACATTAAAATATTATCTAATATTATCCCTGGCTTCTTTTATCGGTTTATGTTTTTTGGGAATAGGCCCCTGGCTTTCCCTGATAGGAGCTTGTTCAATAGCATTGGCTACCAATCATATCAATCTGGCAAGTGCGGGGCACCTGACTAAAATCGCCACGCTGGGATTTATACCACTGATTATAACCGGTGTATATTTATTGTTTAATGACCAGTGGAAAACAGGGTTTTGGGTTTTTACTTTCGGATTAGCCGGTTGTGTCCGGATGAATCATATTCAAATGACTTATTATGTTGCCCTGATTCTAATGTTTTACGTCTTGGCAGAAATCATCACCAGGATAAGAGAAAATAAACTCCATACGCTGATTTTGCCGGGACTGGCACTGGTCGTGGGGATTTTCATTTCTTTTATGGTAAATTTTTCCGTATTAATGGGCCTTCGCTCCTACGCTAAAGACACGATGCGGGGAGGATCCATCTTAAATACTTCATCAATGCAGCAGGTGGATGTTTCGACTGCCAGCGGCACAAGCGGACTGGGATGGGATTATGCCATGCAGTGGAGTGAAGGAATAACCGATCTATTGACACTAGTGGTGCCCGGCGCGGTAGGTGGGTCGAGTATAGAACCATGGTCCCAGGCGTCACCGATGGCGGACGCTTTCCGTAAAAACGGGACCCCCATTACATCAGACTTTACCCTGCCCCTTTATTGGGGAGATTTGCCGTTTACGAATGGGCCGGATTATTTGGGGATATTGATTGTATTGACTTTTATCATGGGACTCGTACTTGTCCACGGTCCATTCAAATGGTTTGCCTTATGTAGTGCGGTTTTTATAATGTTACAATCCCTGGGTTATAATTTTTCCTTATTGAACAAAACCTTGTTTGAATATCTTCCATATTATGACAAGTTCAGAGCACCCAATTCCATTCTGAATGTTTTAGCTGTGGTGGTTCCTGTATTTTCCATGTACAGTATATTCTATTTTATACAACAAAGCTGGACGAAAGAAACTATCCTGAAATTATTTAAAAAAACGTTATTCCCTCTAGCGGGTTTGTTGATCGTATTGATCCTCGCAGGCCCTTCGCTGTTTGACATGAGATCTGAAATGGGTGACCCGGACTGGAAAAACAACAGCGGATTGTATAATGCATTATTGAATTCGCGAGCTTCTTATTTGAGGTCAGACAGCCTCCGGTCGCTGGTTATCTTGATCCTCGGGGGCGGGTTATTATATTTTTTCGGTGTAGGAAAAATAAAAAAGAATGATTTTCTTTTAGCTTTTGGATTGGTGATTGTTTTTGATCTCTGGATCGTGGCCAAAAGGTATGTCCATGGCGGGAGTTTCCAACAGGAGACTGTTGAAGCCTCCAATTATCAACCCCGTCCTGTAGATCGGGAAATACTAAAAGATACCAGCCTTTCGTACCGGGTCCTTGATCTCAGCGTCAATACTTTCGGATCAGCTTTTCCGTCTTTTTTTCACAAGGCCATTGGTGGAGAAAGCCCAGCCAAGCTCAGGCGATGCCAGGACATGATCGACTTTTATTTTAGTAAAAAAAGTATGCCGGCACTGAACATGATGAATACAAAATATTTGATCAGTTCCCAGGGTGCCTTGAAGCCCAACCCGGATGCATTAGGAAATGCCTGGTTTATCTCAAAGGTTAAAAAAGTAAACTCCCCGGAAGAAGAAATTGAAGCGGTAGCCCATCTCAATCCCGCAGAGGAGGCGATCCTGCTGGTGCCGGAATTCAACACTATTCAAATAGCCCGTTCGTATTCCAGACAAGGAAATATCAGGCTTACCCAGTATCTTCCTGATCAACTGACTTATCAATCGTCCACCGACAGTGCACAACTCGCTGTATTCTCTGAGGTCTGGTATGGGCCGGACAAGGGTTGGTATGCTTTGATCGATGGTCAACCCGCAGAACATTTCAGAGCAAACTATTTATTAAGGGCTATGCAGGTACCTGCAGGTGACCATAAAATTGAATTTAAATTTGAACCCAGGGAAATCGTAAAACAACAAAATATTTCTTTTTATTCAGGATGGTTATTCGGTTTATTGTTATTGGCCTCATTAGCATCGGCATTTAAATCGCTAATAAACACGGTCCCACCCATTATTCAGCAGGAGTTGCCTCCAATTAAACCAACGTCAGTGTCCTCCAAATCTAAATCCATAAAATAGCCAGAGGCAATGAATAAAAAGCTAAGCCCCTGGTTGAGCATCATTACGGTTTGTTATAATGACAGTAAAAACCTTAAGAGGACACTTCAAAATATCCGGGAACAAAACTGTAAGTTCATTCAATTGATTGTTGTTGATGGGGATTCCACGGATGATACGAAGTCTGTAATCACTTCCTATACAGATGTAATCACGGATTGGATCAGTGAGAAAGATGCCGGATTATTCAATGCTATGAATAAAGGAATAAAACTGGCAAATGGGGAGTATATCGTTTTTCTCAATGCCGGAGATGTATTTCATGACTCCCAGGTGATATCGTACATTTATTCGCATCATCATCAGGAAGATATTTTATATGGCAACGCGGTTTTTGTTCATCAGGACGGAAGGTATAAAAGCCTAAGGCATAAAAAAATCCCAAAGACCCTGGATTGGCGCAGTTTTAAATCCGGGATGGTGATTTGTCATCAAGCCTTGATCGTCAAAACCTCGGTCGCACGGTCATATGACATACAATACCAAATCTGTGCCGACCTGGATTGGGCTATCTGCACAACAAAAAGAGCAAAAAGCACACTCAATCTGGGTATTACCATTTGTGATTTCCAGCGGGGTGGACTGTCGGATAAAAAAAGAGGACTGGCTTTACTCGAACGGTGGAAAATCTTATCCAAACATTTTGGATGGGCGCAAACGATGTGGAGTCATATGAAAATCCCATCTAAATTTCTGTTGTGGAAACTGAATGGTTATCTAAACCATAACATACCTCCCCCCAATCCATTACCTCACCATTGACTGGTATAGCTCCAGGTACTGTGAGACATATTTGGATAGATCATATTTTTCCCTGGCCTTAAGATGAATGGCTGAGGAATCAAAAACAGTTGGATGGTTTAGAAACCTCATTATTCCATCGGTAATGCCCTGGACAGTTTGTGTATGGGCAAAGAGTCCGTTTTCACCAGCCTGGATCATTTCCCGGATTCCGCCGATTTCAAAAGCCAGGACGGGGGTGCCACAGGATACGGATTCCATAATTGTATTCGGTAGATTATCCCTCAGCGATGGAGTAATATATAGATCTGCGGCATTATACAATTCGGCCATTTTATATTCTACTGAGATATAACCCAGTGCGGAAGTGCTCAGGTCTTTAACCGAAAGGTCAGGAATGTTTTTGCCAATTATGGTGAGGTGGATCCGGTTTTTAGGGACTCCTTTCAGAGCCTCAATCAAAATGTCAAAACCTTTCCATAACATTTTTAATGAATGCGCCACAAACAACAGATTGATCTTACCTTCCGGTATCTTCCATTTGACCCGGCATTGATGCTTATCCAATAGTTTAAAGACGGTGGTATCAAGACCATAACCAACATGGTAATGAGGCCGGTCTTTAAACAATACACTTTGACGGGAGAGGTTAAACAACCATTGCGACGGTGCCACTATCGATAAATTATTAATGCCCGTCAAAGCCTTGCGTTTATATTCAAAGTATTGCACGGCAAGTTGGGGTTGAGCGGTTTGTTTGATTTGCGGGCATTCCTTACAATCCCGGACAAATTGCATACAATCCCCGCTGTAATGGCAGCCCCCGGTGAACGGGTACATATCGTGTAAGGTCCACACCACCGGTTTATCGATTCGTTTAAAAAAAGTTTGATAATCCAGGAAGTGAGAGGTCCAGTGGAGATGAACAATATCGGCCTCTAAAACCGATTGCAGAGTTTCCGGATGAAAGAGGGAATGTGGGGAAGTGAATAAAACGGTATCCTTCGAATATCCGTGACGGGGTGGAAAGCGTTTTGTTAAAATGTAATGTTCTAAGCCAAATTCTAAAAAATGCTTTAAGGAATGATGCCCTACATACGATATGTGATTTTGAATTTTTTCATGATGAGTATACTTTGAAATAAAGGTAGAATGTTCTCCGGCCTGGATCAATCCGGCATGCAGCCTTTTTGCGGCCTGTGCTGCCCCGCCGATATCATTGGTACTAAGATGGACTATTTTCATCCCGGATTAACTGGCCAGCCGCTTTGGTAAACTTTAAGGCACATTTCATTTTCATTCAAAAAGGGAGAGGTATCATCCCGTATAAATTGGATATATAAGAAGTCGGTGCTTTAAAGGGTTTTAGCATAGTTTTGCAAAATAATACAATCCTTTACATAAATCCTGATTTAAAACTATACCTGATCCGGGACTTACAATGGAAACACCTGTATTGTTTTTGTTTTTTAACCGCCCCACCACCACCAGGCGCGTTTTTAGTCAATTAAAAAAAGTAAAACCGACCCGACTTTTTATTTCGGCTGACGGACCAAGACCCGATCAACCCCGTGAACGATATTTATGCACTGAAGTAAAAGAAATAACAGAGCGCATAGACTGGACTTGTGAAGTACGTCGGCTCTATAGATCTGACCACCTTGGATGTAAACTGGCAGTATGCACGGCCATTACCTGGTTTTTTGACCAGGTGGATGCAGGCATAATCTTAGAGGATGATTGCCTTCCTTCTCTGGATTTTTTTTCTTTCTGTACCACGATGTTAACTGATTATAAAGACGACCCTAACATTTTTCATATCACCGGTAATAATTTTCAACATGGGATGCTTCGGGGTAAAGGATCTTATTATTATTCAAAATATGCCCATATCTGGGGATGGGCCAGTTGGAAACGAGCCTGGCAACATTATGACCTGGAGCTACAACACTGGGATGTTTTTAAAACCTCACCGACATACGATAGTTTGTTTCTGACCAGGGAGGAGAAAAAATTTTGGACCAAAAAATTTGAAAAATATCAATCCCAAAATGGAAACCATAATTATTGGTCTTTACAATGGCAGTACGCGTGTTGGTTTCATGGAGGATGGACTATTACTCCACTTAGATTCAAGTAGTAAATGCAACTTTATAGAGGGAAATAGAGTCAGAATATTTTTTTCAAAAGAGAGAGGTTAAAAATCAACCCCCCTCCTCTGAAACGGATATGATTCCTATATTGTCTCCTCGTCTAAAAGTTGCAAATATGGGTCACATAACCAAGACACAAAGGTATATAATTCAACTCATGCTGGAGAAAGGATATACTCAGAAAGAGATAGCGTTGTTACTGAAAAGGGATAAATCTGTAATCAGTCGAGAGGTATCGCGGAACTGTGATCAACGAGATGGGGAGTACCATCCAGAATTAGCGCAGAGAAAATATGAAGATCGACAGGCTAAAAAGGCCAAGAAGGTAAGCTTCACGGATGAGATAAAAGCCTATGTGAATGAAAAATTAACTAAAAAGTACAGTCCGGAACAAATCGTAGGGGTAGCGAATAAAGAAAACAGATCCTGTGTATCGCACGAGCGCATCTATCAGTATATTTGGGAGGATAAGAGGCTAGGAGGGGACAAGCATATCCACTTAAGAACAGCAGGTAAAAGATACCGGAAACGAGGGAATAAGAAGGACAGAAGAGGCATCATAACAAATCGGGTTGGTATCGAAAAGCGGCCCAATGTAGTAGAGGAAAGGAAGCGCATAGGCGACCTGGAAATAGATACCATAATTGGAAAAAACCATCAAGGGGCCATTATTACAATAAATGACCGGGCAACTGGAAAACTAAAAATGGCTAAAGTGGAAAGCAAAGATGCGAAAGTGATAGCTCAGGCAGGTATTCAAGTACTGTCAGAATGGATGCCGCATTTAAAAACCATTACATCAGATAACGGAAAAGAATTTGCAAGGCATGATTTGTTCAGTCAAAATTTGGGAGTGGAGTTTTACTTTGCAAAACCATACCACAGCTGGGAAAGAGGATCCAATGAAAATTTGAATGGACTAATCAGGCAGTATATCCCTAAAAAAACAGACTTTTCCACATTGAAAGATGAGTATATTCAATATGTAGAAGACGAACTGAATAATAGACCAAGAAAAAGATTTGATTTTGAATCACCAAATACAATATTTAATCAATTAATTGAAAACAATAAAGTTGCATTTGTTACTTGAATCCTGCAATCAAAAACAGAGGGTTCATTAATATATTTAATA
>Ga0163149_10006040_pt1 | contig 12575 bp, 10 predicted proteins | sample OliLakLV19MP5G1_FD_148604 | JGI IMG/M metagenome (GOLD analysis project Ga0163149, IMG submission 148604) | Freshwater microbial mat bacterial communities from Lake Vanda, McMurdo Dry Valleys, Antarctica - Oligotrophic Lake LV.19.MP5.G1 | ecosystem: Environmental > Aquatic > Freshwater > Lake >...
CTATTACTGACCTGATTACTGACCTGATTACTGACCTGATTACTGACCTGATTACTGACCTGATTACTGACCTGATTACTGAAACCTGATTACTGAAACCTGATTGCTGCCGACTAGTGACTGCCGACTGTCAACTAACTAACTAACTAACTAACTAACTAACTAACTAACTAACTGACTATATTATGGAAAGAAGAAAATTTCTCGAAACCACAGCACTTGGTGCCGGAGCTTTCGTTTTATCAGACAAGCTTAATTTAAAATCATTTAACCCCTCTCCTATGAAAGACGATATCTCTCTGGCTCAATGGGCCCTGGTCGAAGAAATCCGCGCCGGCAAATGGAAAAACCTGGATTTCCCCCGAGTTGCACGCGAAGATTTTGGCCTCAACGGCATTGAATTTGTCAATACTTTATTTGAAGTCCCGACAGAGGGGTATTTAAAAAAGCTGAAAAAAAATGCAGCAGATCAGGGTGTCGCTATGGTATTGATCATGGTAGATGATGAAGGGGATGGCGCAGCCGATACCAAAGAAGGCCGCAAACAATTTGATATCAATCACCGAAAATGGGTCGACATTGCCCATTACCTCGGTTGCCATGCAGTCCGCACCAATTGCCGCGGACCCAAGGATGCAGACAAAAAAGAAGCCCTCAAATGGGCGACTGAAGCATATAATATGTTGCTGAATTATTCCAAACCCTCCGGCATCAGCATCGTCATTGAAAATCACGGCGGAGTATCCAATGATCCCGATTGGATGGTAGACCTGATGAAATCAGTCAATAATCCATTATTTGGGACCTATCCCGATTGGCGCAGCCCGAGCAAGGACTTTGACAATGTGACTTACCTCAAAAAATGTCTGCCCTATGCCAAAGGGATGTCCTACCGCAATCAACCGACGGAGGAACTCACCGCGCAAATGATTAAAATGAGCAAAGAAGGTGGGTATAAAGGTTGGTATGGGATTGAAAGTACGGGTAGAGAGGCGATCAATCAGGGGATAGGATTATTGAAGAAATATTTGCTGTCTTAACTATGATTCTCTTGATTATAGGATTTCCTGATTTCTAATATCCCAGTATTAACCATGGTGTTTTGAAATTGATGAACATATCATAGAACTTCCTCATTATTCCTGAAAAGAAAAATGTTCTTTTCAATTAGTTAACTTTTTTGCATAAAGTTCTATGAATTCACTAATAAAACTTCAACGAAAAAGCTAACTTCATCTGGAGCATTGCCGACCTGCTTCGAGGCCATTATAAGCAGGCCGACTATGGCAAAGTGATACTACCACTGACTGTTCTAATGCGACTGGATTTTAGCCTGGAACCAACCAAGAAAAAAGTGCTGGAATCCTATCAACTGCACAAGAGCAAAAAACCCGAAGTCCTGGACCCGATCCCTCAATACAGTAGCTAAAGCCAAATTTTATAACCACAGGTAAGCTGACTTTTACGGGCTGACCAGTGCTATTAACGTACACAACTAGCTTGAATGGTCGCTTCCTCGTAAATGTATAGCCTCTATTACTTCTTCAATCGAGTCAATCCATTATTCATGCCAATCATGATTCAGACACCATCAAGAACATTGGACAAATTTCGAATCATAAGGACTCTCCCGACAGGGTACTATTTCTTATCTTGCCCCGATTCAATCTGATGATCCAATTCTAATATTTTAGCTCAATAAAACAAAAACCATATTTGCATTTGTAGAATATCCATTACTTATAGCCAGACATGAACTATCCCCTCTTATATTTCAATGAATTGGATATCAAAAGTGTCGAAAAAACATTTCCTAAACTACTAAACCAATTGCAGGATGGCGATTTTAAAAGCGCCGATGTCCGCAAAATGGGGGATACCGGGTATTACCGGGCAAGACTGGATTTGCGGGACAGGCTGCTTTTTAAATTGATCCGGTACAAAGGGCAGATTCATTTATTGCTTTTAGAAATTATTAAAAATCATAATTATGCCGGCAGCCGGTTCTTACGCGGCAGCTCAGTTCCGTCTGAAGATCAGTTCCTGGAGACCCAACAGCTAACCGGAGATTTTATCCGGGAACTGCCCGAATTGAGTTATTTGAATCCGAAGCAGAAAAAAATCCATTTCCTCAATAAATTTATTTCATTTGACCAACTCCAGGAAGACGTATTCAGCCTACATCCACCGTTGATCATTGTCGGATCTGCCGGGAGCGGCAAGACTGCCCTGGTATTGGAAAAGATGAAAACATTGCCGGGATCTATTGCTTATATTTCTTTGTCCAAATTCCTGGTGGAAAAAGCCAGCCAGCTCTATTATGCTGATGGATATGAAAACGAAGCACAGGATGCGGAGTTTCTTTCCTTACAGGATTACCTGGGGCAATGGAAAACATTCGGAGGCAGGGAAGTTCAATTCAGGCTTTTTGAGCCCTGGTTTCAGCGGCATGCCCAAGCCTTAAAAATTCACGAGCCCTACCGGGTATATGAAGAGTTTAAAGGAGTTATTACCGGATCACCGAGCCATACCGCCTGGTTGAGTCAGGATGAATATAGGTCGCTGGGAATAAAACAATCCATATTTCATCCGGATGACCGGGAAAGATTGTACCCTTTGTTTATTAAATATCTCGATTGGATGAAGGAAGCTAATCTCTACGACAGCAACCTGCTCTGCTTCGATTACCTTCAGTGGATCAAACCGAGTTATGATTATGTGGTGGTGGATGAAGTACAGGACATCACCAATATACAACTTAAGGCAATTTTACAATCGTTGCTGCATCCGCAACAATTTATACTCACCGGCGACAGCAACCAGATCGTGCATCCCAATTTTTTTTCGTGGAGCAAAGTAAAAACCTATTTTCACCAGAGCGGGGATATCCACCGTCAGATACAAATATTGCAAACCAATTACCGCAATAGTCTCCGAGTCGTGCAGCTCAGCAACGATTTGCTGAAAATAAAAAATACCCGCTTCGGCAGCATCGACCGGGAAAGTCATTACCTCGTGCATACCATCAGCGAGCATCGGGGTGAGGTCATCTTATACCAGGATGATGAGAGAAAAAAGACCGAACTCAACCGCCGAACGCAAAACAGTACCCAGTATGCCGTGATCGTGTCCGACAACAGCGACAAAGAATCCGTGAGAAAATATTTTAAAACCCCTTTGTTATTCAGTATACAGGAAGCGAAAGGATTGGAATATGAAAATGTAATTCTTTTCAATTTTATTTCCAGGCATGAATCGGAATTCAAAGAAATCATCGATGGAGTAAAGCCGGAAGATCTGCAGCAAACCGAGCTTAAATACAGCAGGCTGGCCGATAAATACGATAAGGATGCGGAGATCTACAAGTTCTATATCAACTCATTTTATGTCGCTATTACCCGTGCTGTCAAAAATATTTACCTGTTCGAAAAACAACTGATGCATCCCGCTATCCAATTAATGCAATTAAAAGAAACAAAACAAAATATAGAAGTTGCGGAAGTAAAAAGCAGCAAAGAAGAATGGCTGGCAGAAGCAAAACGATTGGAAGAACAGGGCAAAACGGAACAGGCAGAGCAAATCCGCGCCAAATACCTGGGATATGATTACATCAGCCAGGAAGAGTTGGAATTCATCCTCAAACTGGCCCTGGATCCGGCAAAAAAAGAACAGGAAGTGCATAAAGAGCGAAAGCAACTGTTCCAATATGCCATCAATCATCAACGGTATGACTGGATTGAAGAATTAGCCAGGTTGCAATTGCTCCGAGCTGTGCTCTTTATGAAAGAATTGCGCATGCACCGCAAAGAAATAGCGAAATTCATCCGGCTCGGAAATCAATCGTCAGCTTTGCATCTGCTGAATAAATATGGGGCGCTTTTTACGCTGGAGGAAGGCAGCACGGGTTTAATGCTTGCAGCCCTGCACGGCCAACCCACACTTGCCTTGGAACTGTTAAAAAGAAATGCATCTATTCTTCAGCGGGATAAAAAAGGGTTTATTGCAATTCATTACTTGTTGGAAGGCTACTATAAAACCGTTTTCCACAAACAACAACAATATGCTGGCATAAATCACCTGAAACAATTATGGTATTTGCTGCGCCCGCGAGGGTTTACTATTCTATTAACCGAACGTCAGCTTCATTTGAATAGCCACAGTATGGCCTTTTTTCTACTCATCCTCCTGCAAATTAAAGAAACCACTCATCCCCGCCATGTCATGCATACCAAGCCTGGCGAACCTGATACTAAATTCAAAAAAGCTGTATACAATATGGACGATGTTGAAGAGCTGGTTGAGTTTATCCCAGACGAAATTTTACCTCCTTATAGAAAAAACAGGAGTTATATCAATTCAATACTTGCCGGAAATGAAATTTCAAAACTGGAGCAGCCAAGATGTAAAATGTTGTTTTATAGAGTCCAGCGGGGGTGGTATGTATTAAATCCGGAATTAGTGGTGGATTGAGTTGGTGATCTCAATGGATGGTTCTTCCAGCCATGTTTACCTCCCCGCTTAGAAGAATAAAGTTGGTTTCATCTCCATATTTTTTCATACCATACTTCCACTTCATATCTTTCCAGATCATAAAAAACCTGTTCCGCTTCGACCAGTTTTTTCGTTTACCTTTATAATAATTGACACACCTGGTATCGAGAATAATATTCGAGGTGACTCCTCATAGAGGGCTATTTGCTTTAGTACAATCTAAACCTCTGTAATTTTGTAATCACAAAATAAAAGACCTAGCCGGGTTGTGAAAAAGCCCCAGATTTTATAGTAAAAACTGCAATATCGGGCTTCAGAGCAAATTCAACTGCGGGTTTATCTGGAAGTAAATTATCCTATGATCACAAAAACTGATCCAAATCCAGAGGTATTTTTTCATACCATACCTCCGCCTCATATCCATCCGGATCAAAAAAAAATACATAGGGTTCACCAGGCACAAACTCACCCTGCTCTTTAATTCTTCCACCTGCCTTGATTACTTCAGCAACCAATTTATCTGCATCGACCGGTTCCATAAGCCGAAAACCAAAGTGTATAATACCTGATTGATTCACCGGAATTTCATCTGCTTTTTCAAACACGATGATATCCTTAGATCCCGGTGTTTGAATCTGGACAAAATGATCCTCTTTATACATTACCCGAGCATCGAACAACTGATGATAAAAAGCAACAGACCGATCCAGGTCTTTTACTTTAAGAGCAATATTCGTTAAACCATAAGTCTGTATCACCACTCGATAATTCAACAATCCGATTATTCGGATCAACAATTCCTACAATTCAAAACTATTTATTTATCATTCAATATCAACGGCAATCCATTCTGGCCTCCACCAACTACGATCACTTTAGTATTGGGAGAGTTAGCCAATTGGATGGTCGCTTCTATTCCTTTGTCGGTCAGAATTTTATCGGTAAGGCTGGCATTGAGCACCAGGTTGGCTTTGGCTTTACCATTGGCTTCGATCAGTATACGCTCGGCTTCTTTGCGTTCCTTATCGAGGCGGAATTCGTATTCCAGGGAGGACTGTTCTTCCTTAAGTTTTCGCTCTATAGCGTCTTTCAAGGTTTGAGGTAATTCTACCTGGCGGATCAAAATAGCATCCAGTAATAAGTTCTTTTTGGCAATTTCTTCCAGTGAACGTTGGAAAATTTCAACCTGTATGGCTTCGCGTTTGCTGGAATACAGTTCTTCGGGCAAATACTTCCCGATAACTTCACGGGTGGCGGAGCGGATCTCCGGTTTGATGATTTTTTCAGCGTACAACGTACCGATGTCATCGTGTAAATAGCCAATCTTATCCTGCACCGGGCTGAAGCGGAAGGACAAATCTACTTTGATGCCCAAACCATTTCTGGAAAGTACTTCCATGGATTCAAAAGCTTCCTGGATCCTGACATCGTAGACATACATTTTATTCCAGGGGGCTACGATATGGAATCCCTGGCCGTAGATATTATCTTTTACCAACCCTTGGCCGAAGGGCCTGAAGATTATCCCTTTGTGGCCGGGTTGGATGGTAACGAAAACATTAGAAGTCAGGAGCAAAAGGACAATCATAATACCTGCCCCTACCATTATGTTTCTCATTAAAGCTTGTTTATTCATACTGTAGGATTTAGTATCTAAACACCAAAGATTAACCTATTCGTTCAGACTGTAATAGAAATTTTAAATATATTTGCACCCCGAGTTGGTACTCCTGGCTTAGGAGTTTCGAACCCTCTAAATTTCAGCTGACTATGAATTTAATCGAACTGTTGCAGGATAAAATGAGTCCTGACGTATTGGCTCAACTCGCTAATCAAATTGGCGCCCAGGATACCCGCCAGGTAGAAGCCGCCTCTACCGGTATATTTTCGACCTTGCTGGCCGCTATGAATAAAAATGCAAATTCTCAAATGGGCCTCAATTCCCTGGTTTCAGCCTTGGATCGGGACCATGATGGTAGCATTTTGAATGATCTGGCAGGCTTTTTTACTGGAAACGCACCTACCGCCAATGCTGCTACCTCAAACGGAGGTGGTATCCTGGGACATATCCTGGGTGGTTTACAACCCAATGTAGTCGATATGATCGGACGTATGAGCGGACTGGATAAATCAAAAGTCAGCCAATTAGCTGCTATGCTGGCCCCCATGGTTTTAGGTATGTTGGGTAAAAGAAGACAGGAATCGGGTATTAATGTCGCTGGTGTCGGTGACTTTTTGAAAAAAAGTGTACAGACACCCAATCAACCTCAAATGGGTTTACTCGCAAAATTTCTCGATCGCAACGGGGACGGCAGTGTAATTGATGATATTGCCCGTATGGGAATGCAGGCATTCTTGAAAAAATAGTAACTTTCTTTTTGTAGTAATTTCATCATACTGCAAGAATATGATTAACGCGGTCTGCTGATTCTTCAACCATTCAGAACTCCCCTAACCACCTTCCTATAAGTACATTCTAAAATTATTTCTGATTCTCCTGTTTTGTGAACCGGAATATCAAGATTATTATAGGTATAAGAATCCAATATGGTCAAGCTTGGAATAGCACAAACCAGGACGAATAAATGGTGACTTGCGATAATTTTAGCTTTCCTTCTAACCCGGTTAGTTCATTTTTATCAAACCGTTTAAACGGTTGATTGTCAAGGTCATTTCATAAGGATGACCAAAAAGTCCTGTTGCAAATGCGGGTGAAATATATTGGTTTGAAGTTTTCTCCCGACCGATCGGGACTTCAAACAGCGCCATAGTTCTATATTTTGCTGAAAAACAATTGATTAAGTTCTTTTTCAAATATCAAACAATGGCGCCCCTAAGGCTGTTCGAGTGTCAAAAGACCTCGTTATCAAGGTCATTTAATGGTTTTTAACCATTTTTCCGTTTTGTGTACCAAGTGGCCGGGTTATAATATAAGATTAACCAGGCAAATGAGTTCTTGTTGTTCATGATTTTTGAATCGCTAGCTTTTAATAAGAGAGTACGGTGTTTGGATTCTGACCTGGTAGATGGTTTTTAGTATGTCAATCTCATCAGACTTAATCTGTTTGTGAAAATTAACCTCCTTGATTGGCTAAACAAACCATTTATAGATAAAAAAAGTCCCCATTAGACACCTTTCAAATGCAATTGTTCTAATCTGCTTTTCAGTAAATTACTACGGGGGTGAAAAACCAAAATAAGCTGATAATTTAATGCAATTGCCTTACTATCTGTCTTTTAAATTATTGTTTATATTCGTTTTGTACAGATTTGATACGGGTTTGATTAAAAACAGCAAAACACATTTGTTCTTCCTGGATGATGGATTTTTGAGCGGTGGACCATCCCCAACCCAGTATGCACACCCATAAACCAATAATACATTTCAAATTGGATTAAGATTTTTGAGGTAATACCTTCCGCCATATCCTTGTTTGCTGCCCACAAAACCGGCATGTTTGAGTTCAAGCAATATTTGTTCTAAGAATTTCTTGGGATGTTTTCTTCCTTTGAAATCGACGACGTCAACACATACCCGTCGTCATAGTGCTTACCCAATTGAATAAGCGCTTTGATCGCGTACTTGCATTTCATCGACATCATATCATCAAATGTATTAAAAACCCGGGTTCTGCTTTTAGTCACCTAGCAAAGCTGCTCCGATGACCCCGGCACTATCTCCTAACACTGGCCTCAGCAAAGGAGTTTCGCATCGGTCATTAAACATATGTTTTAAAATTTCACCCTGGCCTAGGTTGTATAGTTCATCAATCTGCCCCAGCCCTCCCCCAATGACCATGGCATCTGGATCGAGGACATTTACAATATACGAGCAAGCCAGGCCAAAATTAAAAAGCATCCTGTCCCGGATAGCCAGGGCATGCACATCGCTGCCGCCTCGCCAGGCAATCACGATATCCTTCATAGGTAAGTTCCGGCCGCTAAGTTGGCAATAATATTTTTCCAATGCTGGTCCCGACATGACGTTCTCGTTGCATCCGGTATGTCCGCAATAACACATAATATCATTCTGTTCGGTAAAAATATGGCCCCATTCACCCCCTATGCCATGCCGGCCATGGATGACTTTACCATCCACGACCACTCCCCCACCGACACCGGTCCCCATAATAATCCCAAACACTACCCTGGCCTGAGGTTGGTGCAAGGGTACCGCCCCTAGATTGGCTTCCGCCATAGCAAAACAATTGGCATCGTTGGCCATAGCTAAAGGAATGCCCAATTTCGTTTGAAGATCCTTTTTAAAAGGCCTGCCGTTAAGGCAAGTGGTATTAGAATTTTTGTGGACTAAACTGACCGGATCATAACTTCCCGGGGTCCCTATTCCAATTCTTTCCGGTACCAGTCCACTGGCTGCCTTAAGCTCTTCTACCAGGTAACCAATCCGGTTAATAATGTGATCATATCCAAACTGACTTTCGGTAGGGATCCTTTTACGAACCAGGATATCCGGTTTTTGTTCTCTGATTCTTAATATTACTCCTTCGATTTTTGTACCCCCTAAGTCAATCCCCCAGTACCATTCAGACATATTATTTGTCATTAAATTCAGGTTTCAAGACTACCACACCTAAGGGCGGAAGACTGATCTCAATAGATTGTGGGCGAAAATGTTGAGGAATGGCCTCGACTTTAATTATTTCCGCATTGAGTTGTCCACTGCCCCAATAACGGATATCATCCGAATTAAATATTTCCTTTAGTCCATCACAGGCTGGGGAACCCAACCGATATTGGGGCCTTGGCACGGGTGTGAAATTGCAACAGATCACTAAAAAATCATTTGGGTTGTTGCCTTTTCTTACATAAGATAACACCGAGGACTCCGAATCATTACAATCAATCCATTCAAATCCTTCCGAATGGTATTGATTTTCATACAAAGCAGGTTCAGTGGTATATAATCGATTGAGCTCTTTGACCAGGGTCTGTACACCCAGATTGGCATGATGGCTGAGCAAATGCCAGTCAATCGAATCATCAAACCTCCATTCCTGGTATTGGGCGATTTCTCCCCCCATGAATAAAAGTTTGGAGCCCGGGTGGGTATACATATAGGAAAACAGGGACCGGAGGTTGGCAAATTGTTGCCAATGATCTCCGGGCATTTTATTTATCAGCGATGACTTGCCATGTACGACTTCATCATGGGACATGGGCAGGGTAAAATTTTCAGTAAAAGCATACATCATGCTGAACGTAAGTGTATTCTGGTGGTATTTTCTGAAAAAAGGATCTGTTTTAAAATACCGCAGGGTGTCATTCATCCATCCCATCATCCATTTCATACCAAACCCCAATCCACCTAAAAATACCGGACGGGATACCCGGGCAAAAGAAGTGGATTCCTCGGCAATGGTTTGTACATCGGGAAAATCGCGGTATACGGCTTCATTAAAATCCTTAAGAAAAGAAATCGCAGCCAAATTTTCATTTCCCCCATATATATTGGGCTCCCAACCGCCTGCTTGTCGGGAATAATCGAGGTAAAGCATGGAAGCGACCGCATCCACCCTTAATGCATCAATATGATAATGCTGTAACCAAAATAGCGCACTGGAGATTAAAAAAGAGCGGATTTCATTCCGTTCATAATTAAAAATCAGACTCTTCCAGTCCTGGTGATACCCTTTGCGAATATCGGGATGTTCGTACACTGCGGTTCCATCAAATTTTCCCAGGCCATGGGCATCTTCCGGAAAATGAGATGGAACCCAATCCAGAATTACCCCGATGCCTGCCTGATGAAAAGCGTCCACTAATTGCATAAATTGTTGTGGTTGGCCATAGCGGCTGGTTGGTGCAAAGAATCCAGTGACCTGATACCCCCAACTCGGAGTATAAGGATGCTCCATGACCGGAAGAAATTCCACATGTGTAAACCCCATTTCTTTTACATATGGGACGAGCTGATCAATGTGCTCTTCATAGGTAAACGGACGGTCGTCGTGCCAGGGCCTTCTCCAACTTCCTAAATGAACTTCATAAACACTCATTGGTCGAGTAAGGGATTGAATTTCCTTTCTCGTGCCCATCCAGGTTTCATCCTTCCAGGTATAGGGCAATGACCAAACAACGGATGCAGTGTAGGGTGGTGTTTCACAGTATTTAGCGTAAGGGTCACATTTCTCAGTGACTATACCATCGTGATTGGAAAAGATACGGTACTTATATTTATCACCTTGACGGATTCCTGGAATAAACCCTTCCCAGATTCCGGATTGATCCCATCGTACATGGAGGACATGTTCGTCACCTGACCAATAATTAAAATCCCCAATAACCGTCACTACCTTGGCCGCCGGAGCATACACTGCAAAATAAACCCCTTCGATTCCCTCAAGTTCCATCCGGTGAGAACCCAGGTGATCATATAAACGGAAATGTTTTCCCGATTTGAACAAACCGATATCAAAATCGGTAAAACGACTAAAAGAAATAACGCGGTTAGGCATGGCTACAAGTTAAGTCGATTTGAGGAAAAAATACTCACCCTCTCAATATTTCACCTCCTGTTTAATCAAACTCAAATTCCACCTATTCCTATTCTATAAAAGTAAATACATAAGAAATATGCGGGTAAGGTTAATGACTTAAAAGCAATCTGCACCAAAGAAAAAACATTTGGTTGTCACTTTGGATTTACCAGACCTTCGAAGTAAATTGAGGAACTGTAATGAACAGAAAATATAAGTTGAAATAAACCTATTCCCACAACCTTATTTCCAATTAATAATCCATGTCTTTTAGATAAGATTCTATTTGGCCAGCTAAGTGTTTTATAATCTTACGACATTGAATTATTAATGCACAAAAACAATCCAGGCACCTTAAAATAATTAGGGGATTAATTTCGATTTATCGTGTGATCATTATTTTACCATGGTTCCAATCCCAGTAGTTTTTTACCCAATACACTTAGTTCTGCTGTTCCATACCTGGTTTGCTCCCAGGCTCTCGGATCCCCGGGAAAGGCATAGCCTTCCGGCGCTATCCGTTCTTTCCAGGACCTTACCCTCCATTGGCGGAGTGCTTCATTTTCTTCTTCGGCAGGCATCATAGATATATATTGCGCAATTCGCACTTTATCCCGGCTGCGATTTGGCCGAATCCCATGCGGTTGTGCACTATGGAAAATCAACAGGTCCCCTGCCTCCATCCTGACCTTGACGAGTTTATCTTCCATATCCCTGACATCCGGTTGAAATCGGTTCCTATCCGCAGGTTGGGTGAGTTTCCAGGTATCATAGGTTCGGAACAATTCAGGGATGCATTGAAAGCCTCCCATATTTTCATCCATCTGGTCAGCCAGTGCCAGCACTCCCTGGACATTTTGAGGTTTGGTTTCCGGATCATAATCCCAATGAATAAATCCCTTGAAGGGGTCACCCGGCCGGAGGGGAAAATTCAGATTCGCCCGATCGATAGTCACCCAAAGTTTTTCTGTGCCCCATATATCCACAAAAGCGTCATAGATTCTGGGCATTTGCCGGTTGTTCCACAAAAGCTGATGATGGTATACTTCCACCATTCCACTGCCAATCAATTCCTTCATTTGCATTTCCGCCCTGGGAGGGGTGTACCAACTAGATGGGTCATCCGGGTTTTTCTCTTCAAATTCCCAAATGAAGGATGCTGTTTCAAACGCCTGGGCTCTTGATATTGCATTCTTAATGACTACATAACCATTAAAAGTCCAAAATTCCCAATCTGCTTCGCTCAAAACCCTCAGGGAATGGCCATTTGATCGGTCGTTGAGTTTGGATTTGCTGGTTTTTGCGGTGGATGGATTTCCGGGAATATCTTTATGGAGGTTGAGAGGTGGCCCCTGGGGATTCATGGTGGGTATCATGTCTGGCTTATGATCAGGATCCATAGGTTTAAAGTTTTTATTCGGCAATTTTTTTCAATAACTATATCAAATTTATCATTTTGGGTAAAAATAAGATTAGTTATCCTGAAAGTCTGGATAATTTCGGTATTAATAAATCCAATATTTGAATTCGGCCGTATTTTAAGTTATATTTGGTAATTAACTCTCACTTTATGAAAAATCCATTGCT
>Ga0163149_10006041_pt1 | contig 12573 bp, 19 predicted proteins | sample OliLakLV19MP5G1_FD_148604 | JGI IMG/M metagenome (GOLD analysis project Ga0163149, IMG submission 148604) | Freshwater microbial mat bacterial communities from Lake Vanda, McMurdo Dry Valleys, Antarctica - Oligotrophic Lake LV.19.MP5.G1 | ecosystem: Environmental > Aquatic > Freshwater > Lake >...
GATTTATGGGCTATAACCCTGCCACTGGAGCATCATATATGGTGCAAACAGGATTGAAAAAAGGCAGTGCAGATCGTATCGGCTGGCAGTCTGTGCAGATTACCGACGGAATGGTCGGCCGGTACATCGCTCAATTTGTCTCGATTGAAGCGAAGGCAAATTGCAGCTCTCGATTAAGGGATGATCAAAAAGAATGGTGCGATATCGTTCTTGCGTTTGGCGGTGCGGCTATAATCACACACACGCCAGAAACTGTGCCGTCCGTTTTGAAAGAACTGAGTAAGGGTGTAGCGTTACCACCGGATTTTAAATAAATGAAAAAGTATTTCGATCAGCATATGGAAAATTCCGAGTTTAGGGCAGCGGTTATTTTAGCTGAAGTAACAGCAGAGTTAGCCAGCAAAATAAAGAAAATCCGCACTGAGTCTGGCATGGGCCAGGTCGAATTAGCGGAAAAGTTAGGGATTAAACAGTCACAAGTTTCTAAGTGTGAGAGCGCAGCGTCCGCTACTTTCACTTTAAGAAGTTTGGCGAAATTGGCGGACGCTTTAGACTGTACTTTAGAAGTGAGTTTTAGAAACAACGAGAAAAACTAGGAGAAACAAAATATGAGCACTCATTTAATCGAAATTGAAAAACGGCTTGGGAAGCGGATTAGCGCTGAAGCGCACTGGCAAAAAGTACGCATTCCTAGCTTGCTTTCAAAAGCGTCACTGTCGGATTTTAAAAAAAACAGGGACACGCTTCAAGAAGAATATTTAGAGAATTGTCTGCTAGAGACGCATGATATGTGCGTTTTGACTAGAGCGCTTCAAATGATCGGAGAAAGATGCATGGATATAAACCCGGCTCAATTCGTCACTGAAGCTTGGAACGAGCGCCGCTTAGACAGCGCCATTCAGGCGGAATTAGTCGCGCGTGACGTTGCTGAAGCTGAGCGCCGCGCGAAGCAAGAAAAAACAGACGGCAAGCAAGGCAAAGATATTCCGGGGCAGTTAAGAATTTTCGACGATAAAACCGAAGCAGAAGCCGCTAGTAGTGTCACTATAATTAAGATGCCAGTCGCGGTCAGTCCAGAAGCAGAAGCCACCGCCAATGGTGTCACTGTAAATCCGGCACCAGATACGGTACTAGATCTGGCTGACGAAATTGAAAATATGATTGTGTGGCTGAAAAAGAGTGACGCAGAGGCTGACAAACTTTGGATCGCATCGGGTTTTAGTAATCTAAAAACTCCTGAGCAGCAGAAAGAGGCTTATCAGTTTGTTTGGCAGGCTTTGACTAATGAGATCGCTACGGCAGACGCCGCAGCTGAAAAACGCAAGTCGAAAAAAAAGAAAGATCTTAAAAAGGGGGAGCAATCATGACTTTTGAATGCCCAGAATGTCAGCTTCGGAGCTATCGCGTTCTTGACGATTTTGAGACCGGTCATAAGCGCATCCGGCACATAGTGCCGCTTGCTGACTGTCTTATAGATAACAGAGAGTATGAGTTGTTAAAAAAAACAAACACGTGCTTGTACAAAGCTCTGAGCTGGCAACAAAATAAGTTAGACGCATTGCGATTAGCGGAAAATAAAAAGGATATTTGCAATAAATGAAAGCGGCTTACGATCTTGCTTTAGAGTCTATGCGAGGCAATCCTGAAGCCTTGCTGCCAAAGCGATCAGGCGATGGCTGGACATATTTATGTCCAGCGCATCCAGCTGCCGATTTTGCTGGATTTATACAAGATAATCCAAAATCAGATGACGGCGCGCCGATACTAAAGTGCGAAAATGGCTGTACTAAAAAAGACATCGAGCGCGTGCTACGGGTAAAGGGTCTGTGGCTCTGGGACAAGCGCAAAAAAGACAAGACGGACGATTCGGAACTGGAAAGACGTATAGGCGCCTGGTGGGTCTACACGAGCCGTGACGCTGACCAGACGCCATGCTTGCGCGTGTCCCACTGGAATTATTTCACACCCGACGGTGAATTTGTAAAGAGTGAAACTGTCAGACAGAAACCTGACGGCAAGGGAAATTGGATAAGCGCCAGTGCTGATTATTCAGTGCCACCACTGAATTGGCAAGCTGTCAGAGAAAAAGCATTTTACGGTAAGACTGTTTTTTGTGTTGACGGTGAAAGCAGCATGGACGAGCTTACGCGATTAGGCTTTACCGGATTCACCACCGATGGTGGCGCCGGTAATATCGCAGGCTTCGAAAATAGCGGTGTTGGTCAAGACTGTAAAACGACAGACGGCTGTGTCGAATCAGTCGTAATAATTCCTATAATGTCAGAAGCTGGTATGCGATCAGCACGAGCAAAAGCCAGATTTTTACATGTGCGACAGATCCCCGTAAAGCTGCTTGTGCTGCCCGGTCTAGCGCCTATTAGCTCCGGTAAAGGTGAGTGCCTGTTGCAGTGGGTTGAGCGGTTTCACACGAATATTGAATTAGCAAAACTGGCAAATGATTGCCCACTCTGGCCGACAGATCCAGAGGATCTGCATGGCGAATACATACCTGATCGTGAGCCGACTAAAGCAGAAATAAAACCGGTGGCAAAGTTTGCAGAGAAAGACGAAGATGATCCGCTGAGGTACGCCTTTACGGAATTAGGGAACGCGCTTTGGTTCAAAAAAGTCTTTAAAGATGTGGTGGCATTTCTGCCGCGCACTGTGCAGTCCGTTTGGATTATTGCAAAAGATGGAATCTGGCATTTCGATACTGCTAAAACAGTCAAAAATTTGATGGCCCAGGCAGTTGACGTGATGACCGCCGAAATGCAGGCCAGCGGCCAGTTTAACACCGAAAAAATTATGGCTTGGAGAAGCAAATCAGTGAGCAGTCGCATGATAAGCGCGGCGCTATCGCTAGCAGAGGCACGTATGAACGTCGATATTGCAGCATTTAACATGCACACCTGGTTGTTGCCATGTCTGAACGGTGTTATCAATTTAAAGACCGGAGAACTGCTTCCGCACTCTGCTGAATACAAGTGGACAAAGTGTATTGATCTGGTCTACAACCCGGATATCGGGCTTGCTGATGCTCCGAATTTTTGTGCATTTATGCGCGACATTTTCCCGGACGAAAATCTAAAAGAGCAGCAGAAAAAAATAGATGCAGTTATACGCTGCTTTGCAGTATCGTTGACCGGAGATCCAAAATTTAGGAAGTGGTTTTTGCTTTGGGGACCAAAAGGCCGCGAAGGCAAAAGTACGCTAGCAGAGCTGATTCTGAGCCTTTTTGGCACTCGCGTTTTTGGTGTGACTGCGAAGAAATATTTGATTACTGATATACAACAAGATAGCAAATTTTCAGATCCTGGTTCGCTCCGTGAATATCGTTTTGTACTAATGGACGAAATCGGCAAACGCGACAAAATCGACAACGAAAAAATGAAATCTATTAGCGGGAATGACAGTATCACCGGCTCTGCACTATACAAAGATACTTTTACGTTTAAGCCGACCCATCATCTATACGTTTACGGCAACAGTAAGCCGCGCTTCGACGCTGGTGGCGATACAGCAGCACAGGACCGGTGCGTAGTGATACCATTTCTCCGGCACTTCGAAGAACACGAGCAAGACGATACACTCGCAGAGCGCTTGCAGTCAGAGAAGCAGCAATTGCTTACGATAATGGTTTTTGCGTGTGTCTGGATCTGGAATCAAAAAAGTCTAGGCTTGCATGAATTCATGGCAGACGCAAGAAACGAATATTTAGCCGAAGAAGATTTCTTCGGGCAGTTCCTGGAGCAATGCGTTGGGCCAGGCCTTGCTCCAATTTCAGCCGAAGATTTGCATGACTGTTTGGTTTGGTGGTGCAAGTCGGAGCAAGGCGTGATGAAACCATGGCCGAAAAACGCAATGGGCCGCGAGATGAACCGGCGAGGCTACAAGAGCGCAAAAGATGAGGATAGCTATATGACGTATGAAAATTTGCAGATAAAACCGGCTTGCGTCAAGCGAATGGGAACGTTTAAAAACCGGCAGCACATACGCGAATTTAACAACTAAGGAGAAAAAATTACATGATTACCAAAAAAGTATTAGTCGTTATTCCAGCCGGATTGCTGGAAGATATTGCAATTATTCAAACCGCTGAAAGGCGCACTAGGACTAACTTAATCGTCGAAGCATTGAGAATTTACATATCGAATTTTCACTCCGAACAAGCATATGCAAAAAAAATGAAAGTAGTTGAACTATTTCAGGATCAATAGCAGTGCCTTTTTATCTATCTATCAGCTCTTTGCCGACATTTGCAGACTGCCAGGGCCGTTGGGCGATCAATAATGTCAGGGAAATTAAAAGCAAATACAGAGCGAAAAGCACACAAAAAAATGTAGGCTCTGTTTTCGGCACCATTGCGCACAAAGCGTTATCTAACATGCTTGAGCTGAAGCGCGATTACGGAATAATTCAAGACTGGAGAATTGAATATGCACTAGCCGCTGAAGAATTTTCAAAGCAGGTTTCTGCTGGGGTGCGTTTCGATGCCACTACCGGAAAGCTAGAAGCAGGGCTGTTGCAGCTAGAGCGAGTGCTGCGTGAAAGTTGGTTTTCAATTGTTCAACACGCCAGGCCGGAATTTATAGAGATGCCGGTAGGGTTTGCGGTAGCCGGTGACGAATGGCTAAACGTGGTCGGTCACCCGGATGGATGCATGATCGGTGGTGGCATAAAAGATTGGAAATTTTCGAGCAAAAAAGACGGCAATTACATGGCGCAAGGCGGCGGATATCTGCTCGGTTACCGAAGCACGCACGGAAAAGAGCCAAAAGATTTTGAGCTAAATCTGATTCAGCGTGTCGGAGAAACATTGCTGCAACCTGATCTACTTTGTATACCTTACGACAAAACTGCTTGTATTGAGATTGCTACAAAGCAAATCAAACTAGCTGCTGGTGCGCTTAAGCAGTACGACAGTGAAAGGACCGAGCACAAAAAAAACTGGTCTTTTAATTTTAACGGCAATAGCAAATACTGCAATAAAAAATCGTGTGGTGCGCACGGCACAGAGTTTTGCAATCAATGGATCGCGTAGAGATATTTACTTGGGGGGTTTTTAAAACAGTGGAAAAAGCGCCAAAAAAATGGTTTCCAATTTGCGGTGCGGAGGACCGTAATAGTGATGGTGTTCTTATTGAGCCACCAGGTGTGGTGCCTTGGGAAGTCGGAGAGCGTGCATTCAAAGTGTATCTAGCAATTTCACGAAATCCAGTCTGTAAAACCACCAGCGGTGCAGCTTATTTGGGAGGTTTTGCATATCATGAAATGCACGCACTGTTGGGGAAGGAGTGGAAAAAGGAATTTCACGTAGCTGAAACAGTCTATTATATCGCAGTGGCTGAGGCCAAATACTTTGATTTTAAAGAAGGAAAATAAAATGAACATAGAACAAGAAGTAATAACAGCAACACCTGTAGACGACCGGTTCTCCGGTAAACAACTACCGCTGCTATCGGCACCAAATGCGGTGGCAGGGCAACTCGGATCAGTATCGATCCAAGCACACGGCCTGGCTACGCAAAAAGTCACTGAAATCATGGCCGCAATGACAGTGCCGCGCGACATGGCCGCTATTGAAACGGAGATTTTAAGACAGTGTGGCGACCCTATCTTTGCAGAGCAAGCATTATTCGCAAAGCCGGTTGGAGGCGGTGTAGTTGAAGGGCTAAGCGTGTTTTTTGCAAAAGCACTCTACAATATTTACGGCAATATGCAATACCAAACAATCGAGCACAGTAAAGGCAATGGTGCAACGCAAATTGAGTGCATTGTTTGGGACAAACAGACAAATAATACGCGCATGGAAACGATCATTTCACTTCACCAAAAAATTGGTGGCACGCAAGCGCTGACTACGCAAGACGAAATTCGCATAGAAGATTCTCGCCAAAAATCGTACTTAGAAAGAAATACACTAATGGATTGCTTCAATGCAGGATTGACAAAACGTTGCCTCGAAAAAGTTATTCAAACGCTCGACAAAGCCTCAAGTATGGCCATGGCTGACCCTGCCACTACACTTAAAAAATACGCTGATCGATTTGCTATTCCGGTCGGCAAGCTCTGTGTATTTTTGAATATCAAAGAGCCGAAGTACTTAAAACCCACACACTGCCGCCGTCTACATGCCATTTATAAGACTATCGATCTGGGCGAAGGCAAGATCGACGCTGCTCAATTAAATAAACTGTTTGGCGGCACCAGAGACAGTGTAGATTTGGATTCTCTTGCAGCAGAGGAAGCGCCGGAAGCACCACCGGTGGTTAAAGAAAAAGCAGCGCCGAAGCCAAAACAGCTAATAGCAGAAGATACCGCAACTGATACCACGCCTGAAGTTGAGTCAGCTACACGTGACGACCAGCCGCAGGCACCAACAGCTAAGCTAAAATCAATGAATTTGCCCGCGAATTTTTAGGAGAAAGCATGAAAAAAGCACTGTTTATTTCAATCGCACTTTTATTGTCAATCAGCGCCGCGCGGGCCGATCCGATCCTTGTGGCTCTGACTGACAGCCACAGGCAGTGGATAAAAACTGGGAAAACAATTTGGACGTACAGGTGGCGCAAGTTTTATCAGTACCGCACTGCTGATTACAAGTTTCTTTATCTCGCTCAAAAAATTAAAGGCATTCCAGATAATCGCACTTCGGACAAAAGACACACCGCCGAATTGTGGTTCAATCGCGCCGTCGGCGCAGGTAACGGAATTAGACTATTTACAGACTAACGGAAGGGGAATCAAATGCAAATATCTATCAACGACGTAAAAGGATGCGTGAGCGCTGACTTTCAGCTGACAAAAATTGCGTTATTACTGGGCGATAACGGCGCTAGTAAATCGTCTGTAATTGAAGCGATAAGTATAGCCGCTAGCGGCAATGTGCCGACTAAAGCGGCCCGCAAAGAGCTAATCAGAGATGGTGCTAGTCGCGCACGTGTTCAAGTCGGGAGCAATTCAATCGACTTGCCGAATGACGATGCCACCACCGGTGATGGCACTATCAAAGCAAATAAATTTTCAATTTATTTCGGAGATCGGGACGGCTTGGCAGACGAAAAGCCTGCTGAATTGTCAGTTTTCCTTCAGAAGTTATTAAACACTGAGCCTACCCAAGATCAGCTTGAAAACGAACTTGTAAGAGCAAAAGTCAGTAAAGAAATCCTAGCGGCAGTTTGGGCAAACGTTGAAAGGCGCGGTTGGAATGATAGCCACAAATTTTATTCAGAGCGCGGCCGCGACTTAAAAAGCCAATGGCACGGCATTGCTGGCATGACGTGGGGCAGCAAACAATCAGCAACTTGGACGCCAAAAGAGTGGGAGCCGGAATTAGACGGTAAGTCAGAATCTACGCTACAAGACGAACTAGTGCAAAATCGCGAAACTTTAGAAGGTCTTATTCGTTTCGAAGCTGTCTCAGAAGACGAAATAGAAAAAGCTAGAGCTGAGTGGGAAACGCTGGAAACGGCACAGGCAGCGCGTGAAGTTAAGAAAGTCGAACTGGCTGAATTGGAAACTGAGCTGCGAAAATTAAACGGTCAATTACAATCTTTGCCCCGTGCCGGTGTGCCACCAAAAACACTTTCTTGCACTAAATGCAAATCGCTTCACGTGCTTTCAAACGGCGAGTTGATTGCAGCACCAGAAATGCCAGCAATAGCTGACATTGAAAAACAAAAATCAGATATAAAAGAGCTAGAGTCGCAGTGCTCAATAGCCGGTCAGAAATTTGCTGGTGCTGAAGCGGCGTACCGTGGTGCCGATCTTGCTGTCCACAACGCCGAAAACGCGCACAGAAAATATATGGCTTTAGTGTCAAAGCCGAAGCACGAGAAGCCAGATCCTGTGCTGATTGAAAAACAGCGCGGCTTAGTGCAGCGGTGCGAAAATCGGCTACAAGCGTTCAAACTCAAAGCTCAGGCTGATTTGAAGCATTGTGCAGTCACTGACAATCAGTTAGTAATTGACGTGCTAGCACCCGATGGGTTCCGGCAGAAGCACAGTGCTTTAGCAATCGAAAAATTCAATTCGGAATATCTCGAAAAATACAATGATATCGCCGGATTTAAGCCGATTCGGCTAGAAAAAAACTTAGATATCACGTTCAACGGCAGGCTGTATCGTAGTCTTTCAAAAGGCGAAAAATATAAAGTAAACGCGCTATTCGCTGTCGTCGTTGCGAAAATAAAAGGTGATAGTATTCTGCTCTTTGATGAAGCGGAAAAGCTAGATGCACCGGGCCGGAACGGTCTTTATAAATTGTGCTATGCGGTTGAGATACCGGCCGTAATTGCGATGACTGGCACCAGACGTGAAGCGTCACAAGATCTTGCGACAGTTGGCCTTGGTGCGAGTTATTGGCTATCAAAAGGAGTTATGGCACCACTAAATGCAGAGGTAGCGGTATGAGACGCGACCCTGCGCCTGGCCTCGCTTGCGGCTGGCACAAGCCGTGGGAAAAAAGCTATATGCATTTTGAGTATGATTCAGAGTTGCTTCACAAAAACGGTGTAGTGCAAAAGCTTTGCACCGAGTGCCACCACTGGTGGTGGCCACAGGAATTTGGTAGCGAAGAAAGTGATTCGCAGAAAGTGATTCGTCCGCTGTAAAAATCCCATCCTTATATATAGAAATTACATCGGAGCGGGCCAAGTGGCCTGCTCCAAAAAAGAGGAACAAAACGAAATGAAATTAGCAAAATTTGAAAAACACGAGCTTGCACTGATTGCCATCTTGCCACCAAATGACGGTGGAATTCACCATGCTTGTGATGCGGGCACGGCCTGGCCAGAAGCCCTCGTGCGCGCGGCAGCACTCGACACGGACGGCTTCTACGCCGCTGGCTACAGCAGCGGAGTAAGTGGCTGGACAAGAATTAGTGTTTTGATCCGGGTAGCGGATTTCGCTCACTGGCAGGACGTGGTAAAGGCATTCAAATGCCCCATGGCCCGAGAGTACAAAGACATCCGCGCCGGCTCATATGGCAATCATCTGCGTTCAGTCGAGATTCTCGAAACAAAAAACGGAGATTTGATCTGGTATGAGTGTAAGTAAAAGAAAGTGTTGACTAACCCAAGCCGTTCGGTTATAGTAATTACATCGAGAGCGGCCAAGCGGCCTGCTCCAAAAAAGGAAATTAAAATGAAAAATACAGAAACAAAATCTTATTCCAGCACAATCGGCCTCATGGCCGCTGGTCACGACAGAAATTGTTTAGTGCGGTTCAGCAGCACTATCAGCGGCGATCAGGTGACAGTGGTGGCAGTAAGCGGCCACACTCTTGAGCCAATCGAAGAATCCCCTGTAGTTGTAATATCAAGAGAAAAGTTCTACGACCGCGATATTGACGAATGCGACGATGTCGTCGAATTCCGATGGTTTGCCGACCTGTGCGGCTGGGAGTTGTCCTGCGGCAACGAAGACTAGACCCCCAAAAAAACCCCGTAAACCCCCGCCTGGCCCACTGCCAGGCTTTTGGGGCGCGACCCAAAATAAAAAAGAGGAATTTAAAATGATATTAGAAAGATTCGAAGGATTCATGCTGCTGAGGATTTCAATCCTCCCACAAGCGGGGGAGTATAGCCCGGATTGGAAAAAATATTTAGTCCGCGCAGCTGAACTGCGTCTAGACGATGACGACTTTTACGCCGCTGATTTAAGCGGCACAATAGACGGAGACAAAAACGGTATCAATGTTTTGATACGTGTAACCGACTATAAAATGTGGGACACAGTGTCCCAAGAATTCAAATGCCGGATTACCGGCACGGACACCGTAGAGCCCGGCCTTTACGGCCAAAAAGCCTGTCCGGTAGAAATACTGGAAACCAAAAACGGTGACCTTATATGGTCAGTGTGTATGGGCTGACACCGTACACACACACCACCATAAAACCCCCGCCTGGCCGCAAGCCAGGCTTTTGGGGCGCGACCCAAAATAAATAAAAGGTGTTTAAAATGAAAAATCTAAAAATGTTAACAATCGCGGATATCCGCGCGCTAGAGCCTTGTTACGACCCAGTGAACTATATCAGTCGCGAGTGGACCGGCACAATCCTTGACGTGCTGAAAATGGCGCGGGTACCGGCTCAAGACAGGCTTTGGGTTGTCACTAGATTTATAAATCAGAAAACTCAGAGACTATTCACAGTTTTTTGTGCGCGGCAAATAATAAAAACGCTTGGCGAGTGCACGGAAGCTGTTGAAGCTATTGACGTAGCCGAAAAATACGCGAAGGGCGAGGCAAGAAAATACAAGCTACAAGCAGCAAAGAAACGTGTTCGCGCAGTTATAACGACACAGTCCGAAAACGGAATACTCGCGTGCAACATCGCGTGCTGGTGCGCGCAGGACTACGTAAGCGCGTACACCCATGTGCTAATCGCGCGGGCACCAGGCGTAAGTGACGACGACACTTTTTGGCAAGAGCAGATTGACGAGCTGCTGCGCATGATCGGAGAATCAGATACGGCACCACCAGCGGTGGCCACAGGAATTTAGTAGCGAAGAAAGTGATTCGCAGAAAGTGATTCGTCCGCTGTAAAAATCCCATCCTTATATATAAAAGATGGCATCGAGAAATTTCAAAAGAAAAGTGTTGACTAACCCAACCGGTTGAGTTATAGTAATTATATCGAGAGCGGCCAAGCGGCCTGCTCCAAAAAAGGAAGTTTAAAATGAAAAATACAGAAACAAAACAATACCACTCGACAATCGGCCTGCTGGCCGCTGGTCATGGCCAGAATCGGTTGGTTAGATTTGAGAGCACAATCAGCGGCGATAAAGTAACAGTGGTCGCCGTGAGCGGCCACAATCTTGAAAAAATACGACAGTCGCCTGTAGTGGTGCTCTCAAAAGCACAGTTCGACGGCAGGGACGTCGACCCATGCGACGATGTCGTAGAATTTCGATGGTTTGCCGACCTCTGCGGTTGGGAGTTGTCTTGCGGCAACGAAGACTAGACTCCCCAAAACCCGTAAACCTACTGCCTGGCCTGGAGCCAGGCTTTTGGGCCGCGACCCAAAATAAAAAGAGGATTTATAAAATGGCTACAAAAATTAGTCCGGAAGGAACTATTGTTGATATCTTAAAAGCCACTGGAATTACACCAGCACGCCGGATCAATCTCGCGTGCTACGTAGATTTAGTAGACGAAAAAACCCTACGGCTTTTTGCAGTGTGGTGCGCACGGCGCGCACTCGCAGCGACGCGCGGTGAGCCAGTTGCACGGCTTGTTGAGTGCGTTGACGTAGCCGAAAAATACGCACACGGCGCAGCGTCCGAAGCGGATCTCAAAGCAGCTCAGGAGGCCGCGCGGGGAGCCGCCCGGGGAGCCGCATACGACGGCGCTTGGAATGCGGTCTGGAGTGCTGCGGTACTTCCGGCGCGATCTGCCGCCTGGCTAACAGCGCGAGAAGTAAGCTGGCTAGCCGGTCACGCTGTTAGAACAAAATTCGCGCGGAAAAGAGCTTTGGTAGCAGAAGAACAAGCGCAAATTGCGCAGCTAATTTTACTGATCGAAGCCACCATGGGTGGTGCGGAACGGGAATGAGTTTTAAAAGACCCAAAATAAAAAAAGGAAAAAAACATGTCCGAAATCGAATCAGGAATAGAACTAACACCGGAACAGTTAAGGCAAGCTGCGGCGCAAATCGGCCGCAAAGGAGGCAGGGTGAAAAGCGCCGCGAAAACTCTTGCAGCTCAAGAAAACGGCCGAAAAGGCGGCCGGCCAAAAGTTAAAAAACCACTGACTAAGGAAAAATAAAAATGAACAAAGTTCTAAATAAAAGCGCTCGCAGCATCAAAGACCGGCAGGCCGGCTCGAAAGATGATTGGGGTACACCAAGATGGTTTTATGAATTTCTCAACAAAACGTGTAAATTCGACTTGGACGCTTGCGCTAGTATCAAAAATCACAAGCACGAAAATTATTACAGTCTTGAACGTGACGAAGACGCTTTAAGTTTGCCGTGGGCGAAAAGCACTTTCTGCAATCCGCCGTACGGCCGAATGACTCCAGCTTTCTTGAGGTGGGGCCTGGCACAGGCGGAGCAAGACAGAAACAGTGCATTTCTCATTCCCGCCAGGCCAGATACGATCTGGTTCGCAACTTATGTTTGGGCGGCGAGCGAAGTCTGGCTTTTAAAAGGCCGGCTGAAATTTGAGACTGGCCCCGATCGGAAAGAAGCGAAAGATGCCGCGCCGTTTCCAACCATGATCGTCTTTTTCGATTACGGTAATTTGCACCGAAAAACCGGACCAGTTTTCAAAATAATTGATCTTAAAAAAGCGAAGGAGAGCATGAATGTCCGACCGACTATCACTTTTGTTGAGTAGGCACCACTGCTGGTGGCAACTTTATTCGTAATATCCAAATGGCGTCACTACTCCTCGCAGCGTTTGTGACGCTGTTGCAGTGCCAAGAATTACGCGATAAATCACGTGTATGTAAGCGAATCATAAATCAATCTGCGATTCTTTTCTATTTCTTTTATAAGGCAAAGGGTTCACAAGATTTTTTGCCTTCAGAATCAAGTTTAATTTTTCCAGAAAAATTTGCCAGTCAATCCA
>Ga0163149_10006046_pt1 | contig 12566 bp, 8 predicted proteins | sample OliLakLV19MP5G1_FD_148604 | JGI IMG/M metagenome (GOLD analysis project Ga0163149, IMG submission 148604) | Freshwater microbial mat bacterial communities from Lake Vanda, McMurdo Dry Valleys, Antarctica - Oligotrophic Lake LV.19.MP5.G1 | ecosystem: Environmental > Aquatic > Freshwater > Lake >...
CTCCTACGACTGATTGGATTCCCAAATGTTTTAATTACCGCTCATCAAGGTTTTCTTACAAAAGAGGCTTTGGAACAGATAGCAATGACTACGCTGAAAAATATTTCCAATTTTAAAAATGGGGTGCATTTAGAAAATGAAGTAAAAACAGAAAGTAGTAAAAATTAAATGGTGTTTAAAGACATTAATCATAAATTTTTAACGGCACCAAAAAATTTGTGAGTAAAAAATGCATTAATAACTCGAACTCAATTTTGCCAAGTTTCTAAGATTTGGACTCAAAGAGAAACTAATTTTATGAAGCAACAAACTGAAAAAATTACTGCAAAACTTGTCGCCAGTATTGTTCAAAAGAGAAATCCAGAATCTCATAAAGTTACGTATGGGCACGCCATTATATTTGCAGGAAGTTTTGGCAAAATGGGTGCAGCTGTGCTTGCTGCAAAAGCTTGTTTGAGAACAGGAGTGGGTTTACTTACCATTTACATTCCAAGATGCGGTTACACCATTTTGCAAACCACGGTTCCCGAAGCAATGGTGACATGTGATGAAAATGAAATAACTATTTCAGCTTCAATTCCATTAGAAAGATTTAATGTCGTGGGCATTGGTTGTGGCATTGGCACAAGTGCAGAAACTACAAAGGCATTTAAAAAAATTATTCAAACTTATGACAAGCCAATGGTCGTAGATGCTGATGCCATCAACATCATTGCCAAAAATAAAGTATGGCTAAAATGGATTCCTGCCGAAAGTATTTTTACTCCACACGCTATGGAGTTCGAAAACTTGGTTGGAAAATCAGCAAATGAAGAAGAACGAAATACTTTGCAAATAGAATTCTCTAAAAAGCATCAGGTATATGTTGTATTAAAAGGACACTATACTTTTATCACTTGCCCAAATGGAAATACTTATAGCAACACAACTGGTAATGCAGGCATGGCAAAAGGGGGTAATGGAGATGCTTTAACTGGAATGATAACAGCTTTGCTAGCTCAGAATTACACGTCTGAACAGGCCTGCGTAGCCGGTGTTTTCTTGCACGGATTAGCGGGAGATATTGCGGTAAAAGAAACTGGAGAATTTTCATTGCTAGCCTCTGATTTAATTAATACGATTGGAAAATCATTTTTAGAAATAAGGTATAATGAGTAAAACATAAAACAATGGCAGCCACCACAGATAACACATATCCTATCCAACATCCACATTCGGTAGGTATGGAAAAGATAGTGACTTTATTAAATGCAAACCTGCAAACTGGTTTGGCAGAAAAAGATGTCGAAGGTCGCATTGAAAAATACGGATTAAACAGCTACGAAGAACAAAAGCAAAAAAGCATTTTTTTAATCCTGTTTGAGCAGTTCAAAAGCCCCATAATAGTTCTGCTAGTAGTGGCAGCAGGCGTTTCCTTCTCCTTTCAGCATTGGATAGAAGGCTTTGCCATTATTGGAGTGATATTTATTACGGCAGCTCTGGGTTTTTTTATGGAATTGCAAGCCCGCAAATCCATGAACGAATTAAAAAAAATGGATGTAAGCCAATCGAAATTGTGGCGAAACAATGCCATCAATGAAATTCCATCGGAAAGAATAGTGCCTGGCGATATTTTACTATTGGAACCTGGCGACATCGTTCCTGCTGATGGCCGAATCATCGAACTGAATCAATTTGAAGCCGATGAATCGGCACTCACAGGCGAATCGCTTCCGGTATCTAAAAAGATTGAAATCTTGGCTCCAGATATTTCCCTAGGCGATTCGTTCAATATGGTTTTCAAAGGCACTTCCATTGTAAAAGGGAATGCCAAAATATTGGTAACCGGAACTGGACACTATACCGAATTAGGAAAAATATCATCATTGGTAGAAAATGCCTCCCAAGACGAAACACCACTTGACAAAAAACTGCAAGCACTTACCAAAACATTGATGTGGGTTACTGCCATATTTGCCACCATCTTTATCATTACGGGTGTGGTACAAGGCAAAGATTTGTTTTTGATTATAGAAACAGCCATTGCCTTAGCGGTAGCGGCCATTCCCGAAGGGCTTCCGATTGTAGCTACCATTGCCCTCACTTATGGCATGTTGCGAATGGCAAAGAGGAATGTATTGATAAAAAAGCTATCGGCTGTAGAAACTTTGGGGGGCATCAATACCATATTTACGGACAAAACAGGCACCCTTACCGAAAACAAAATAAAAGTAAATAGCCTTATATTTTTTGATGAAACAAAAGAGGTTGAACAAAATGATACCAACAACTTATTTGAATCGAAAAATAAATTTGGGATTGAAAAGCTCTTCGTGATTGCTGCTTTATGCAACAATGCTACGCTACATAAAAAAGGGGATAGCAAAAAGCAAATAGGCGACCCGCTCGAAATAGCCCTGCTTCAATTTGTAGAAGACAGCAAGCAAGACATCAACGCCATTGGCACACAATATCCAAGAATTGCAGAGGAGGCTTTTAGTTCAGAAACAAAACTCATGGGTACTTTGCATAAAAAAGAAAATGGATTTTTCGCTGCGGCAAAAGGAGCAGCCGAAGAATTGATTAACAAATGCGCTTCCTATTGCCAGCAAGATGCCATAAAGCCGCTTACGGATGCCGATAAAAAAACCTTTTAGCCAAAGCTGAGGAAATACAAGCCAAAGGCTTCAGGGTGTTGGCGTTTGCCTTCAAAGAAACTGACAAGGGTGAAACCAACAATTTTTTGAAGGAATTGACTTTAGCTGGCTTGGCAGCTTTCGTAGACCCACCCAGTAAACAAGTGGTGGGCGCATTGCAATCTTGCCGTGATGCAGGTATAAAAGTGATTATGATCACGGGCGACCATCCCGCTACTGCCCTGCATATTGCCAATGAAATAAAACTTTCTGACAAAGAAAATGTAGTAATCACCGGCAAAGAATTAGAAGGAAATTTGGCGGATGAAAGGCTGTTTTCAGCCACCATATTTGCAAGGGTCAATCCCAAGCAAAAATTAGACATGGTTACGCTTTACCAAAAGCGTGGCGATATTGTAGCCATGACAGGTGATGGCATCAACGATGCCCCAGCCTTGAAAAAAGCAAATATAGGGATAGCTATGGGTCTGAGAGGCACCCAAGTAGCTAAGGAAACGGCTGCCATGGTGTTGAAAGATGATTTGTTTACTTCTATAGTCACCGCCATCGAGCAAGGCAGGGCTATTTTTCAGAATATTAAGCGGTTTCTTGTCTACTTACTTTCGTGCAACCTGAGCGAGATTTTCATTGTGTTTTTGTATGGATTGCTCAATTTTCCATTCTCAATTCTGCCCCTGCAAATTCTGTTTCTTAATCTGGTTACCGATATTTTCCCTGCTTTGGCGTTGGGAATGGGCAAGGGGAATGAACTGATTATGCGAAACCCTCCAAGAGACCCCAAAGAAGCCATTGTTATCAAGAAAGATTGGATAAATATTGGGGTCTATGCCAGCATGTTGGCTTTGCCCATCATTGCAGTGAGTTGGTACTGCAGTTTTTATCTAAAATATGATGCTAAAATTTGCAACAATATCACCTTTTTCAGTCTGTCGCTTGCGCAGCTTTGGCACGTATTTAGTTTGTCATCACGCAAAACATCGTTTATAAATAACGAAGTAACGCGCAACAAATTTGTATGGTATGCTTTGGTGCTGTGTATCGCTATCATGGCCGTTTTTTATTTTACGCCCGCGCTAAAAAAAATCATTGGACTAGAAACTCTGACAGGTTTGATGTGGTTGATAATAGTGGGTACAAGCCTCGTGCCCATCGTATTAATGCAAACACTCAAGAGGATTTTCAAAATTATAGATTAGCAGGAAAAGGCAATTATGACACCGTTAAACATCCATAACCATGAATTTTGAAGAATTAACACATTACAGACGTTCGGTAAGACATTTCAGTGATATTCCGATTGATTTAGAAAGTGTTAAAAATTGCTTAGCACTGGCTTCTTTGGCCCCGAACAGTTCTAATATGCAACTTTGGGAGTTTTATCATGTTGCAAATCCTGAAATAATGAAAAAGCTATCAGTTGCTTGCTTAAATCAACAAACGGCTGCTACCGCCCAACAAATGGTGGTATTTGTGACAAGGCAAGATTTGTATCGGAAAAGAACCAAAAAAGTGTTAGCCTTGGAAACCCAAAATGTACTAAAAAACAGCCCGAAGGACAAACAAGAGAAAAGAACTAAACAGTGGAAATTGTACTACAGAATAATCATGCCGTTTTTATATTTCCGGTTGTTGGGAATAATGGGAATGATTAGAAAAATCTTGGTAACCATAGTCGGACTATTTAGGCCAATCGTTTACCAAGTATCTGAGTGCGATATGCGGGTAGTGGTTCACAAATCCTGTGCTTTGGCAGCACAAACTTTTATGTTAGCAATGGCCAATGAAAAGTACGATACCTGCCCGATGGAAGGCTTCGATAGCAAAATGGTGAGACGCATTTTGAATCTGCCATTAGGATCAGAAATTAATATGGTCGTTTCCTGCGGAATTAGAGTTGAAAATGGAGTTTGGGGCGATAGGATGAGAATTCAATTTGAAGAAATATACCATAGAATTTGAATTATGAAACATCCGCCTTCTCCTTCTAAAAGAACATTTAAAATCATTTACATGAAAGCTTCTGCAGGAAGATATGGCATAGATGAGTTAGTTGGTTTATAGATTATAGTGAACTGCCTCTTAAAAGTTAAAATACTATAAACGCAAAAAATATGAATAGTTTGATTAATTTGCCGCACCTCTTTTGGATTGTTCGGCAAGTGCCAATAATATCTTTATTATAAATGGATAAGGCAACAATTCACAAATATCATAAGCGTATTTTTCGTGTTTGTCTATTTTTTTATATAGTTTTTTAGTGTGTTGATTGATGGAATCGCCAAGATGAAGGCCAACCACTTTCATAAAAATCCGAAGAAAATGCAAGGTTCGCTTTTCGGGACTTTTGCTTACATATCGATGCACGTACGTAGTTACAAATGAAGCATCCCAATCCAATTTATAATTCGATTGAATGATGAGTAGCAAAAGTTTCAGCACGATAAACCGCAAGTTGTAGCCCAGTTTATCTTTCATTATTGGTCTGCATTCTAATTCTAACACCAAGAGGGCATTTTTTTTATTGAAAATTTGAAAAGGATCGTCCCCAACTTTTTGATAAACCAATATACTAGCTAAGTACACATATCCTGACAGGATTTTCCAATGGGCCTGATCAGTGGCGTGCAAATACTCAAACTGATGGGAATTTTTTACTTCTGTCACCGCTTGGTAAGCCTTATCAACCATGGAAAGTTTAAGCAACACATCTACATGCAAAGCCTGTACATCATATCGTGTAAACGCCTCGTAGCTGGACATGGAGAGTAGATTATTTAGGCAATCTAGCGATTCATCAAGCTTACCCATACTTCGGAAAAACCACGCTTTATTAAACAGTATTTCAAATTCACTTATATGAAGTTCTATGTGTGGATATTCTTTGAGTAAACTGGTAAGTGTACCCAGTGCGTAGATTGCCTTGGCATATTCTCTTTCATATTTGTAAATAAGCATATTGAGCTTTATATGATATATTTTTAGCGCTTTGTAGGGGTTGGACTCCATGTTGTCGCCAATTTCCTTTAACCCTTCATAGGTAAGCTTCATTACCTCTTTATCCATTTGCAAAACATATTTTATTTTGCACTCAATATTTTCCCAAATGGCCTGGGCTTTCTCTACTTGAATGGCTTGATGTTGTGCAATTAGGTATTCATCGTTGTATTTTTTGTATTTTTTATCATCGCCTTTCAAAAAGTACAAATATCTCATTTGCTTCAATGCATCAATCAAAACATCCAGAAGTTCATTCTCTTTGGCTTCCTGAATTGTTTTTATCAGTGTTTTCTCCGCATTGTGAAATACGTTGGCCGCCAACATAATTTCAGTTAGGTATAACTTTCTTCGAAGTTCAAATTTGAAATTTAGAATGTGTGTACTCTCCTCTTCTGACGACCATAGCAATTCAAACAACTTGTCTTTCAGGTTCTTTTTGAGCATCAAGTAGCTTTTTGAGCTGGCATCTTCCTTGTAAATAAGTTGGGAAGCCTCATCATCATTTAGCACCGTTTTATTTTTTACCGAATCGTACAATGTCCTTAACTTCGACCCATTTGGAATTTTCAGGTCTAGCTGTTTCACGCTTCTTTGGCCGATGATGTAAATTAATTCCGAGATGGTATCCATACCTACTTTACTATTTTTGGAAAATTGCTACAAATAAATACCTCTTAGTTTTTTTTAAAAATAGGCATTTACTGTTTCCTGAAAATATTCTAATCATTAAATAATTGTAATCTTTACTTTAAGGAACGAAGAGAAACCGTGCTATGGCAAATTTTCTAAGTTTACTATTGGACTTGTATTGTAATTTTTTAGCCGTTGATGATGCCATAGTTTTGCAGCGTACTTTAAATAAAACCAAAACATGAAAACAACATTTTACAAAATTTCCTCCCAAGTGGTTGCCTTCTTATTGATGGCAAATTTGGGATTTGCTCAAATTACTCCCCCTGCCGGCTTATCTGGTCAGGCGCTGCGCGATTGGTTTAAAGCCAATAATTACAATGGAAAACATATACAACTTGGCTATACAAATGCCAGAGTGAAAATGTACAACTTTATCGATAACAAGAACAACTCACTTAAATGTGTGTACAGTGGCTTGGTGGTAAGTTGGACTTATGGTGGAACTGGTTCTAACCCTGCTCCACTTAACTGTGAACATACTATTCCGCAAAGTTTCTTTGCAGAGGCGGAACCTATGAAGTCAGATATTCACCATTTGTTCCCTACGTATGCCAACTGGAATTCTACACGATCCAATCATCCTTTCAAAGATATTGCTGATTCTTCTACTGAAAAATGGATGCGTTCGACTGCTTCACAAACAACTATTCCTACTTCTGCCATCAATGAATGGAGTGAATATGCAAATTCATCATTTGAACCAAGAGAAGATCACAAAGGAAATGTAGCCCGTTCGATATTTTACTTTTATAATATGTATCCTACCCAAGCAGGACCTTTAAGCAAAGTGGGCGACATCAATATGTTTTACCAATGGCATTTGGCCGATCCGGTTGATGCTGATGAAATAGATAGAAACAACAAAGTAGCCCAATACCAAGGCAGCAGAAATCCTTATATTGATTTTCCCGAATTGGTTGATGAAGCCTATGGACTTTCTGGTGGCACTACTCCTCCTCCTGGCACTGTACCTGGTACTACTTTATATTGCACTATGAAAGGAAACAGCATTGCTGACGAATGGATAGCTGGGGTTACGATCGGCTCATTTACCAAAACTTCAGCTGCAAATGCAGGGTATGCCGATTTTACATCTACCACCGCAACCCTTGCCAAAGGAACAGCCCTGAATGTATCGCTTACACCAGGTTACTCATCTTCGGCATATCCAGAATATTGGAGAATATGGGTTGATTTGAACAATGACAAAGATTTTGCTGATGCAGGTGAATTGTTATTCGATGGTGGCTCGGCTGCCAATGGTTTGAAAACAGGCACATTCACCATACCTTCTACAACTGCCAATATTACCACTAGAATGCGTGTAGCCATGCGTTACAATGCTGCTCCAGTAGTTTGCCAAGCGTTCGACTATGGCGAAGTGGAAGATTATACAGTGTCTATCACATCTGGCGGCACTACTCCACCCCCAACCACCATTACTTATTGTGCGTCAAAAGGCAACAGTGTGGCTGATGAATATATAAACAGGGTTACTTTGGGAAGCATCAATAATACCTCTGGTGCCAATGCTGGCTACAGAAGCTACACGAACTTAAGTACAAATGTGGCAATTGGTTCTACAAACACTATCACCATTTTCCCTGGTTGGACTTCAACAGCTTATAGCGAAGGCTTTGCCGTGTGGATAGACTACAACAAAGATGGTGACTTCACCGACTCTGGCGAATTGGTTTTCTCTAAAACAGCCTCAACAGCTACCAGTGCTTCGGGTTCGTTTACAGTACCTTCTTTTGCAACAACAGGTGCAACTACAATGCGTGTTTCTATGAAATACAATGCTGTTCCTACTTCATGCGAAACATTTAGCTACGGAGAAGTGGAAGATTATACAGTGAATATAGTAAGCTCAGCACGTTTGGAATTTGATCCTGCCAGTTCCGCTGAAGTAACGGTTTATCCTAATCCTGCTTCTGATATTTTAAATATCGAAACCTATTCAACAGAAGCGGTAGATGTTCAAATTATATCTTCAATCGGCACTTTAGTAGATGCTTTTCAAACCACAGAAAACAAAGCCATCAATTTACAAAATTGGGTAGATGGCATCTACTTGGTGAAAATAAAATCGGGTGACTATGCCAAAACAGTAAAAATTATAGTGAAGAAATAAGCTGATTTAGAATTGATTCTAATCGAAAGCGGTGGGCGTAAGCTCACCGCTTTTTTTTATTATGTTAGCAGTCTTGCAACGGATGGGCTCTTTTTGTAATCTAAGTAGATGAAAGCATATATTTTTACCAAAAAAATTTAACATTACCAGTTTAAGTAATCCTTCGTAACACTTAAACCAGTAAGGAACTGACCAGCTACTAAGAAAATTTGCAAATAGGGGTAAACTATATGAAATAAAATACGAAGAGAGCATTCCGTTTTTATTAATGCTTCCAAAGACTTTACTAAAGTGATAGCGGTTGATTGTTCCTAGCAGGTCTGTACTTATTAAAGTAGGGATTACAGCTTCAATTATAGATAGGAATTGGCAGTAGCCTACTGGAATATAAAAATTTAAGCTACAACATTTATAATGCAATGCCGATAATTTAGGCCTTAGTTACCCCTATCAGTAATTCCACGAAATGGAGGAGAAATAGGGGGAGAGCCATCCCAGAGCAATATCACAGTTTTAGTAACACATCTTATAGCTCGAAAACCTGTGATTTATATAAACTATTTCCAAATTTATGTAAGGCTTTTCGCTGAAAAGATATTCACTTTTACGGTGTTATAATTTAGTTACAAACTAAAAAACACTATAAATGAAACGTATCATTGTTCCAACAGATTTTTCAGAATGTGCTAGTAATGCCATTCGCTATGCTATTCACGTTGCCAGTCTTATTGATGCTAAATTGGAAATAATATATATCCAGCGTCCTGAACAAATTATCACCACTACTCCAATATATGATATTCATTATGGCAATGTTGATATTCCTGATTCTATTCTCAGAAAGATGAATGAATTAAAAAAAGAATTAAACAATCACCCTTTATTAACATTCGAAACACATATTAAAAACGCTTCGGCACTTGACACTTTTATTGTAGAATTTGCTAAAGAAAATGAAGCTCTAATGGTAATTATGGGTACCGAGGGTGCACATGATTACATTAATTATTTTGATACCAATACATCAGAAATAATGGAAAAGAGAAAAATTCCAGTTTTAGCCATTCCTGCAGGTTATCATGGAAAGCTTGAACCAAAAACTGAATTTGTGTTTGCTACCGATTTTAAAGACATCAATAATTGGGAAATAATGAATGTATTCAGGCTTTTGGCAATAAAACTCGAGGCAAGAATCAATGTTTATTATGTACATGATTCCGATGTTGATAAAGATATTAATGAAAATCAGAATTTTCTATTCAATGACTTGGAAGGGTACTTTGAGGGATTAGCGGTCGAACTTCACCAATCTTCTAAAACTGATGTAGTGGAAGAGGTAGATAAATTTGCCATTTCACATAAGGCATCTTTAATCATGATGATTGCCCATGAGAGAGGCTGGCTAAGTGGGCTTTTCCATAAAAGTGTAACCAGGGAAATGTCGCTTCATACACACGTTCCTTTCCTTTCCCTGCCAGACAAACACCTAGAATTGAATAAATCTGCAGAGATAAGTTATTGGTAGTAATCTGACATACCGAAGCCTGAAACGATATTCCTACTGAACTTACAATCACAATACAAATAATGCAAGCAGCATTATAACCAGATTTATTTTATTCAATTAACTAAAAATAACACAATGAAAGCAGAAAAAAAATTGGGGATTTGGATGGATCATGCGAACGCATACCTAATGGAATTTAATATCGATAATGCTGATGCGCAGGTAAAAGCATTAGAAATTGTGCTTGAGGATACAGCACATGACTCAAACAAGGGTGAAAACCTGATACATAATAAAGAGCAGCACCAGCAAGCTGAATTTTATAAAAAACTGGGCAATATTATTAAGAATTACGAAGAGGTTATTCTTTTCGGCCCTACAGATGCTAAAGTGGAACTATTGCATGTTTTAAAAGCCGATCATCATTTTGAAAACATTAAAATTGAAACGCAAACAGCTGATAAAATGACAGACAACCAGCAACATGCCTTTGTGAAGGAATATTTTTCCAAAAATTAAGCCAGACCAGCACTTAATTACTATTCATTAATAATTAATAAAAAAAATGGCAAAAACTGCGAAAGAAAATATTACCGCGAGGAATAATAAATTGCTCAAATGCCCAACAGGGATCAAGGGTTTTGACGAAATTAGCGAAGGCGGGCTTCCGCAGCATGGGGCCACTTTAGTTTCGGGAAATGCTGGTTCAGGAAAAACCCTTTTTGGGGTTGACTTTCTGATCAGAGGCGCGACCGACTACAAGGAGCCCGGAGTTCTTATGTCATTTGAAGAGACAGAAGAGGAACTTTTTAAAAACGTGGCTTCGCTCAATATGGATTTGCAGGGTCTGGTGTCGCAGAAAAAAATTGTGCTCGAACATGTTGTTTTAGACCGCAAAGACATGCAAGAGACCAACTTCAATTTGGAAGGAATATTCGTTCGCTTGGAAGAAGCCATTGTTTCTATCGATGCCAAACGGGTTGTTTTAGATTCTATAGAGTCTCTTTTTGCTGGTATTACAGATGTTGGCATACTTCGATTGGAGATAAAAAGACTTTTTCGATGGCTTAAAACAAAAAAGGTAACGGCTATATTTACGGGCGAGCAATCGCAAAGCGATTCTTTTACACGCCATGGCTTGGAGGAGTATATCTCTGATTGCATTATTCTGCTCGACAACAGAGTGAAAGACGAAATAGCCACCCGTAGAGTTCGCGTAATAAAATATCGGGGCTCAAAACATGGAACTAGCGAATACCCATTTGTTATAGACGATGAAGGCCTTTCCGTAATTCCCATCACCTCAGCTGGGCTTGACCAACCGGGATCAGACAAAAAGGTTTCTACAGGCATTCCATCGTTAGACAAATTATTTATTGGTAAAGGGTACACCAAAGGCAGCACCATACTGGCTTCGGGCACTGCAGGCTGCGGTAAAACAAGTTTTGGAGCGGCATTCGCAGTGGAAAGTTGTAAACGTGGCGAATGCTGTCTTTTCTTCTCCTATGAAGAATCAGCAGGGCAGCTTACTCAAAACATGAGTTCTATAGGTGTTGATTTTGCGCCATGGATAAAAAAAGGACTGCTAAAGATTGTGGCACTCAGACCAGCCTTTCTTGGTTTAGAAATGCATTTGTTGAACGTTTATAAGCTAGTTGACAGTTTCAAACCCAAGGCGGTGGTAATAGACCCCCTCTCAAGTCTCGTTGGAGAAGGCAACGAGCGTGAAGTAACCTCTATGATTACCCGTATGATTGACCTTTTTAAATCCAGAGGCATCACCACGTTTTTTACAAGCCTTGTTTCCGCTACCTTTCAAAGTAACCCAAGTGGCGAAATCGGTGTTTCCTCTTTGATTGACACTTGGGTCACTGTTAGAATGGTGGAAGATAAAGAAGGATTAAAACGCACCAGAGAAGTTTTCATTGTTAAGTCTCGTGGCACTAACTATGATGGCGATGTGCACAAATTTATTTTGAGTGATGCTGGAATTATTGTAACGCCAAATGAGGCTAAAGCTAAAGGAAGCAACAATAAGAATAAGGGTATTGAGCAAATAGATACCGCAGATAAAAAGTTAGCTAACAATCGATGACAAAAGCACAGCCAATATTTATTGTAGGAATTGGTGGCTCTGCTGGAGCCCTTAATGCATACAAGGCTCTGCTGGATGCCATGCCCTATGATGTTGGTATGGCCTTTGTTATTATCTCTCACATGAATCCCAACGCCCATAGTGAGTTAGCTATTATACTTCAGAGGCACACGAATATGTCGGTAACCGTGGCTTCTGAGGCTATGCCTATTCTTGCAAATCATGTGTATGTAATCCCTTCTGATTCCGACCTTACTATTAAAAACTATCGATTCAAAGTAGTATCGCCTCGCATTAGCAGGAACAAGCAGGTAGATATATTTTTCATTTCCCTTGCCAATGAAATGGGTGAGCTTGCAGTCGGCATTGTGCTTTCCGGATACGGTGGCGATGGCACTGCAGGGTGCAAGCAAATCAAAGCTAAAGGAGGAAAAACCTTTGCCCAAGACGCCTCTGCCGAAGTCAACTTCATGCCTATCCACGCTCAGGAGGCAGGCTGTATTG
>Ga0163149_10006047_pt1 | contig 12564 bp, 11 predicted proteins | sample OliLakLV19MP5G1_FD_148604 | JGI IMG/M metagenome (GOLD analysis project Ga0163149, IMG submission 148604) | Freshwater microbial mat bacterial communities from Lake Vanda, McMurdo Dry Valleys, Antarctica - Oligotrophic Lake LV.19.MP5.G1 | ecosystem: Environmental > Aquatic > Freshwater > Lake >...
CACTAAGAGTAAAACCAGATGGAACAGGATTAAAAGTAATGGGCCATAATTTTAGAAACTCCTATGAAGTAATGGTAGATTCTTATGGAAACCTATGGCAAAATGATAACGATGATCAGGTGGTTGCGTGCCGCACCTCCTGGTTGATGGAAGGAGGTAATGCAGGCTACTTCAGCAGCGATGGCACTCGCTTTTGGCAAGGGGATCAACGACCTGGGCAAGATATTTTTGAAGCGCATTGGCATCAGGATAATCCCGGGGTGATGCCAGCAGGCGACCAGTCAGGCGCAGGCTCACCCACGGGTGTGACTGTGAATGAAAGCGAAGCGTTGGGTGAGCAATACCTCGGCATGGTGCTCAGCGCAGAAGCGGGACGCAATGTAATTTTTAGTTACAAGCCAACCATCCAAAACTCCGGCTACGATATTGGCCAGCGAACCAATTTAATTACGTCACTCCCACAGGATAATGAACGCTATGTGTGGAACGACTCAGCGCAAAATGTGAGCAACAATAAATGGTTTCGCCCCAGTGATGTGACCATCGGTACAGATGGAGCCATCTACATTGCCGACTGGCATGATCCTGTGGTTGGAGGCCATCAAATGCAAGACTCTATTGGCTATGGAAGGATTTATCGTATCACGGCCAAAGGCAAAAATCCGAAAACTCCCAGCATAGATCTAACATCCACAGCCGGACAGATTGAAGCGTTGAAAAATCCAGCGATTAATGTTCGCTATCAGGGTTTTGAAAAACTAAAAGCCCAAGGCGAAAATGCAGTCGATGATGTCAAGAGTTTAATGAACAGTTCTAATCCTTATCATCAGGCACGTGCTGTTTGGTTGCTTTCTCAGTTGGGCGAAAAAGGTAAAGCTGAAACGCTTAAATTATTGCAACACTCAAATGCTGAAATCAGGGCCGCTGCCTTCAGAGCTTTGCGACAAGTAGAAGTAGATATCATTCCGGTTGCTGAAAAAATTTCGAATGATCCTTCTGCATTTGTCCGGAGAGAAGTAGCCGTTGCTTTGCGCGATCTTCCGTTTGAAAAAACAAAACCCATTCTTTTGAAGTTGATAGAAAAATATGATGGTCAGGATCGTTGGTATCTCGAAGCAATTGGCTCGGCCTGCGATGGTCATGCCGAAGAACTATATCCTGAAATAAAAAAACTCTTTGGTGGCGACAACCAAAAGCCAGAGGAATGGAATGCGCAACTCGCTGCTATGATGTGGCGCTTGCATCCGATCGCTGCTATTCCGGATTTTAAAGCACGGGCAGCGTCTTCAAAACTTTCATCAAGGGAAAGAATGGCATCCGTTACGGCTCTCGCTTTTACTTCCGAAAAAGAATCAGTGCTGGCCATGATTGATCTGACAAAAAGTAAAGATTCTGTCATTGCTGAACAAGCCACTTATTGGCTGGCCTTCCGCCAAAGCAATGATTGGTTTGATTTGATCAACTGGAGCAAAGTAGGTGTTGGCATTGACCTGAACCATACCCGTACACTGAGTGCGATGAAAGTGAAGAGAGGAATTATTTTAGATGAACGTCAATCGTTCGATGAAAAAAAATGGAATGCACAGTCGATGGCTAAGGATGCTGTCGGTGGCCAGATGCTGTTAGGTATGCGTGAAGAAAATATACTGCCTCCAGAATTATTTCCCGTAGTGGAGGCGGTGATTTTCAATAACCCTGATGTAGGGGTAAGGGTGCAGGCATCAAACTATTTTAAGAAACCAGGATCCGGTAAAACATTTTCTATTGCTGCGATAGCCAAAATGAAAGGCAATACCCGTTCAGGTGATACACTCTTTTCTAAGAATTGTAGTTCATGCCATCGTGTAAAAGATAAAGGAATGAATATCGGACCTGATCTTAGCAGTATTAAAAATAAATTTCAACGTGAAGCGCTGCTCGATGCGATTGTCAATCCCAACGCAGGCATTGTGTTTGGTTATGAAGCATGGCTTATCACCACGAAGAGCGGAGATTCATTTTTTGGATTTCTTGTGGCGGATGGAACGCAAGCCGTGGTGATTAAAGATTTAAGTGGCGCTAAACACACCCTACCAACCACGACAATTGCTTCGCGACAGAAACAATCCAACAGCCTGATGCCCGAACCTTCTTCACTCGCATTGACCGATCAAAACCTGGCGGATATTGCTGAGTATTTGATGTTGATGAAATAGTTAAAGAAGCGACACCACTTTTCCGGTGCGCACAGATTCATCACAGGCAAACGCAATTCGTAAACTGTTAACCGCATCCTGCATGTGATCCTTTAGGTCCATATTTTCTTGTACCGCTTTCAGGAAATATCGTTGTTCTCTATTGCACAATTCCTGATGGTCGGGCTCATCCTGAAGATTGATCCACTCGTCCTTTTTAGTGAAATTATTTTTTTCATCGATATCCGCGTGATGGAAACGCAGCGATTCTGTTTTTGTATGCGATTCAACAGAATCCGATTTGCCCGTTGCGCCCGCATCTTTCGCTACGATCGATACGCATCCTTTAGGACCAATAACATCTTTCACAAAGAAGGCAGTTTCGCTGATCATCGGTCCCCAGCCCGCTTCATACCACCCGACTGATCCATCTTCAAAGCGAATTTGAAGCTGACCATAATTATAATTTCCTACGGGAATATCCTCTGTAAGTCGTGCGCCAATAGCACTCACCTGCACCGGCTTGCTGCGTGTCATCTGGCACATCACATCAATGTAATGCACACCGCAATCCACAATCGGGCTTAAACTTTTCATGAGGTTGCGGTGAACATCCCACATCACACCGTGACTTTGCTGGTTCAAATTCATGCGCATCACCAACGGTTTGCCAAGTTGTCCCGATAACTCTATAAATTTTTCCCATGATGGATGATGTCGCAAAATATATCCCACTACTAATTTTTTGTTCGCTTCTATCGCTGCCGTCATTACCCGTTCGGCACCTGCTACGGTATCGGCCACCGGTTTTTCGATGAACACGTGACATCCTTTACGAAAGGCTTTGATAGCAAAATCTTCATGCGTATCCGGATAAGTGGAAATGCAAACGGCATCGGGCATGGTCTTCTCCAAGGCTTCCTCGTAGCTGCCAAACAATTCATAACCACCGCCCAGTTTCTTATTTAGCACCTCCTTACTTTTTCCGGTTGAGACGATGCCACAAATTTCAAAACCTTCCATGTTGTGATAAGCCGTGGCATGAGAAGCACCCATGTTTCCACAACCAACTACCAGCACTCTTATTGAACTTACTTTAGTATTCATTAGCTGAGACGTTAATCAAGTCGGCTCAATTTACAAAACTCATTTCATACAATTGATTAGAAAAGAGTAAAAATAGGAACACTGAAATATAACCGGGCGTGAAGTGAGGCGTGAATATTACAAGCAGGATAAATAGTTAACGAAGCCTTTGTGCAACTTCATCTTACAGCAAAACCACTAAAACCACTTTATCGTCATATCAATTAACTTTTGCTTTTTCTTGGTGTACGGAGGTGTCATGCCATCCAACCCACTGATAGGCGACCACTGCTTTAATACACCACGAGCATTTGAAAATTCCTCGAAGCCAAAAATGCCATGAGCTTTTCCAATACCGCTATTGTTTGACCCGCCAAAGGGTAGATTGTTATTAAAAAAGTGTACCCCGTTGTTATTAATACAGGTTCCCCCTGCACGGGTGTTATTGATAATCTGATCTACATTTTTTTTACTACTGCTATAGATATACAACCCCAATGGTTTCTCTTTAGAATTGATTTTATCGATAGCCTCTTGCAAGGTTGAATACGTGTAAAAAGGTAAGATAGGACCGAAAATTTCTTTGTCCCAAAGGTCTGAATTATCGGGTACATGGGTCATTATGGTGGGGCCGAAATAATCCTGGCTGCCATCTGTTTTACCTCCGTACGCTACCGTTGCACCTTTAGAAATTGCATCCTTATAATAACCTTCCACTCGCAGAAAATGTCTGTGATTCACTATGCGGTTGTAGGAATCGGAAGTGGCTGCATCGTCACTATAAAATGACTGGATGGCAGTTTTAAGTAGTTCCAAAAACTTTTCCGCAACGGATTCATGCACCAGCACATAATCCGGAGCAATACAGACCTGTCCGTTGTTAAGCCATTTTCCAAATGCGATGCGTTGGGCTGCCACTTTCAGATTGGCAGTTTCATCCACAAGGGTAGGCGACTTGCCACCCAGTTCTAATGTTACCGAAGTCAGGTTTTCGGCCGCGGCTTTCATCACCACTTTTCCAACCTCCGGTGCACCGGTAAAGAAAATGTGATTGAAAGGAAGTTTTAATAGTTCAGTGGAAACAGACACATCACCTTCTACCACGGCCACTTCCGATTCATCGAATAGTTCGCTGAGTATTTTCTTCATCAATGCGCTGGCATGGGGTGTAATTTCAGAAGGTTTTACAATGACACAGTTGCCTGCAGCGATGGCTGAAATGAGTGGGCCGAAGGTTAGGTTAAACGGGAAATTCCAGGGCGCAATGATTAATACAACCCCTTTAGGTTCGTAATGAATATAGGAACTGCTGCCGAGTTGCGACATTGGGGTTGACACTTTTTTAGGCCGCATCCATTTTGACAAATTCGATTTAGCATGCTTGATTTCCGCGGTGATCGGGTAAATCTCTGCAATGTCAACTTCACTAGGGTGCTTTCTGAAATCCTTGTATAGCGCTTCTTGTATTTGAGTTCGGTATTTTAAAGTAGCTTGAAATAACTGCTCCAGTTTATGCTTGCGCTCCGTTGCGTTTGTGTCTGCAATTTTTTGCTGATTCTTTTTCTGAAGATTAAAGATTCTTCCCAATTCTTTAGTAACATTTGTCTGGGGTGATTCGACTGCTAGCGTATTCATTTTCATTCCGATTTTTAATTGTCATCCGGCATTGATTAAAAGGTGATTTCAATGCCTATTGGTGATATTAAATATAGAAAATGTATCGATTATAAAAGAGATAGTTAGGCTTTATAATTACCAAACTGCTCATTCATCTCTGATTTCTTAAAATTTCCAACTTATTGGTTACGTGTTTTATTTCTAGCAGGCCATTATGGGGTTTGAATCAAAGTAAATGAAAATCGATTCTTTGATAGTGGGCAAGTTTCCTCTTGTTAGGCGGTTACAAAAATTTGTTACCCAGCCGCTTCGGCCTGCCTGAGCCCTGCGTAGGCAGGTTATCGTTATTGCGATAAGAGATGAAGATGTTGTATTCAAAACCGGGGAGGTTGAAAGACATTTTCAAAGATAAGTTTTAAATGGATGGTCTCCACTGCTATTTTTATAAAACTATTTCAATCTTTGCATCTTCCTATTATTTCAATTAGTAATTTGCAGTATGCCCAATCTCTATATTATTGCTGGTTGCAATGGAGCTGGTAAAACGACTACCTCTTACACAGTGCTACCCGAGATGCTCAACTGCAAGGAGTTTGTCAACGCAGAAGAAATTGCCAGAGGCTTTCACCTTTTCAACCAGAGACTGTTTCGTTTCAAGCAAGAAGAATTATGCTTAATCGCATTAAAGAATTATTGAAGCAAGGAAAGGATTTTGCTTTTGAAACCACACTTTCTACGAAAAGTTATGTCCCATTTATTCGCCATGCCAGAAAACTTGGCTATACAATCGTATTAATTTATTTTTGGCTTGAGTCCGTTGACCTGGCAAAGAACCGTGTAGCAGAAAGGGTAAAAAGAGGAGGGCATTCTATTCCAGAAGCAACTATTGAAAGAAGATATTATCGGGGACTGATTAATTTCTTTAAATTATATCGAAGCCTTACTGATAGTTGGATTGTATATGATAACTCAAAGATAGTACCAGCACCATTAGCCAAAGGCAATGGAGAGTTGGTAGGTCAAGTGTATAATTACGATATTTGGCAATTAGTTGAAGAGAAAAATGAATAAGTCAGAAACGGACCAATTATTAGATAAGATCACGGAGGGAGTGAAACTTTCCATACTCCGGCTTATTGAAAGAACTCAGAAAGAAGATGGAGAACTCGTATTTTCTAAAGATGGCAAAATCGTTCGAGTCAAAGCTCGCGATCTAAAAACGGAAAATTAAAATTTTGAATAGTGACTATCGTTGTGGCGGTAGGAGATGAAGATGTCGTATTCAAAGTTGGGGATTAAAGCTGACATCTAGTAAAACATAGTTTATTCGTTTGCTTCCCGAAGTATATCGAACATAACTTTTTCGGAAAAGCGAAAATTGATTTTTTGAATTTGATCTAGAACTGGTTTGGTACCTGGAAGAAGTCCTAATTCTTTTGCTTTTAACAAAATTCCCAATGTGCCAGTATAATCCAGATTAAGTAGTAAAGCTAATTTTCTTGCCTTGCCATCATCCAATATTAGTAGGGAGTTTTCATTCTCCATTGCTAAAGCGATGGCGCTTGCTTCACCTTTATCAATTTCAATTTCAAGGAGCTGAGAATAGCGCTGGTTAATAGCAGATCGAATGGCAACCCATTCGGGTAGCGGTTTCTTAAATTCTTCGGCTATTGTGCTTGTGGTGGTAACGGTACCGAATACTTTCTGAAGCAAGTCAAGTTGATTAATTTTATCGAGCAGGATAAAGCAGCTTGTGTCAGCAATTACAACATTATATTTTCTTGGCATCCGCTTTCATTTCTGCCACGGGATAGTTGATCAGCGAAACCCCAAAATCTCCAAGAATCTCAGCAAAAGCAACTTTGGTAAGGCCGGCCATGTCAGCAGCTTGACCAAGTGATAGCTTACCTGCTTCATATAATTTTGAGGCCAAAAATTTGACTGTTTGTTTTGGATCTAAATCGGATTGGTCTGGAAGGGAGATAGTTATTGTCCGCATTGAGCAAAGTTAAAGGAAATCATTGTTTTAAAAAAGTGTATGAATTCAATATTGAAGTAAACAGAGACGGGTTCTTTGATAGTAGCAGCCAGTTCTTCTTGCAATGCTTTTACAAACTCTGTTACCCAGCCGCTCCGTTTATCGTTGTGGCGATAAGAGATGAAGATGTCGTATTCAAAACATGGAACTATGGATGGCATTGGTCAAATATACAGATGATATAGTATTGATTTACTGATGGCATGAATGTTTGAACGTCCCGTAGGGACGATACATCTGTAGCTATTTAGCAGCGGTGGAGCACCGTCCCGGTAGGGACGGAATGTTTGAAATCATTCTACCGGCTTAAAAACATATTTTTCATCGTACGCTATCTCAAATTTTTCCAGCAACCCCCGATATTCCTCTAAGAACGATTGCTTCTTATGATGTTCTTTTTGATTCATTATGTATTGGTAAACCTGATGGACCTGGCTATGACCGTAAGAAAATGCACCGTATCCCTCTTGCCATTGAAATTTACCGCTAACAAAACCTTTATTGTTTATCCATTCGGATGATTCTCCTTTAACCACCTGAAGTAAGTTTGAGATTGATTGTGAGGGATGCAGCCCAACAAATACGTGGATGTGGTCGGGCATGCCATTAATGGCAATCATTTTATGCTTGTGATTCTTTACGATGCCCGTTATGTATTTGAACAATTCCTCTTCCCAGGATGGTTGGATCAAGCTTATCCGGTTTTGCACGGCAAAAACAAATTGGATATGCAACTGGGTATAGGTGTTGGCCATGGTTAATGATAACATTCCGTTCCTACGGAACGGCTACTCGAATAACAATTTTTCTACAAACATAAAGTCCCTACGCGACAACTAAAGGCAAATATAATAAAGCGAGTCCAGGGTGAGAAGATGGAATGAAGATGAGATACTTCGGTCATTTCGTTTTTCTGTTTCATTGAAACCATCGACATCATGAGTATTTAGCAGCTTATCGTGTGGGTTTAAATCAAAGTAAACTGATACGGGTTCTTTAATGGTAGTTGCCAGTTCTTCTTGTAAGGCTTTCACAAACTCCGTTACCCAGCCGCTTCTATTATCGTTGTGGCGATAGGAGATGAAGATGTCGTATTCAAAACCGGAAACTATGGATGGCATCTTTCAAAGATAGAGATTTTGATTGATGCTATCCACTATATGATCCGAGCCTACGGCTCTCACTCTATAGCCTCTATCGTTCGCAACGGACTGAAGTCCGTTGTTATAATATCGGTCGAGGCTACGCCTCTATCGCTTTGCTCAATTCTTATCATTGTTAAGTAGAGAGCCGTAGGCTCGAATGTGTTTTGTAACACGGGACTTCAGTCCCGTGCAATTAGTAGTAATAAATTCTAGTGCCGTAGGCACGATTCATTTTCAGTCTCCACAGACTCTGTTACCCAGCCACTGCGGTTATCGTTGTGGCGATAGGAGATAAAGATGTCGTATTCGAAGTTGGGTAGGATGATTGAGCACCAATCTTCTTATGAAAATGCTACCGTAATCCCGGCATTTTCCTTCAGCGCCTTTTCATAGAGGGCTTGTGCTACAAACAAATCATACACCGCCATACCTGCCGACTTATACGCGGTTGTATTATGAACATCGACACGCTGTTCTTTGGTAACTAATTTTCCTATAGTGAAGAGGTCGCTTTCTTTTAAGATATTTTTCTTGACCGGGTTGATACAATCTCCTGTTTCCACTCTCGCAAATTCTGAATCAATGAATAGTTTACCGGCCAGTTTAAAAACAGCATCGGGCAACTCTTGCATTGATGGTTTGTAAGAGCCAATGCTGATGAAGCATTTTCCTTTTAGCAAACTTTCAGTGCCGGGCAACACGGGTACCGAGGAGGGTGTAGCGGCAATCACAACATCCGTTTTACTTAGCAACTCCTCAGGGGAAGAACTAGCTACAATCGTTACTTTCGGAAAATAGGTCTGGAGAAATGAAGTTAAGCGGGATGCACCACTTTCGGATTGGTGCAGATAATGAATAGTGGAGATATTGCGAACGGTGCAAGCAAACGCGGCTTGATGGATTCCCTGGATTCCACAACCAATTAATCCTATACTTGAAATGTTGGCCGGAGTAAGATAGTTAATGCCGATTGCGCCCAGGGCACCCGTACGGAGGGCCGTTACTTTTGATGCATTCATTAATGCTAACGGTTGGCCGGTGGCTCCGTCATTTAAAAGCAGAGCTCCAATAGTGACAGGTAAATTTTTATCCCGGTTGCCGGGAAATACATTTGCCAGTTTGATGCTGAAGTATTGATTGCCCCAGGCAGGCATACTAATCATCGTATCTTTCCCTTTGTCAATGTGCATCCGCAATGGAACAATCACTTCTTTCTTTTCATAGGCGATCATGGCTTGTTCTACCGCTGCAACGATTTGATTGAAAGTAAGAAGTTCGGCTATAGAATTGTTATCCAGGATAAGCATAGTACAATCTAATTGAGTTCGATTTTTTTTCCTAAATAAATTCATTCATCGCCTTGCGACTTTATGAATTAATCTTTCGGCTTTTTCATCACACCTTAAATTAGCTATTGGGTGCAGCGGTAGTTCGAAGCCCAGCCCTAAGCATGACCGTGGCTGTATAAATGATCACCACAATCACTAACCAACGGAGCGTATCTAATGGCAATGACTTTACCACAAACGCAGCAATCAGAACAGCTATGACTCCGGTTATGCTAATGGCAAATGCCGCTCTTCGGTTATAAGCTCCTTCTTTAATAAAACGTAACGAAGCTACCGGCATCAAAAAGGCACAAGAACCCATCATAATAGGAAAGGCAACCGTGGGCGACATTCCCAAGGCAAACACTAAGGCCATGCATGGCGCATAAAGCCCGATGCCCGCGGTCATCAATGCACCCAAAATAAAATTGACAACTACGGCAAAGACCAGTTTACTCCCCTCCAGGCCGATCGCTTCTCCCCCACCCTCTATCCAATTCATTTTCGTTGCCACCATGAAAGATGCAGTGATCAACAAGGCTACTCCCATCGTCAACCGAATATTCTTCTCAGGTAATTTAGCAACAACGCCCGCTCCTAAAACGGCCCCAGCACCGGAGGCTAACACCATTAATACAAGTGTGAGGGGCTCTACTTCTACAATCTGAATAAAGATAATGGCTTGCGCCACGGTAGGTATTGCATTGCCAACATTGAGTGTTCCTGGAATCAAACGATCCTCAGACTGCTTCATGAATTTGAGCAGAGCCGTTTCAATAGCAAACGAACCGATCCCCAGCGTGTCAAAGAAATTTCCAACAAATCCTATAAATCCTGTTTTTGTCCAACTATTGTTCTCTAAATTGTGGCGGTGCTTTTGAAAATCAAGAAATAGCGCTATGCCAATCCAGCAAGCAAGGAGCAGAAAAACAACCCAGATAATTGTAATCATGTATAAATCAAATTTTAATACATGCAAGTAATGATAAAATCCGTATCTTAGTTAACTCTCAATCTAAAAATTTAATAGTCATGGAAAGTTATCCTAGTATTTTCAACGATGTAATTGGCCCGGTCATGCGCGGCCCCTCTAGTTCACATTGTGCCGCATCGCTTCGCATTGGAAGGCTTTGCCGTGATCTGATGGATAGCGAAATCACCGAAGTGTATATCGAGTTTGATCCGAATGGTTCACTTGCCACTACTCACAAAGGTCAAGGTTCTGACATGGGTTTGTTCGGAGGATTTCTAGGATGGGAAGCGTATGATGAGAGACTTCCCGGGTACTTGCAAGCCGTGGATGAGGCTGGAATAAAAATCACCATCGATATTCATCCCATCGGTGCTACACATCCCAACACGTATAAGCTCACCTTAAAAAATAAGAAGGAGACGCATACGCTCACAGCACTTTCTACCGGGGGCGGTATGATTCAGGTGATTGAAATTGATGGTGCACCGGTATTGATGGCGGGCGATTTTTATCAAACGTTAATCTATACAAAGTTGCCTGAACAGGTAGTTGCTTTTTTGGAAGGGTCGATTTCATTTGATGAGATCAGAATTCATCATGGCAACGTTGACTTTGTGGAAGTAAAATCAAATCAATTTATTGCTTCTGGCATCACAGAAGAGTTACTGAATTTAGATCACGTACTCTATATCAAAAAACTATCACCGGTGCTGCCTGTTTTGGCTCGCAAGAATCTCTCGGTTCCTTTTATCACCGCTGCAGAAATGCTGGAGTACAATACAGGTAAAAATTTATCGCTCTGGGAACTGGCGATTCATTATGAAAGTGCACGCGGTAATATCTCGCATGAGGAAGTTTTTGAAAAGATGCGGGCGATTGTCGTCATTATGCAAAACGCAATTGAGATTGGCGTAAAAGGTACTACGTATGCCGATCGAATTCTGGGACCACAATCTGTCAACTTCAAAGAGCAGATAAAAAAGAAAACGCTGGTGGAAGGTGATGTCTTGAATAACGTTATCCTTTACACTTCTGCTATGATGGAAGTAAAAAGTTCGATGGGGGTAATTGTTGCAGCACCAACAGCAGGCTCGTGCGGGGCATTGCCTGGTGCGGTGATTGGCACAGCCACTGCTTTAAAATTATCGCAAGATGAAATGGTGAAGGCCATGTTGGCTGCTGGCATCATTGGAGTTTTTATTGCCGCGCATGCTACGTTTGCGGCTGAAGTGGGTGGATGCATGGCCGAGTGTGGCTCCGGTTCAGGCATGGCCGCAGCTGGACTGGTAGTATTGAAAAATGGAACACTGGATCAATCGCTTACGGCAGCTTCTATGACATTGCAAGCGTCTTTAGGAATGATATGTGATATGATTGCCGATCGCGTAGAAGCTCCTTGCTTAAACAGAAATGTGATGGCCGCCTCCACTGCTATATCATGCGCCAACATGGCGCTCGCTAATTATGATCAGGTAATTCCATTAGATGAAGTTATTGAAACCATGAAGAAAGTTGGTGATCAAATTCCCAACACACTTCGTTGCACAGGACTTGGCGGACTGGCTATTACCAAAACGGCCAAGAAGATTGAAGCAATGCTGGCAAAGAATGAAGAAGTGCAAAACAAAACCTTCTTTAAGGTTTGTTGATCTGATAATTTTCAATTCTGTGCTTTCTAAAAAAAATTAATGAATCGTTTCAGATTCAAAATTCCTCTATGATCGTATTTAAAATTAAGAGATCTATCGCGATCCTCTTTTTCTTGCTCATCTACGTAGTTACATCAACGGACTGAAGTTCGTTGTTACAATATTTGCCGAGGCTACGCCTCTTAGTTTTACTTGCAATGCCAGGCCTCTTTCATACTTCATCTGTATTTACTCCTTTATCTGTTAGAGCCGTAGGCTCACTTCATTTTGTAACGCTGGACTTCAGTCCAGCGACTAAGGCCTCATACGAGATCAGTGCCGTAGGCACGAACCATATCACTAAGACAAAGGCAACAAGATAATAAACATACTTTCCTCCCCTTCCTTCGTCTCCACTTTTAACTCTCCACCATGTGCTTTCACAATACCATAACTCAATGATAAACCCAATCCCGTTCCTTACCCCGTTGGTTTGGTAGTGAAGAAAGGCTCAAATATTTTATCCAATACTTTTTGCGGAATGCCATTATTACTTGTCATTTTTCTTTTGTTAT
>Ga0163149_10006048_pt1 | contig 12560 bp, 7 predicted proteins | sample OliLakLV19MP5G1_FD_148604 | JGI IMG/M metagenome (GOLD analysis project Ga0163149, IMG submission 148604) | Freshwater microbial mat bacterial communities from Lake Vanda, McMurdo Dry Valleys, Antarctica - Oligotrophic Lake LV.19.MP5.G1 | ecosystem: Environmental > Aquatic > Freshwater > Lake >...
TCATTAGCGTTAGGGATTGTCAATGCATGGTCACGAAAAGAAGGCGCACAAGAGCTCGTATGTACAGAATTTTGGGAGGGAAAAACCCACTTTCGTGTAGCTTTTCGTACTGCATGTACCTAGCTAGCTAGCTAGCCAGCAAGCTAGTACGACGTAGTGTACCGTACTCTAGCTAGTAGCTAGTGCTCGTAGTACTCGATTCGTAGTACTTTTATGGGCAGTACAATTGTACGGAGGAGGGCGTTGAAAGCACTACTGGTTTCTACGTGATTTCTACGAGAGATTCGAAACGAAAACCTATCGTGATGAAACAGCGGAGCCTCTGTCGATGACAAAGACGAAGCCGGAGGAGTAATATAATCACACCATTTCCAACCATTACTGCTTCTATTTGAAGCAAAGAGACCTCGGAGGTGTCTCGTGGCGAGGCAGGCGCAAAATTGAAGAATTTCGCCCGATCTAGCAACTATTAAGCCTTCCCTCCTCTCTGGGAGGTGGCACGCTCTTTGCTTCCTAGCCAGCCCGGCAACCGCCAGGATAGAAACTTTCAAAAGGGTGAATGGTGTTTGATAGCATGGCGGATCCGGAGTTGAAGACAACTGCCATGAGCAGCACTTCCACAGCGGCCAAACAGAGCGACAAGGAAGTTTCTGCTGTTCAGGAGCCTGTCACGCCTGTCCACGTAGAACCCAGTACTGATCCTACGGCGCCCAGTCAAAACCCATCGCCTCCTACCGCCACGGGCAACAACAACAAGCCAGACGATAGCGCTGGAAATGTTGACCAGTCAACACCACCAGCTTCAGCGTCTCCTGCCCCGGCCAATGAACAACCCGCAGCAGTGAGCCAACCTAGTGAGACTTCGCACGCGCCAGCTGCAGCTGGAGCCGCCACAACAACAACAACAGCAAGTGAGAAAGCAGCGGAGGCAGCGACGACTGGAACTGCTGCACCGGTACCCGCTGCAGCAGGAGATGCGCAGCCATCAGCAGCGCCTACTGCAGAGACTGCTGCAGCACCGTCAATACCACCACAAGAATCACAACTCCCACTACTTGTGGTAGCCGTCGAGAACGGCATCGCAGATCCACCTGTTGTAAGCGTCAAAAGTGAGGATACGGGACACACATCGTCATCCTCTACTGTACCAACGGGCACTGTTGCAAGGAGCAATTCGGGCGAGATGGCGCCAACGCCCCCTCTTCGAGGAACATCCAACACTTCAGCACAGGCAACAACTGTCACAGCGCCCCCCTCTCTTGAGAATAACCATGAACGGGGTGACAGTGACGGCCTAGATGAATATCTCAAGAGCCCGCATGGACAGAATGCGATTATCGATCGATCACCGGGAGGGCGCTATGTACGTTTCATGGAAAAGCTTGGGAGTGGAGCTTCAAAAGATGTTTTCCGAGCCTACGACACACAAGAAGGAATTGAAGTTGCGTGGAATGTTGTCAGCCTAGCTGGAGTCCCCAAATCAGAAAGAAATCGCATTGTAAATGAAGTACGCTTGCTAGAGAGACTGCACCACCACAACATTATCAGTTTTCATGGATCATGGGTCAACCGCGAACGACAAGAGGTTCATTTTGTCACAGAGATTTTGTCATCCGGCACGCTGAAAAGGTTTATCAATAAAGTCCAAGTAATCAGGTGGAAGATTGCCAAGAGATGGGCAGTGCAGATTTTGCAAGGCTTGGACTACCTTCATTCCCAAGAGCCTCCGGTGATTCACCGCGATCTCAAGTGCGAAAACATCTTTATCAATGGCACGAGTGGTGACTTGCGGATTGGAGATCTGGGGCTCAGTACAGTACATCGAAATGGAAGAGTGCTGAGCGTGCTGGGAACGCCAGAATTCATGGCACCAGACATGTACGAGGATACATCTTATAACGAAAAGGTAGACATCTACGCATTTGGAATGTGTATGTTGGAGATCTTCACCAAAGAAATTCCATACAAGGAATGTAAGAATCCTGCTCAAATCTACAAAAAAGTATCGAGTGGCGAGCTACCAGAAGTGCTATCTCGAATACGGAGTCGTCATGCCCGAGACTTCATTATGCTGTGCTTCGGTTACAAAGACGAGAATGGCGTTTACATCAGACCAACTTGCAAGGAGTTGCTAACGCACGAATTTCTCGTCAAGCGACCAAACGACGAGGACGAAGTGATCGTGGATCCTCCTCTGATCAAACGAACAATCGCGGAAAACGAAGCTGTGTCACCAAGTAACACCTTTTGGGCCACCAATCCACCCCAAAATCAAAAGCAACAGCTTGCCTCTGAGAAAGTGGGAGAGAAAACCCAACCTTCCGCGCCCATCCAGGTGGACATTGAGCAAGGATCTGCAGATGGAGATGAATCAGACCGTTTTGATGAAATGCCTGACAGTGAAGTGAATATTCGGAAAGTGAAGGTTCTTATGGGCAGAGGGCAGGAGCTTCAGGAGGACGAAGAGCCTGCCACGATCGATGCGTCAACAAGGAGTAACGAGGGCAGTGTCCATTCTCGCGGCCCGGCTAATGACCAAATGCCTGATTCAAGTGGCCAAGGGTCCGCCATGAAGAATGGTATTCCAGACAGGTTGAAAACAAGCAAGAAAATCAACGTCGGGTCTTCTCTTCGAGTGACGCAGCCAGGGCAATATCTGGTCGCTGCAGCAGTATTAGACAACGAAGCCGCCCAAGCCTACCCTGACGACATCTTGAAGCTAGTTATCACCTTGCCTGTCGAAGGCCAGACACAAAATGTTCAATTCGACTTTCATCTCGTTGAGGACGATCCAATTCAAGTTGGCAAAGAGATGGTTGCAGAGCTTGGCATCCCACAGGGGGCCGTGCTTGAGATCAGCGAGACGATCAGCGGACTGGCTTGTGCAGCGCGTATGCAAAGGGATCGAATGAGGGCTTTACAAAATGCTCAAGAAGGTCAAGGGCAGATGTCATCCCAACCTCAGCAGTATCCTCCATCACATCAGCAGCAGATGTCTGGCGTGTCGACTGATAATAGTATGCAGCAAGGAGGTTCTATGCAACAGCAACCTCCTCCGCAGCTGGGCCAACAACCAGGGAACAACAACCAAGACGTCCATTCCCAGACAGCTCAGTACAGCCAGATGCAGAACTCGAACTCGAATCATGATGCACAACAGCAGCAAATGCAAAATCAGATGGGCCAAGGTGGTCACATGATCTCCGACACACAGTCCCAACCGGCCCATTTCGCCTACGACTCCAATCAAAACAATGCGCAACAGCAGCCCCAATTGCAACCGCAACCGATGGGCCAGCACGCTAATGGAATACAGTCTGATTCACATTCACTGCCGCCGTATGGATACGAAGGTGGGCGAGGCCAAATGCCTGCAAACGAAACTGTATCCATGCAGTCATACGTTTACGACACTGGGCAACCGCCAATGCAGCAGCAACAGATGCAACCGCAGCATGTGTTCTCGCAACAGCAGTCTGGTGTGTCGGATGCCTCTGGACATAACAATCAATACCTATACGATTCACAACAGCAGAACCAAGGCAATCAGTCGGGAGGAATGCAAATGGCGCTCCAACAGTCTAACCAAATGGGTCAAAACCAACACCAGCAGCAGCAACTCCAAATGATGCACCAGCAGCCTAACCAAATGGGCCAGCACCAACAGATCAATCCCATGGGCCAGCAGCAGATAACTTCGCACGGACAAAGTCAACAACAGCCACAGCAAACCCAAATGACTCCTCAGCAGCAACTGCCCAACCAGATGGCTCCTCAGCAGCAACAGCAAAACCAGATGGCTCCTCAGCAGCAACAGCCTAACCAGATGGCTCCCCAGCTGCAGCAGCCCAACCAGATGGTTCCCCAACAGCAACAATCCAACCAGATGGTTCCTCAGCAGCAACAGCCCTACCAGGTGGTTCCTCCTCCTCAGCAGCAATCCAGCCAAATGGCTCCTCAGCAGCAACAGCCCAACCAGATGGTTCCTCCTCAGCAACAGCCCAACCAGATGGCTCCTCCTCAGCAACAGCAAGCCCAGATGGCTCCTCAGCACCATCAACAGCAACAGCAGCAGCCGCAGTCGTTCCACCAGCCGCAGCAGGCCCAGATGCCTCAACAACAGCAGATTTTGCACGGTCAGAATCAGCAGCAGCAGCATTCGATGCCGCCCATGCACCAAAATACTCAGCAGCAAAATGGGAACGCCATGCACCCACATTCGCAGTTCCAGCCTCAAGCCCAAGCGAATCAAAATGCCATGCAAGGAGCATCTCAGCCATTCGGTAGTATGGCCTCACAGCCAGGAATGGCTTCTCATAACAGCAGCTTGCACCAGCAGATCCCATACCAACCGCAGCATCACCAACAGCAAGCGTACACCACGAGCCCACACCAGAACTACCAGAATAATGGAGAAGGAGCATACGAACATGGTGTTTCTCTCCCGAATGCACACCGTCAGTTTATGGGTACATCGCAGGCTAATAGCATGAAACGTTCCGTTTCTAGCAGCAGCCAGCACGCAGGTCTGACGCAACAGCAACTGAATCTCTCGCGTTTAATGCCGCCCGCATCCAACGCATCTGCCGGCACGAAGGAAGTGGACCCCTCCAACAGAAGGCTACCTCCAAGTCGATCAAGCAGCGGTTATGCCGCAACTCCCATAAGGGAGAACTTGAGTGGCGGGGGGCAGCATATGAGAGATGATAGTCTGTCTTCTGAAGTGTTAAGAAGGGAGGACTCACAGGAAAGTGCCAGAAACATTCCCTCTGGGCTAGTGACGCCCCATAATGGTTCCGATACAAGCGAGGACGACGGACCCTCGAGTGAGGAACTTCGCAGGCTCGACGAAGACTTTCAAAAGAATCTTCAACGAGCAAATAAGGTCTATTACAGTCGGATGGATAACTTGCAGAGAAGCCATATTGAGCGCGAAGCACAGCACCAGAAGACGCTGGAGAAGCACCAAAAAGAAAAGGAGGAGTTTGAAAAGCGTTTGCAGCAGGAAGAGAAGGAGCAGAATCGAAGGATCGAGCAGCTACAACGAGAATGGGATCGGAAGCGTGAGATGCTGGCGAAAGCCAAGCGCAACCGAGCGTCTGACGACGAAGCTAGTATTTCCGCTTCTGCTAACGTATCCTTGGCATCATCTCCTGATCACGGTTATACCATGCCCACAGAAGCTTCTGGCGACCCAGGTGCAGCTGAGCAGTTTGCTCTGAATCCCAGCATGTCCAACGACACCGCTAGTGTACATGACAGTTGATTCACCAGAACGGCAAGCCACACGTCGAATGGTAAGAGTCGGCGCTGCTTCCTATTGGGTTGACGCCGAGAAGTCGATGCAGCGAGAACTCAGCCGATGTCAACGTTTTGTAGGGTAGCGTGCTTTATCGAGTTCAAAGATGGTGGGTAGTAGGGTTGGACCTGTACTCACCGCGATGAAACTCTCAGGGGCTTGCCGCTAATGCGACGACAGCTCAATAGCTGACTCCTGCATGTATCTGTTTTAAAAATATATGTAATCTATTTTTACAATGCAACGAGGAACCTATGGTGGCCAGCAGAGAACCAGGTTAGATAGATGTTCAGCTAGCCTACTACTCGCCATTTTACAGGTATAGGTTACTGTGTATGGCTAAGCATGCATTTGTTTTCTTGTCCCCAGTAGGAGCAGCTGGCGTAGGTGGTCCGGCTTATGGGGTCCGTGTGGGCTTCAAAGAGCAGGCATGCCGACTACCGAAATGCTGCACCCTGACTCGCACGATTTCCTCTGGTGGTCTTGTCACATTCCTTTTAATCTACTTGGGTCGAACATTCAAGCTGTGCTTACCAATCCATCTGATTATAAAGCCCCAAATCCCACTTGGAAGGGGCTATCACCAACCAGCACAAGCAGACTATATAAAATGACTTGGGACTCGGCACTCCCTTCAAAATGCTTGCATGCAGTTCAATAAGAACTATTCATTGGCACACTAATGGCAGCGCACTTCTTTCAGCAAGGTTTTGCTAAGTCGAGATACTCTCAAGACTAATCTCCTTCTGTCCTGGATTATTACATTGCCAAACCTTACTAATTATATCTTTTATTTTCAATGGGTCGCGTGTACCCAACATGAGCATCCTAGCATTAAGGGATATGCGTATTAGCACAGGGAGAAAGGTAACGTACGTAGAAGACAAATTTTTGATGCCAATCATGCACATGGATACTTCAGGCAGGTACATCAATCTGTCATTATAGAATCTATGCATACAACCCCATTATTTAACCAGATCACAACATGCGAGTATCACTTGACTTTTTGTGTCTATACGTGGATCTCCCTATGATTTCAGATATACAAACTCATAGTTCCTGGCTCAAATGTGACTCGAAGACATTTTGTATCCAATTTCAGCCGTTCTAACACGCGTCATACCCTGTACGCAAACTTGAATAAACATTTAACCAATATTGCCCAGCGCCCCCCTTCGGATCAGTGAAATTTTGTTTAAGCTTATACAGTCTGCTCACTAATCAATGCGTTACTATCCACTGGATTTATTATCGTGTTGAGATTTACCGGGAGTGCCGATTCTCCCTTTCCTAATTGTTTTTTTCTTGCCTGGCACTTGTCGATCGAATTCCAATTTTCTACGGACACATGAGGCTCTCGGCAGTAGCCACACCCGTCACAGGATTGGTTCCTTTGGCATCCTCACGTGCGCAAACTTGCGGTAGCGTTTTCAATGGAATCGAGGCATCTGTAAAATCTGCCCCTTCGATGGATGCCACATCCAGCAAACTTGCACCGAAATAACTTCCAGCAGCAATCGCATTTTTCAGGTTGGCTCCATCCATACTGGTATCCTCCAAGGCAGCACCTCGGATATCTGCTCCACTAAAATCAGCATTGACCAGGTACGCCTTATAGAAGCGGCAGCCCTGGAGGTTGGAATTCATGAATTGGGTCCCTTTTGCAATGACCTACGATACATTCGCAAAGAGCTGATGATATTAATACTTCTCCCCAAAGATACACAAAATCTCTGTCGTACTATCAATAAAAAAAAAAAAAAAAACTCACCTGAGTAAAGTCTTTGCCCTTGTAATTTGCGTTGGCAAAATCCTGGCCAGTGATGTCCATGTTGGCATAATCCAGTCCACCGCCACTGACAGCTCCAACCATTTGAGGAAAGGCCAAGCAACCGATCAATATGCCTTGAGCACAGTACTGTCCTAGACGATCCAGGTTCTTGTCGGCATCCTTACTGGAAGTCTTGGGCGCTGTTGCTTGCGGGGGGGAAAGTGGTCGGAACCCTTGCACAGTTGCCACAGACGCGGCCACGGATGCCACGACCAATATTTTTCTCTTGATGCTCACCATTTTCGTTTGGCGGTTTGGGATTTCTGAGGATTTTTGGGGGGGTCAATGAGCAGGAGCTGTCCAACCCGTTGGCAACTGACAACAAGAAACTATGCTTGCAATGTTACCGATATGTCTTGCTACTGTAGCACAAGCTATCTAGCTAGCTAGAAGGTTGTTGTTTCTAATACACTGAGTGTGACTGTGTCATCAGAGACAGGATCTTTTGTTGTTGGCTGATGTTGCTTTGCAGAAGATCTTCGAAGGTCGCGCACGTCATCGAATCTATCTGACAGTCACGCTCGGGATTAATTCGTGACGTGAATCCCGTATAACCGTTGGAGGTTATTTTGCGCGCGCCACTCCACCATTCCGATACGCTTGCTAGCAATGCTTGCATATATACGGTATTAGTGTTTGCATGTATTGATGAGCGCGCTCATGCATGGCTGCCAAATTGTTTTTACAGTATTGCCGCTGGTTCAAATTTTTCTCTCGTGTTGTCCAATCCAATTGAATTAGGCCACCATTGCATGCATACCTAATAGGCCTAACAAAGTACAGTATCCTCATCATTTTGCTCTGAGAGACTTGGTCTATCTGTGTTGGAGTCGATAAGCTGTTGATATATTGGCATTTGATAGTTTCGAAGAGAAGCGCTGCAGCAGTAACGGTGTTACAAGAGATCGGAACGATCGACCTAACAAGCAAGTGATCCACATACAACTCTAAAGTACGACCGCTTCTCGACGTACTGTGAGACTTCACAAATATTCCTAAGCTGCAAGCCCAGCCCTCTGTCAATTAACTGCTATACCATGTTCGGCAAGCGGCGGAGACCGCAATCATCCTTGCTGGAGCGGGCAACAATCGTTGTTAGCATTATTGTACTAGTAAATCTTGGGACTCTGCCCTCCACTCTCTCTGTCCCATCGACCGCTTTTCTGGGAACCAGTAAGAGCCATAGCCCTGCAGCAGAAGAACACGCGGCTGCAGGACGAGACGGAAACCAAAAGCATACTTTGAGAGATGATTTTTGGAAGACGACAAGAAGAAAATTAGGTAACAACAACGACAACAACTACTACGGGCACGCACAACAAACAGCCCAACTCCACAATGATCAGCACTACAACAAGCATGAAGCACGTTCACGAGGCCGCAGGCACCATCGTCGACAACTACAATTCATACCGATCCAGTCCGGTGACACTAGTGAAATGCCTACATTTACTCCAATGCAGATACCTTCCATAGGACCATCCTTGCCACCCGCCACCGCCCAAATACTAGACTTTGCCAGCGAGCATGTAGCGCCATCCTTGGCGCCAACCCGTCCACCTATCTCCCAAATACTGGCAGCCCGCGAGCAGCCATCGCCATCGAGCGTTGTACTAGTCGAAACACCCACAAATTCCGAAAGGAATCCCACTCCTGCACCCTTTCAACCACTCAAATTTGCTGCCGTTCCAGTGGGGTTCGATATTATGCTGAAAACACAAAGTCAGCAAGATTTGGGTAACATGTCATTCGAGGCCAAACAAATATTGGAAGATCATTTGTACCTCCGATTTAAAGCAGGCTTTAGTGATGAAGAAGGAGTCATGGTGAGAAGTGTCGACTTGAATGTCAAAGCAATGCTCACACCGCAACCAGAAGCAACTAGACCGCCGCAAAGAAGACAGCGACGTTTGCTGGAGAGCATGAAACGAATCCTCCAATTATCAAGAGATATCACATTGGAAACAAGAGGTGTGGCAGGATTTCAAGTCAATCGCAATTCTGTTGACACGGAAGCTTTTCTAAACCAAGTCAACAACATTATCAACGAATCATTGGACCCAGATGAGCTGATGAGTCAGTTTCAAAATAGCACCACAGGTTTTTCCGAGTTTCGCGTCAACGGCGTTACCAACACTGAAACTCAGGCGGAGAAAGAAAAAGACAAGCCAACGTTGGTCGAAATCATAATTGCAATCATACTGATTGTTCTCATGGCAGCGGGTTTGGTGGTTTATTTGTGCGTATTCTTGAAAAAGCGAAGGAAAAAGAAAAAGCGACGACAACAATTTGGTAGCAAACATCCATCACCCTATAAACCAAACCTTCCGCCACGAGGACGGTTGCCACACGGCGCCAGTGTCACACCAACAGGATCGCCCACCCGCATGGTGACGATTCCGGCCACGGTTGGTTCGGCATCGCGACCAACGGCATTTCACACGGCACGAATGAACTCTTCCTCGTCGAGCGAATCATCGTACAGAGGACTTGATAGCGAGCCAGACGAAGAGGATCCAGACCCATTTGCCAAAGAGTTACGACTGGCGGCATCATTGGATCGTAGAGCGTGGAATGATTTTCAATATCGTAAAGAACAATTTAATGATGAAGATGAGGACGAAGACATGATGAACAATGCTGATGGTGTCTACCGGGAATTGTCGAACTTGGAGTTAGAAGAGCAGAGACGTGCTGCTAATTCTCTTTACGGCCTGCCGGAAAGAAATAAGACTCCGCCGGGAGCCATTGGCCTGTCCGTTAACGGCGACACGGTCTCCATTAAGAGCAGTAGCTCATTTCCTTATGGTGACGAAGGCGAAGCACCCGCAATGTCCTTAGGACATAGAGTCTTGCAAGGGTTGAGCGAGGAAGCATACATGACAAATGCGGACGACATGGAACTTACAGATCCCGCCGCTGGCTGGCGAATGACCAAATCTGCCACGGCTAACTTGAATGGTAGAGGAGCGAACAGTCCTGGAAGAGCAGGTACACCGTACAGTTTTCTGTACCATGCTGATAGGTTAAGGAATGGTAGTCCTAACTCGTCTGACTCCGCGAAGGAGAACAACACGGAGGGACGAAACAGATATCGAGATCCACCCGAGAACTTCTCAGAGTCAACTTCAGGAGGCGCAGTTAGGGGTTCTCCGACGTCCTACAGTTGGAGCACGAATACGCGGGGAGGCACTAGTACACTGACCGGGACGGCAGCCGCAGTTCGAGGATCCCCTCATAGTAGCAGCTTGAACAGTGCCCAGCGGCCTTTGTCTTCAGGTGGTACTAGCAGCAGCCCAGCTGCAAGCCCTGGGTATGGTAGCGGAACGGCAGCCTCAGTTCGTGGATCCCCGCATAGTAGCAGCTTGAACACTGTTCAGCAGCCTTTGTCTTACGGTGGTACTAGCAGCCCAGCTGCAAGCCCTGCGTTTGGTAGCACGAATGCTATCGCGGAAGAACCCCCCCGGAGAGGTTCGGAAGATCAGTCAATGGCTACAGCTGATATCGTTCAAGAAGTACAGCGCCTGTCGCAATTTGTTAAGAGTTACGAAAAGAATAAGGAGGATCGGTTCAAGCGCGAGCACAATGAAAGCGCACATGCTTCGCAACAAGGGCTATCTCCAATTGACTTTACGAAGAAAGCCAGAACGTCATCAACGCAGACTCTAACCCCAAACCAAAGCAGATCGGAATCTCCCGAACGGCGTTATGCTCGCGGCAGGGAAAGAGAAATACACGGAATTGAATCGACGCCAAGCTCTGATTCTAGCGATATCCATACAATGGAGTCTGACGCGTCGCGGCGGCTGGGCATCACCCCGTTTAGCGTTGAAAAAGCTAGCTACCAGAACCCTTCGCCGCGAGGTTCTCCTTCACAGTCGCCGTCAAACGGTACAGCTGGCTTATATCGACAATCCGCTTCGCCGCGAGGTTCTCCTAGAGCGGGAGACAGAGAAAACGGGAACAACGGTAGTATATCATCTGGTTCGCCGCGTAGGCTTTCCTCACTGCGGCACAGTGACGCTATCTTAGATAGCCCACTTCGAGGAAGCCCCCCTGGTCCGTCTGACGAAACCGACCCAGAAGTGCAGCAGCCTTCAAAACCATTCCCATTCTCATCACCGGTTCTGCGGGATCCACGGGTTGTTGTCGCGCCAAGGAAACGGAGCAAGAATCAGGAATTCAACAAAAAGCTTTCCATGTTCGAGGCGCTTCCTCCTGAACCAATATACCCCCCGTCGCAACACTGGCAATACGAGCACTAAGATGAAATGTAGCTATTTTGAGATTCGATTGTTACTATGTACTGACTATCTCTAGTGTCCAAATGCTCATCGTCGTAATGATTAGCTCCAAAATAAGCAACACTGAATTGCCCACAGTTGACAATAGTTTTAGAACACAAGAACTTATTAATGCTTCATTGCTAGGGAATTATTCCAGAATTATATGTAACCAATCCCAACCTGGATTAGCAAAATTTGTAGCAAGCAACTGTACGGTAAGTTCGTTTTCAACCTTGAGTGGTGGGCGCCACGCTCCTTGCACCTGCGTAATTGGTAGGTCTGGTGTAGTCCGAGCGGCCATATTTTCCCGCATTGACTACAATTCCGGCTGCTAATTTCTTGTCCATCACTTCATCGGGGTCGGCATGACATCCATAGGGATCTTTATCTCGCAATTTATTTCCTTTCTTGCCCCAGCCCTTCTTCTTCTTGTGAGCCTTGCCTCTTGGACCTTTTTTACCTTCCCCATCGTTAGTGGCAGGAGAACCTCCAAGCATATCCAAAAACTCGCGGTCAAAGCCTTCTTCGCTAATGACAGCCGGCGCTTCTTCTTCAACACTTTCAGAGTCGTCCTTTTCCACAGGATTGTTGGCTGCTTGAGATTGCTGAGCGGCAAGAAGTTTCAGCCGCAGTTTTTCTGTATTTGCAATCGCAGTGTTGACAGTCTCCTTATGGAATTTTCCTAAATCCTCTGTTTCGGGAGGAGGATGACAGTAAAGTAATTTTCCTGACACATAATCCTTGATGACAACGCGAGCAGCCCGTGTAAAATCTGGAATTCCACTCGACGCGGCGAGCATACTTCTCGCCACGCAATAGGTTGTCAAGAATTCCTCTGCTGTCGGGGGAGGTACTTGGTCTAAACCTCGCTCATGGAGCTGTTGCGGCGAGGGTTCAGGGATACGAATACCATAGCTTGCATTGATGATTTCTCTCGGAATGCGGCGGCAAATGAGCTCTACAACTGGCCAATGATCCCTCATTTGAGCGATCGGGTAAACTCCAGCTGCGATCAAATCGGCTGTATTGGACACAAATGAAGGAAACACCAATCCAGGGCAATCACACAGCATCTACCAGTAACAAGTCAATGGGAAAACGGCAGCAAGACGAAAACGAGTAAGATAGGCTGCACCAAAGA
>Ga0163149_10006050_pt1 | contig 12558 bp, 15 predicted proteins | sample OliLakLV19MP5G1_FD_148604 | JGI IMG/M metagenome (GOLD analysis project Ga0163149, IMG submission 148604) | Freshwater microbial mat bacterial communities from Lake Vanda, McMurdo Dry Valleys, Antarctica - Oligotrophic Lake LV.19.MP5.G1 | ecosystem: Environmental > Aquatic > Freshwater > Lake >...
AAATACTACTCCACCGACAATAACCAAAATAATAATCCAAAAAGCCAGCGGGTTTTTATCAAACGGCAGCGCTACATTCATGCCGTACAAACTTGAAATAAGAGTTGGGATCGCCAAGAAAATTCCAATGCTTGTCAGGCGTTTAAAGATTCGGTTCAAGTTATTTGCCATGATGGTCGAGTACGCGTCGCGGATGTTGCTAATTGTTTTGGTGCGCGATTGAATTTGGTCGATAAGCTCAGTAGTGTTCAGACTTAAATCCTCGACTAAATCTTTGTCGTCTTCGTACAATGGCAAGAATTTTCCGCCCAACAATTTGCCGAGCATGACGGCTTGTGGTTGCAGTGCGGATAAGTATTCGTTTAAGTTTTCTTCTATGTCGATAAATTCTATAAAGTACTCGTTTTTGATGTCAGATTTTGATAGTTTGCTTCTGATGCTCAAAATATGTTTGCTGACTTGGTGCATGTCTTTTTCGTACGAATAATTTATTGCGCCGAGGATTTGCAAAAATGTTTTGGTGCGCTGCGTGGTAGAAATAGGTTCGACGCCGTCAGCTAGCCTAGACAAAATCTTGGTGTCGGACCGCTGGATCGTAATAATATAATCGTCTTGATAAATAATCAGCAGTGGCTCGGTGGCAATGTCACGACCTTCTGGGTGACTGTAGCGCGCGAACACGTACGTGGTTTTGCCATCGCGTTCTACTCGGGGAGTTTCGTAGATATCCAGTGCGTCGATTAGCAAATCTAAATCGAGTTTGTAATCGGCGACTAATTGGTCCAACTCTTGGTCAGTTGGTTCGACAACGTAAACCCACGAGCCGGGCTTGGCGCTCTCTTGGCGGACGGGCGTTGGCGCACGCCCTGTGCTGTGCAGTATTTCAATCATTACCTTTTATTGTAACAGCTCTTTTGGGCTAGTGGGCATTATGGTTTAACTAGTCGTTTTGCTTGCCCGGCAAATAAAAACGCCAAATCTGTTGCTTCTTGAGTGCGTATTTCGGCTTCTTCGACAACCTCTTCGACAGTCATACCAGCAGGACAAAACGGCTCATTAATCACGACGAGTGGCCGCAACCTCAAGTGGTACCAACGATACGCAATTCCAGCTGTGACCACCAGTAAATTTTCCGGGTTTTTAACACCAGTCGAGATACGACCGATACCTTTTCGAAGTGGACCAGCCTGACCACTGCGAGTTTTATCACGCGTGCCCCGCCCAAACATCGCATCATTTCCACCCGCGTCAATATTATCAATGTTTAATGCAACAACCGCATGGCCAACTTCTTTGCGAAGCGCCTGACCGGCGTCGTCTGGCGCAAAATCTGCACCGCGGAATGTAGGATGTGCTCGCATGTGCGGAACAAATCTTCCCACTAACGGCCAACCAAACATTTCGGCCTTGGCTGGAATGTTCGTAGTACCTTTCAAAGTGATAAACGGCTTCTCGCACCCAATGCCAGCCAAAGTTGGTGTGTCGGCTAAGGACTGGTGATACGGCGAAATTAGAATACTTCCCCCGCTCTGCAAATGAGCCGGAATAGTTTCTTCTGCATCGCCCACATAGTGCATTTCGCTACGATACAGCGTATGCATCACAGTAAATCCCAGTTGCTGAATACGTTGATTCGGTTCGAAGTCGCGGAAATGCGCGTAAATTGCTTCGTAATTTTCTGGTGTAATTTCAGGTCGCGTCATTTTGACTACTTATATTCATTATTACACGTATAGTAATGGTCCTGGATTATTTTGCAAGCACATGCTTTTTACGCAGCATTCTGTGTCCGCAAATAGATGCGCAGTACTGGCAGCAATATTGATTGTTTGCTATAATCTCCCCTGTTACATATCAGCAATGGGGCGTCGCCAAGTGGTAAGGCACTGGTTTCTGGTACCAGTATGCGTAGGTTCGAATCCTACCGCCCCAGCCACGACTTGCACCAAACATGACCCGAAGGGGTGTATATTTTGGTATAAATCGAGGACACATATGAAATGTAAGCTGTGCGGAATACTTATTGATTCGACTAACAAATGTGATGCACACATATTCCCTCGCGGACTATTGAAGCTACTGTCTAAAGATGAGTACGGCAATTTATTAATTGTCGGTACAGACTTTGATAAAAAACGCCGTGCCCCTGTAGGTTCTTATGATTCAGGAATACTTTGTGCAAATTGTGATAATAAAATTGGCGAATATGATGATTATTGCATCAAATTTATAACAGACAGCAAGCTTGTGAATCATCCTTCAGGCTTAGGTTGGACTATAAGTGGTATAGATCAAAAAAAGTTAAAGCTATTCTGTGTGTCATATCTATGGAGAGCTTCAATAACATCAAGAAGTGAATTTTCTGGTGTTAGTCTTGGAGTTCAGCATGAAAACAAGATGCGTGAGTTGATATTCGCAAACTCAAGTGGTAAACCGAATGACTACACAGTCATCTTTAGCAAATTTAGCACAGGCAAGGAAGTGGGTGGAATAATGTTTCCTGCTAAAACACGGATCAAAGGGATCGTTTATTACGAGGCCTACTTACCAGGTTTGTATAAGTTTTGGGTAAAGGTTGATTCAAGAGATGATGTAGTTATGAGCCGTCTTTCATTAGAAAGCAATTTGGACGTTTTTGTTCATAATCGAGGAGATTTTGATAGCTCCTTAGAAAAATCAATAATGGTAAGAGCTGCAAAAGCTTCGAACTAAACACGGTTTACTGTTCTGTTATGTAGACGAAGCTCAAGATCCAAGTTCCTCACTAGCCTAGTTTTCTCGAAGTCTGAGCCTTCCTGCAGCACATATTTAATATAGCCTCCTATCATGTTCTTTTTGCCGTAGCCTTTATGTGTTGCGCTCATCATTCTAGTGAACTTGTCTATTGCATCTTGCAGTCCTGGTTCTAACCCAGCAGTATCAGTTATTAGGTCATTACACATCGTTCTTAGAGACTCTATAATGTCCTTTTCTCTGGCGTATGGTTCCTTACATTTAAGCTCTACCTGTCTAGAGCAGTGATAATAAACAAAACGATGTGTTTTTCCGTTTTTGTATTTCCGGATTTTCTCTTCGCCGACTATGGTTGATCCGCATGAGTAGCATTTCAAAAATTGCTTGAACGGAAACTGTTTTGCACCCCATTTGCCTTTAATTGGTACTTTGGCTTGCTCTCTGGCTCTTAAGAAAAGCTCTTTTATAACCATCGGCTCGTGATTGCCTTTATACCACTGTCCACTCCCTTTAGGGTATTCGAATTCTCCGTAATAGAATTCGCTAGAAAGTATCCGGTATATCATACTAAGTGGTATGACCTTGTCACCCCTTGTACGAACTTTGTTGTCTTCTAGCCATCTTTTTATGTGGCGGCCACTTTTACCGTCTGCCGACATTTCAAACATCTGTTTAATATAGGGTGCGCGTTCTTCGTCAATTATCACATCTCTAGCACCACCAGTTGCAGCACGCGTGAAGTAGCCAAGAGGCGGCATGCATGGTCGCCACCCCATTTCGCACTTCGCTCTAATTCCGCGTTTTACATTTACACCCCTGTTGTCATTCTCTAGCTTTGCTTGAGAGCATAGGATCATTAGTAAAAACTTTTCATTCGGAGTATTACTGAAGCTTTGGCCATACGTCCGGATCTGATGAAGCATGTTGTTGTCCATTAGATCTACTAACGATCCTAGATCCCCTGCATTCCTGCTTAGCCTGTCGGGTGCCCACGTAAGCACGCCGTTGAATTTGCCGTTTCTCAAGTCAGCTAGAAGTTCGTTGAATACTGGCCGCTTCCCAGATTCTTTTGCTGAATGACTTTCATGTTTGGTCTCTACTATATTCAGGCCGTCACGTTCTGCCAAGGTAAGCATTTCTTTAACTTGCGAGTCTATCGACATTGCTTGACGTTCATCTTGCTTACTAGATTTGCGAGCGTATAGGCAGTACTTTGTATCTATTATTGACTCCATGGCAAGCACAACAGTACCGCAATGCTTTTGGTTAAGCTAGTACATAATGCGTATAATTACAGATATGAGTTTATTTAAGATAAAGAATCAAAAAGTCTCTCGATTAAATCCTGTCGTAGTAAGTAATGGCAAGAAGACGCTTGAGCGAGAAGTTCAGAAAATTTTTGAGGAAAACCTCGATGAATTGCTAAATGTAACCTTCTTGGCGCATGAATACTCAACTAGCTTCGGAGGTCGCATGGATACTCTCGGTATCGACGGGGAGGGTAACCCATGTATTATCGAGTACAAAAAAGGCCAAAATGACAGTGTAATTAACCAGGGCTTGTCTTACCTCCGGTGGTTATTGGATCACAAGGATAGTTTTGAGAAGTTATGTAATGAAATGAATGTTATGACTGCAATTCAATGGAACGCACCTCGTGTTATTTGTGTAGCCGAAAATTACAATAAATTCGATGCCGATACAGCCGACCTTTTGCCCATTAATATTGAGCTCTACAAATATAAGCTCTATGAAGACGATATGTTGGTGCTTGATAAAGAGAACTATCAGAAAGTAAAGATTTCAGATAAGCCAAAGTTTAGCAACGGCGACGCAGCTAAGCATGGAAAACTTCAGGAAACATACACGCTTGAAGAGCATCTTGCTCAAGCAGACAATAATACGCAAGAATTATTCAAAGCACTAAAAGAAGAAATACTTGCCCTAGACCAAAACATTACTGAGGAGCCAAAAAAGTTGTATGTTGCCTATAAAATGACACGAAATTTTGTTGATGTTGTGTTCAAAAAGAACAAATTGAAATTGTTCTTGAATGTTAAATCAGGCGAACTAACTGATCCACAGGGTATCGCGAGGGATCTAGAAAAGCCAGTACATATTGGTCACTGGGGTAATGGTGACTATGAGGTAACGCTAACTAACCTTGACGAAATACCTTACGTTATAACACTTGTTCGTCAGAGCCATGCAATAAACCAATAGGTTTAAATAATTGGGTTTTTATCCAATCATAGCTTTCGTTATTTTTACCGCCTACGTGCCATTCGCAAATCTTATACATTTCCAACCCAGCATCACCAAGATATGATTTACCGTCTTTGTAGTTATAGATCGTGGCTACGCCGTGCTGTGTATCAACTACCCACTCTGCATCAGTTTTATCGTTGTCCATATTTATTGCCGGATCTCCAAAGCAGGCTAGAAGCTGGTCATAAGTAGCATATACAAAGCCTTTAAAGCTTGTGCCTGAGCGTTTTTTCATATCGACATTAGTTATTCTCATCCGTTAATCCTTTCTTTTCAAGGTACAAGGTACCGCAAAAATTCGTAACGTCTTCAAAGAAGAAAAAGCTGTACACTTCCGGTATCTCAAACTTCTAGAGGAAGAGACAGATCCATATGACTTTGCCGATGATCCCCTCAATTTACTCGCAGACAAAACATTCTCGGATTACTTTGATGAGTACGAGGACCTAGACCTCAAGCCAATTGAAGACTGCAATGGATTAAAAGCGATGGTGGAAAAACTGCTTAAAGTCGTCGACGATGAATTCAGCTTGAGGGATGGCTGGAAAGATGCATGGAAAGGGATGCCGTTAAAACCTGAGACAGAGCCCGTTATAGGCAGAAAGTTTCGTGCTATGGGGTTAGCGTTCTTCGACCACTTTGATGACGTTACGTTTATTGCGGAGTCAGGGTCAGGTAACGGCTATCTAGATTTTCACGTTATCTACAAGAGTTGTAGGATAGCGATTGAGCTCAAGTTATTAAAAAACAACTCTATGAAAGGTGAAGTTGATAAGTACCCATCGTATATTCATGGTATCAAAGTCCAACTCCCTCAATACGTTGAGTTGCTAAAAGCAAAACATGCATACTACATAACGGGCCAGCACTATAACGGGTTTCTCCCAAATAAAATCAATCATGTAACCCGAATTGCGGAAGTCGAGGCAGTCCGCGAAGAGGCTGAAAGTGATCTGAAATCTCGACTAGAATTTTTCGAAAGTTTGAATTACCTCAATATAAATATGTGCCAAAGAGCACCTGCGTCGGCGCATAATCTAAACGCACCAAATACCTCTAATTCCTAAACATCTGGGATAAATAATTCGATGTGCTGAGAAGTATATTTATAGCTAGAGCACAGTTATAAAAACCTTAATCAACTTGCTCGATTTGAAACTTCTTTTCCTCTGCATGTTTAGCTTTCCGTTTTTGCTCCAAGTCCATCTGAATAAGTACATCAAAAAAACCTGTTAGGTTAGAAAGCTCTTCTTTAGTCAATTCACGATCATCGTCTTTCTGGTTTTGAGATATGTATGCCATATTTATCTCCGTTTGTTAAGCTAAAATGGTACACCCTTTTTTATAGTGTCCCATTTGTCTCATTTTTTGGCTAATCTACCCTGTGAAAACTATCTAGACCCGAGCGCCCAATGACTCGAGTCACGTTTAGTGAAACATAAAGCCGGACTTTCAGGTCTAGACCCACATGCTCAGACTTTCGGGTCTTGTCCAAGCGCTTTGGGCAGAACTGAGTTCATTTATTAAGCGAGAATGAGTTATAATTTATAACATGAGTAAAATACATTTCTGTCCGAACTGCGGACATGATTTAAATAAATATGACGAAGTGCTAGTTACCGATAGTCAAGACGATGTTTTGAAAGAAGCCGTTAAAGTAGCTATTGAAGCCGGCTCGGTAAGCCCGAGCTTACTGCAGAGACAATTAAGGATTGGATACGCAAGAGCCGCAAGGCTTATTGATACCATGGAACAGTTGGGCTATATTGGGCCAGCTATTGAAAATGGACAACGCAAAGTGCTTATCAGTAGTATTGACGAAGCGTGAGGAGGAAATTATAAGTCCAACTGATTTTATCAAAGAAATTATCAACCAGTACCACTTAGCACGTATTCCCTTTTACCCAAAAGATAAAATTTACAGAGGTAGGTCGAGATCAATTTCTCCACTAGCTGAAGATTTATTTGCAAAGTATCTTGCCGAAAACGATGACACAATCGAGAAAATTTATGTCGACCAATCCATAGTAATAGAAAATGATACTAAAAGATTTATACCGGATATTGTTATTATAAAGAATAATGAAATTACAACTTTCATAGACCTCAAAATGGATTTGGGATATAAAAGAGATGGTTTAATTGAGCTTTGTAAAAAAGATGGATATTTACTAGATATCGTAAGAGGGAAGAATTGCCAACTTATCGAAGGTAGAAACAAGACCAAGGTAAACTATAAGATCTCCAACAAAGCAATCTATGACATCGTTATAATAAGTGATCAAAATATCTCGAAAATAATTCTCGATAATCAGATAGAAGGCGCAAAGAGGTTTGAAAATAACGTAAAAGCACATGTCTTATCAAGAAAGAAACATCCAAATTCCTACGGTCTAAACCGAGAGGAACTTTTAACAAAAATAGATGTAAAAGTTGATGCATTTAAGGAAATATTAGTGAGAATCAGATGATGATTAATTAATGTTTAGATTAAACTAAGGAGTCGAGTCTGTGGCAAATATAGATGAAAACCTAAAAGATCATTATGAGATTCCAACAATCCTCGAGGGAAACCCAACATTTAATCTGATATTTGAGATTGAACGTGGTTTTTGGAGAGCAACAGGAAAAAATATGGCAAGGAGTTACATTACAAAAAATGTATATCCTGGCGGCTTTCTTTTTATGCCCTCTGATGGAGGTTTTTGGGTAACTATTTCACGTTCACAATTTATTGATTTATCAACGAACTCTAAGCCATGGGGAGACTGCTATTATAAATTCATTGAATTCTCACAACCAACTAGTAATACTGCTGTGTTATTTTACAATGTTAGTACAACGGATAGTGATGGTGATTTTGGGACAATGATGGCAAGCACTTATCATAAATCTGAGGATGTTAAGTGGACGCTTCTGGTGAGTTATCAGAATGTGCCTTTCTCGCCAGGCATAGATGCAGAAGCACTCAGAAAGTCTTTCGAGTCAAATTGACTATATAGATTGCATTTATAGTGTCTAATTTGTCTCATTCTCATCTATAATTATGTTCCAGACCAGCATGCTCAGCCAATATAAACAGGTCTCGTTTGAGGCCTTTTTATATTGGCTTGTGTGTTATGCCGAGAACTGTTCGGCAAAGCCGAGGTTCGGTCGCAAGATTACGCGCAGAAGTTTGCTTCGAGCATGATTGCAGTCGTGCGATTATCCTACCGCCCCAGCCACGATAAACTCGGATTAAATCCATTATACGGATGCTTCGGTGTTATAGTTACGTTATGACTAAAAAAGAATTTACATTAGATGAAGCAAAAAGCATTGGCGAAAAATTGGGCATAGACTTTAGTGTTTATGACATTGAGCAGTTCCGAAAAGGTTTAGCGATCGAGCTAGAACACGGCGCGCAAGATCCTGAAACAAATGTCACTAACAATGACCTTACGATGACCGGAAAAATCGCTTGGGCTCACTTAAAAGAAATCCCAGATTATTACACACGCCTAGAAAAAATGGAGTCAGAAGCCGGCAGTTAAGCCAGTACGCTAGAATTTTTTATTTTGTGCGGAGGATTTTTTGCATTGGTTTGCCCTTCGCTAGCTCGTCGATGAGTTTGTCGAGGTAGCGGATTTCTTGCATGGTTGGCTCTTTGATTTCCTCAACCCTTATGCCGCAAATAACGCCCGTGATTAAACGTCGCAGAGGATTTAGTTTTGGCGCAGTTGCAAAAAACGTTTCAAAATCGGTTTGGTTTTCTAGCTCCGTCTCTAAACTTTTTTGACTGTGCCCGGTCAACCAACAAATTATCTCGTCTACTTCTGCTTTGGTGCGATCTTTTTTTTCGGCTTTGGCAATATACAGCGGATATACGTTGGCGAAACTCATGCTGTAAATTCGTGGTTTAGTCATGCTGCTCGGCGAGTTCTTTTTTGAAATCTTTTGAGTCGATATCAATGTGATCTTTGGCAAAGCCAAGTTGTTCTAACTTCCAGACCAACACAAAACTTGCGGCGGCAATAATCAGCGCGAACACAAACTGCCAGCCAAACTGAGGTGCCACGTTCGAAAATGTTTTATCAAGATTATCAATTTGCCATGGCCAAACTTTGCGCAGAGACCCAAGCATAACACCAATGAGAAACACAATTGTACCGCTACGATGAACGCGCAATAACCAACTTAGTAAGCGTGAAAACAACCCCAGCCCCACAACAATACCCGAAGCAAAAATTGCCAAGAATAATAAGTCGCGACTAGCAACAGCGGTTAGCACGTTTTTGTAATGTCCCAAAATCACCATAATAAGTGAGCCCGAAATACCCGGCAAAATCATTGCGCATGACGCCACCGCGCCGGTTGCAAAAATAACCAGCGGCGACGCGTTCGCACTAAAATTTGGAAGTCCGACGACAACATACGTGACAATGAACCCGAGAACCAACAACAAAATGCGGCGGTAATTCCACCGCGTTACTCGCTTTGAAACAACGTATGCCGACCCAATCACCAACCCAAAAAACGCCGACCATATCAACACCGGATATTGCTCCAGTAAATAGGTAACGATGCCAACCATGCCAAAAATAGCCGTCAAAATTCCTAGCATGAGCGGCACCAAAAAACCAAAAGGTACGGCTGCAATTGCCTGCAACAATTTACCCTTGAGTGCAAGTTTAAGTACCTTGCCGGTGACGGCTTTAATGCTAAATAACAATTCGTCGTAGATGCCGAACAAAAACGCAATCGTTCCGCCAGAAACACCCGGCACTAAATCGGCCATTCCCATCGAAAATCCCGTAAAATATAGTCGTTTAATGCGACCTTTGGCACCGTGATTAAAAGTTGATTCTTGTTTTTGTTTTGCTTTTGACACTTTTGACATTACAACAATTATACAGCAACCCCTTGGCTACGCAGCATAATGAACTCACCCCAAATATCAGTATCTGTTTTCATATTTGGTATGATTAAAATAATGATTAACACTACTACGCGCAAAAAACTCTTGATTGGTTTTTTGGCAATTGATGTTTTGTTGCTGATTCCCGTGTTGCTGATTGTGGCTTCATACTTAATAATTAACCCCTATAAAAATCGGGTTGTTTCGATAGATGAGGCGCCGAAGCGCTCGGTTGGGTTGGTATTAGGCGCCGGAATTACTGCCGAGGGCAAACCATACAAAGAACTGGAAGCACGTTTGGACAGCGGCGCCGAAGCCCTTGCAGCCGGCAAAGTAGACAAGCTCATTTTATCTGGTGATAACCGGTTTTTTGAATACAACGAACCGCAAGCGATGAAAGATTATTTAATCGCCAAAGGAATCGCGAGCGAAAAGCTGATACCGGATTACGCCGGCCGTAGCACTTTTGAGTCGTGCGAGCGCGCCAACAAAATCTTTGGGCAATCCGAACTGATCATTTTTAGCGCCGGATCGCACTTGCCGCGGGCAATATTTTTGTGCAAACATTTTGGTATCGATAGCTACGGTGTTGCGAATAATGTAGAGGCCATAGGCAGCACTCGCCGCGAAATCCTAGCCCGTGTCAAAGCACTCTACAATGTCTACATAAAAGGCGAACCGACAGTCCTGGGCGACCCAATCAACCCATAACCTACATCGATATGCCGTATTGACTAGTGACCCAAGTTTTTAGATCAGTCCAACGCAAGTGGCTGGTTATAATTCCACTGTAGAACCCCGCAAACGCCATAGTAAAGGTATGTGATGAAGCGGCTGCGCCGGTGGCGCCACTCAATGTAACACCGGCCAAGCTACCTGCGCCAACGTTACCACTGGTAAGCGTGCCATCATAAATGATATTTGAACTAGCACCGTTATATACGCCCCCATAAAGATGGCCATTGCCATTCACCGTCACACCCGTAACGCCTCCTGCAGCAAAAATTTGTATTGATGACGTAGCACTTTTACGAAGTAAAAATGTGCCGCTGTTTGCGCCAACAATCGCATCGTTACTTGCGTCTGGGGCAGTCCAGAATCCAACCACAACAATACTTACTGGCTGCGTTAATGTACCCCAAGCAGCAGAAGTAGCCGTAAAAAAATCACTTACAAATTCCAGCGCTGGTTTGTTATTCAGCGTAGCTGAACTACTACGATACGTTGGCCTGCTACCTGCCGTACCTTGCGTTAAATCACGACCATTTGTTGTGGCATCATCCCAGGTCGTAACAGTGTTGCCATCGCCAGGATTTGACCAGCCAGGATCTTCGGCCCAATATGCTGCGTGCCATGGAATGCTTGTTAGAATATCAAATGGTGGAAGTGGGGTACTGCTTTGGCTCGCCATAATTCCAAGCGGAATCATGCTGACAAACTACCAATCAGTAGCCATGTGTTTGTGGCAGTTTTGACGAGTGAGGCAGCGGCATATTGCCCACTTAACTTAAGGCCTGGAGTGGCATTGATCGTGACACCACCAGTTGCAACGACAGTAACTTGACCGGCTCCAAGCTGCGTGATATCAATTCGCGTACCAACTGGATATGCGACGCTTGAATTCAACGGCACCGTAAGATCCATCGCAGAGCCACTCGTCATTGTCACCATCTTGAATTGATCTGCAAGCACCAATGGATAGCTCGCAACCTGCGCGTTAATAGGCTGCACGCCACTTGCATATGCCCAGCCAGTGTTGCCGGTTCCGACCGTTTTTATATAATTGGTGCCGTTTGTAGTGTCAGTATAATTTGCCCCGACTGGTGCAGTAACGCTGGCTTCTGGTGAGCCTGCGCCATTACGGATAAGATTCGTTACTACATTTGCATAGGTTGTTGCTGATGCTCGTATTGACAGCTCGCCCGCCGCGGTTCGCATCAAAAATACATCTTGGGCTGTTCCACCGCCAACGCCGAGCGCAATAACCGCATTCGTAATTGCACCGGCAGTTAGAGCACTCATTGTTGAGCTTGGTGCAATTAAAACTTGCTGGACCAGGTCGTCGTCGTCAACCTTAACCCCGATATATGGATATCCAAATACCGATGTACCCTCTAAGCTTCCGTTGTCACCACCGTCCACCTTCCAGTTTCCAGTATGGGCACCCGTAGTTGGGCCAGTAAATGTGCCCGTGTAGTCGTAATAACCCATCGGGATCGCAGCTGCGAGCGTGCCAAGCGGATCACCGGTTAACACCATTAATTCGTGCAGTGCGAGCACGGCGGCGCCGTTTGTACTCGGATGTGCGCCGTCGCCGCTCAAATTATTGGCGTCGCCAATCGCTGAAATGTCACCAAAGGCCCGGCCGGCGTCAATGACCGCCAAGCCTTTGTCTGCTCCAATCGCACGAGCAATGTTGCCTCGACCCAGCTCTTTTCCGACTGACGGGTTTAGCCATGGCGACCAGATAATACCCGAGCCGCTGCTCACTGCCTGAATACTGTCAATAAGCTGTTCCATTTCGGACTGGTAGTCTACTTCGGCCGTATTGAAGCTTGGCGCCAAGAAATAATGAACTTCTCGGCCAGTTAGCGCCTTAATCCCGGCGATAAGATCAATACCCCACGAACTATCATTTGCAAAATGCTCTACCGCTGTAC
>Ga0163149_10006057_pt1 | contig 12543 bp, 9 predicted proteins | sample OliLakLV19MP5G1_FD_148604 | JGI IMG/M metagenome (GOLD analysis project Ga0163149, IMG submission 148604) | Freshwater microbial mat bacterial communities from Lake Vanda, McMurdo Dry Valleys, Antarctica - Oligotrophic Lake LV.19.MP5.G1 | ecosystem: Environmental > Aquatic > Freshwater > Lake >...
TCACGACCAGCTGTCTTGAAGTTTACCTTGCGTCGTAGCTCTTTGCCTGCGGCCTTGTCGAGTCGAAGATTGTTTTCATCCAATCTCATCTCATTCTCTGGACAGTCAGCGAGGCGTAGAACAGATCGCTTGATAACTTTTCGAGTGTCATCAGTAAGAACAAGGAATGTCAACTTGTGACCGACATCCCAGGCAAAACCGACGAATCGTCCTCGAATCTCTTGACCTTTCTGCGAACCTGGTTGCTTGTTTGCATGACGAGCACAGTGCACGATGTCCCAAAACACAAAGAACAACAGGATGCAAAGGTCAGGTGTCTCACCGGTTGCTACCTCTTTCATTGTGAAGACACTGGTTCCTGACGAAGAGAAGCTGAACGACGTGTCTCCTCCTGACAAAGATGGCGACTTAGTCGAGACTGAGATCGGTGCTCCGGAGTCCATTGAGAAGGCACCTGATCTACCAGAGAACTGTGATGAAGAGATTTTGAACCATCCCACTGAAGAAGAAGATCCTTCCGAGACACTCAAAGGGAAACGAGGAAGACGGAAGAAGAAGGATGCCTTCCAAGGGAACCATCGGACTGACCGAAGTTCCGTCCCTGTTCGCAAGAGCTCAAGACTACATCGTGATGCGAACATGTGGGAGGCCCTTGATCCTGCTAAGTTGAAACTCGATCAAGAAATTGAGAAACAAGTTCGAAGTTGCAGTCCTAAGCAGAAAGAAGAGAAAGTCGAGAGACTCACATTGGAAAGTGAAGGGCACAAGACCTACAAGTCTGCTGTGGTTAATCCTTTGCTGAGGGATCAGCCTGCAAGAAAATGGACTGCTCAAGACCAAGATGACTTAGCCGACCACCTGAAACATCGAAAACCAGGTGAAGAGAACCCTTCAGACGAACCTCTCAAGTTCGGAAAGAGGGCTCTGCAGACGCTCAATCCTGCGGAGGACAATTTGAAACCAGAAGAGATGATTGGACGGACTTTCTTAATGCCTCCGACAGCCGATGGAAGCCGCCACAGGGCCAAGATCATGGAGTCTGCACGCGACATGAAGGACAAAGCACACAGCGATCCTGCGTGCATCAAGTTCAGATGTTTGGTCAACAATGACTTTGAGGAAGTGGTGGCGCACAATGACCTTGTCGACTTCACAGAGAAGGACACTGCCTGGGAAGGAGTCTGGACTTTCGAAAAGATCCTATCCCACAAGAAGGTCAGAAAAGGCGACAAGGATCATCGTGGAGCGGGTGCGAATTGTCTTGTTCTTTGGAGCACTGGAGAACAAACGTGGGAGCCACTGTGTGACAGAAGTGGCAAGTCAGGTCTTTGGATTGATGATCCAGTCATGGTAGCTGTCTGTGTGCGTGACAATGGACTTCTTGATGAACCGGGTTGGAAGTTAACAGGCCTCAAGAAGATCGCCAAGACCCAAAAGAAGCTGATTCGCATGGCTAACAAGGCTAAGCTGCACTCCTTCCGCAGCAAGCCTGTGTGCATGTGCGGCTTCCAAGTCCCTCGCAACCACACCGAAGCTTTGGAACTCGATCGAATCAATGGCAACACCATGTGGACAGATGCTGAAACGACCGAACTCAGTCAGATTGATGAGCACAAGTCTTTCATTGACAAGGGAGTTGGATTCAATCCTGGATCTGACTACAAGCGCATCCGAGTGCACATGGCACATGCCGTCAAACACGACGGTCGACACAAGGCACGATTGGTAGCTGGTGGACACCTTGCTGAGACACCTATCGACTCAGCATGTTCCAGTGTCGTCTCCTTAAGGGGAGCAAGGCTCCTTGCATTCTTAGGGGAGCTCAACGGCCTGAAGATCTGGTCAATAGACATCGGCAATGCTCATTTGGAAACACACACTAAGGAAAAAGTGCACATCATTGCCGGTCCAGAGTTCGGTGATCGTGAAGGACAAAGCGAGAATGCAACAACACTTCAATGAAGTCCAAAAGCTGGTCAAACTTGGCAAGAAATCAGATCCATGCTCCAAATGCTTTGCAACACAATTCCATGATGCAAATCCACCCCCAGTCAACCAAAAAGGAGGAATGACCTGCAGTGTCATCTGGCAAGGCAACCCAATCAGTGCAGTCAAAACTTTTGCTACCAAAAACTGTGCCCTGTGTGCCAAAGAAAGAATTGCAATTGTCAAACAATCCAGATCCAACCTGCAACTCCTCCTCAACTCCAACAACAAAATCTGCGACACTTGCAGACACAGACCACGTTTGCACATGCATGTGAAGCAGACCAGCCCCGACGCTGATGAGTCAATCAATGACGAAAGAGTCAGCCCAACACGCGAAGTTACCACAAATTTTACCGGGTGCAATGTTTGCCTAGCTGATGTCCAAATGGAAGCACTGTGAGGATCAACAAAAAGACTGTTTTGTTCATTTGTTTCCAAAGCACTAGCCTTGGAAACAATTCCAACAATTTGCTGTGAATCAGTCACTCTTTGCTGTTCAGCATGACAGCATCAGGATCAGGATTTTTTCAGTTGAAATGAACATGGACCACAGTTGCTCTGTGTTTTTTTTGCACTTGTCCAAGGCATGCTAAAACTCCTGTGTCTCCTTGTGCTGCTGCCTTGTCTGAGCAGCTCGCTGTTGTTTGATGACAACTTTGATCACATGGTTTGTGACTGTTGTGGCAACCATGTGATCAGACATGAGCCAATCAGCATGGTGTCATTGCTGCAGCTTCTTGCATGTCAGCTGGTTGTCATTGTTCCCAGCAGCAATTGGTCAAGTTCCAAGAGAGCATCTGTCGCTTTGCAATGGACATTGCAATTGATGCATGTTGACTGCCAGCACAACAACAACGTTTTTTGGGTGGTTGTGACACAGTGCTTGTTCCATCCAAAATGTGTGTTCCGGTGGAGATCTCTGGTTCCATTGTCTCATTCTCAGCAAACACTTTGCAAGAAACTCAATGGAAAGTTTAGACAATTGTTGTCTGCAACAGTTTTGAAGTGTGCAACCACAACAACTGCTCATGTTTCGAATGATCAATGTCATTTCCAACAACAATGTTTTGATTTGGATTTTGAAATGTTTTGCAGCAATTTGACGGCAAGGGACCACATTTTGGAACAAAAATGGATTGGAAGTCAAATCAATCAATTCAGACACCACAATTGTTGCTGACATGTCAAACACACATGCAAGTTTGTTTGATGTCAACAAATGGAATGACGAGCCCTTGAGGAACATCTTGCTGATTCCCAAATTGTCATTGATCCACTTTGTTGATGATGCATTCATTGCTAGGCAGTTGAGCATCGATGCTGACAACTAGCATTGGATTAGCAAACGGGCTGCTTCCAGAGGACAAAATGTCAATGCATGCTCATGGTTGGTTTTTTGTCTTCTTGGTGAGCAAAAGTTTGTTGTTGTCTGTTGGCATCCAAAGTCTGCATGCACTGTGCACTCAGACACTTTGAGCTGTTGGTTTTCATCTTGACCAACATTGTGAAATCTGTTTCAGCACACCCTTTGCATGCCAGAAATTGGCTGGTTGAAAACATGCTTTTGCCACAAGACTTACCGGGTCAAATGGCACAGTGCATTGTGAATTCACACCACAGTGAGTGGATGCTGTGTGTGTGGAAAGCTTCTGAGAGGTCATCGGTTCAATCCTCAACAGTCAAGATGCAATGTGAGCCCTCCACGAGGCAAGGTGCTCTTCGAATGCACAGGCACAGCCCAACGCTCTCTTTGGAAGCGAGCACGCAAACTGAAACGGTCAAAACGGAAGATTCCGAAACACGATCAACATTGTGCACATGCGGTCTGGCCAACTGAATGCGGCATGCTCCGACTGAGTGTCAATGATGCTCCGACTGCGCACCAAAGTGACAGTCATCGTGCACAGAAGCAGTGCGTTTCACGTTGAAGTTCCCCGAATTTTGCATGATCAACCCACAAGGAACGGCACAGAAATGACATGGGATCTGCTCCCATCATCCTCCCACATGCTGCGCATGTCCAACTGCTCCCGTTGCGAGCCATCGTGCACAGAAGCAGTGTGTTTCAAGTTGAAGTTCCCCGAATTTTGCACGATCATCAACCCACAAGGAACGACACAGAAACACCGTAGGATCTGCTCCCACTGTCCTCCCACATGCTTCGCATGTCCAACTGCTACCGTTGCGAGTCATTTGACCGTGCTCTCAAGCACTGCGCACTTAACACGTTCTCATGAATCCTGGGGAGAGAGGAGGCAGTGACAAGTGAGGTCACAGATCAGCTCAGAACCACATGTCTTCCGCAGAAGATTAACCTGCTCAATCAACACAGTCGAAACCCACCCATGTCCCACCCTAAGCGTGTCAGTCATTTCCGGCACATGCACTGACCAACTGATGCATCACTCACTTGTTGCTTGCTCTCTCAACGCATGGGGGAGAATGCAGTGCACCGTTTGCACACCAGAAATTGGCTGGTTAAAAACATCATTTTGCCATGAGACTTGCCGGGTCGAATGGAACAGTGCACTGTGGATGTGCTAATTCATTGTTTGATTGTTTCTCATCAATGACAATTGGGGCATTGACATGACCACACCCGCTTGTCATTTGTCATCAAGGTTCAAATGCAGATCTGAGATGCATGATCAACCATTTTGCTTTTCTAAGTCATGGTAGCTACATGGCATGCACAAAATGTTAACACCAAATTGTGTGGCAACAACAGCTGTTGTTGCACCTGTTATGTTTTAATCCTCTGAATTGTTTTGCCAATGCTCTGTTGGGCTAGTCAGTGATTCAATCATGTCATCGAGTGTTAGTAGAACTCTGACGCCATGTCTTCTCATCCAGTCTTTTTTGAATCTGTGAAAATGCCTTGCTGAATTTTGGCTACCCCTGATTAACCTACTCAAGCATGTTCTGTTTGATTAATTAATTTGTGTGGACTTTCCAGGAAGTTTGCACCCATTTCCCTCATCTTGAGTGAAAAGCAAAAGTGGATGACTCTTGTTTCTATGCCGCACAACTGGGACAAATTTCAAAGCGATTTTTGACATCACAGCAATCAAGTGGTGTCTTCCACAATGATCTCTGGCAAACTAAAAAATCAACATGCAGGACATAGGCAACTGGGAAAAAATGTGTTTAACTTTTTCATTTGACAATGAGTGCTCCGTGAATGCCAGAAGCTAGCATTGCTGTTTCTTCAGCCAATGAACTCTCCAATGCCACTGACATGTCATGATTGGGTTGAGTTCAATGCTCTTTTGCTGAAACAGTCAAAGCACAAATCTGAGCTCAGTCTGAAAGCAACAAAGACTTGTGCTGAACGCAAGCAGCTGGCCGTCCTTTCGCAAAAAAAAAAGATCAAAATGAATAATAAAATGCTTAGCCACGTATTCTATCTCCTTTCGATAGAATCGAGTCTTCTCTCAGCATCTCCTTGCCTACAGAACTGTAGGCAAGACATTGAAAGCACGATAGTGATAGGGACGGACCCTAAGACAATGAATAGAAACACCCTACTGTATCAACCTAGCTACCTAGCTAGTTAGCTACTAAAAGGGAAACGAATGGGCACAATAGCAGCCCTCTTTTTTACGGTGCCATATTATTATTAATTATGCACGACAAACGTAATGGTAAAAAGCCCCTCCTTCCTTCATCCAGCGACTCTTTGAAGCATTCTCCAACTCTCCACCATTCTTACACTTTTTTTTGCACGGTGAATCATCCACCTGCATTTTCCATTCATGAATATATTTTTCTTTTTTTGTTTCTTGTTGACGTTGCTCTTCTCTCTTCTTCTTTTTCTTGCGCGCCTCTCGTTAAGCAATCTTTTTTTTGTTGCTCTGTTCTTCTTTTCTACTTTTCCAAGGGCACAGGCTTGGGCATGGAACATTTCACTTTCGTTTCCGCTTCGATACCCGTTTCCAACGGCGATGAGACGGGATTGTGCTCTAAAAACTCTTGCAATTCATCAATATTATCCTTGACGGTCTTTCCCATGGCTGCCTTGGAAACGATTTTCAAGCACCATTCGGTGGCCTTGCGGTCGGTCTTGGACTTGACACGGTACATGACCCCCATGACCAAGGCCGTATGGCCTTTCAAAAAGGAGCATTCACTCAGAGCATGCGACGCAATATCAATATCGCTGACGGTATCAAATAAATGACACGACGCTCGACGAACACCATCCAATGTTTATCCACTGTACGAGTTGACCACAAATCCAATGTACTGGACTTTTTTGCTCACTTTGGCCAATTCGACATAGATACGTTCATCATCACCACCCTTGTCACCACGTCGTTCATCACCACCATGCTTGATACTGCCATCATCACTCGTCAAATGTTTGAACCACACTTTATCGACGCATTGCAAATCGGCATCCATACAAATGGCCGAAGCATCCAAATCGATTTTTTCCTCCTTTTTGTCTTTGCTTGCATGTCCCATATCCCAACTCAAACCAAAGGTAACGCGTTCGGGCAATTTGCCCTCGGGACAAAAATCCTTGACTTGAATGGTCCCACCCTTGCGCATGATACTGACCCGTTCGGTCGGATCGACTTCAATTTTGGGAATCAAATCCTTGGTATAGGACTTGAAATAAGGAATCAGCGATCCAAAATCACGGGCGGTCGGATGCGTATCTTCAATGGGTTGCAAAATCCATTCGTTGGATTCGACACTCCCACCTTTGCGGGCCATGCGGACCAAAAAGAGCGTGGTCGCATCCCCACTATCAATATGACGGGAGGGTTGAAAGACGGCCACGGGAGCATCGCTGCCTTTTTTGGATTCGTCCACAATGGTAATACGAGCACTTTCAATATTGGACAAGAATCGTTTGGGTGTGGCCACGCACAAAACAATGTACAAGGCCACAATCTTGGGAGGTATTTTATCAAACCGAAAGGACATGGATTCGTCTTCTCCTTCGGCGTTACCATCGCGGGAATCTCCGGAATGGGTAATGGATTTGTTGGGATTTTCCAAGTTTCCATAGTAGACGGAGTTTTCCATATCAATCCGACCCTTATTGTCCAAGGCCACACAGGCGGCATCCAAATCGACGGCCTTGCCCTTGACCAAATCCCAGGCCAATCCGACACGAATGCGTTCCGAAGGGACGGGAAAGGCATTTCCACGTTTGATTTCGGTCGATCGTTGCAAGACCGTTTTAATGCCAACTTGCAGCTTGCCCTTGGCATTGTTGGCAGACTTTTTGGGAATCTCATACCATTCCTTGGTATTTTGATTTTTGGGAGGATCAATGCTGAGAGGAATCTTGACGGTTCCCATTTCATCATCGTCCGTGCCCTTGTCGTAATCATACAATTTGCAAATGAGCGTGGGGGGATTCTTGGGATCTTGCAAGACACTGCAGGGCAATGTCATTTTCCAGGTTTCATCCCAGGTTGGACTCAAATTCTTCATGACGGTTTTGGTTTTGCCAATTTGTTTTTGCGACACTTTGGGTTTGGAACCGGCGCGGGCACCGGGAGTCGACGTTTCCAAAAAGACTACACAATAAGGGTCACTCGTTGTACGTTGTCCCATCAAGTTACGATCCTTGGCGGCCAAGCCTTCGCCTTTCATAATGGTCACCTTGAGTTCCATGCCTTCGACGCCATTGCTAGAAGTGTAGACGGGCATCTTGATAGTATTCTTTTGGTGGTGAAGGGTGGCTGTGGTTTTCTACTATTTAGTGGTTGTAAAAGAGGACCCCGAAAGTGGTCAACGTTGAGCTGTAGAGCTTGAAATCAATGGGAGGCTTTTGTCGGAAGCACACTAGGTAGCACAATAATAATATGTGTGATGGGAAGGCAAAATACTGTTTGTCAGCCTTTGCTTTTGTTGTGGTAATGCTCTACGTACAGTGGTTATCTATGGAGACAACACCAAATCGGGGGTCTGGTCTTTTTAGTTACGCCAAAAGATGGGCAAGATCACGGAAATGACTGATGCCTCTCCGATCGACGATGGGCAGAAGATATTTCTCGCCTGATATCTTGATCATCGGGGCTTCGATTTGCTTCTTGGTCACCTTCGTGGAAGCACATACGTACGCAAAGCTTCTTCTATAACTATAAGAATGCCAGTTTTCGGTCATTCTTCAACGAACCCATTGATTTTGCTTTCGTGTAGTGTCAGTGCGCCGTTCGGCACAACCAGAACCGTAAAACCGACACGCAAATCTTTGTCGTCCTTAGGCATCGACCAGTGTTACTGTGTCATGGTTATTGCCAGTTGAGTGCTGTAGAATCAGCAGAGGGACAGTCCTGCTCATTGGCAATGACATGTTAAGAGGAGGTTTCAAAATGTTGTTCAAAGACTCTTGGCAAGTCACCATTTCTAATCTTTCACAATTTGGAGACAGACAATGTGTCATGTCCAGCATTGACAGCTAACAATTTGTGGATCAAAGTCAACAAAAAATGAAGAAAACAACAGTTCAACAATGTTTTCACAAATTGTCAAAAGCAGCTAACCAACAAACCATTTGTCTCATGTGCAACACAGCAAAGGATTTTGTGGCTTCAACACACATGTCTTTTGAAAGTGACCAACGTGACAAAATCAGAATTGACACATCTCCATTTGCCACCGCTGTTGGTGTCTTCATCTTCACCTCTGACATTTATTCAACATTTTGGCATCTGCATCATGTCTCTATCTTGCTGTCTTGAATCTTGATCTCGGTGTCCATCTTTCAACAGTTGCATCTCATTTCACTTGTTCAATGTCTTTGTCCTTGCCCTTGCCCTTCATTGGAGCTCTCTTTTGTCTGAATCACCATTGCTATCTGTTTTAGCAGACACATCAACAATCACACCAATGTCTCCATCTATCTGTCTGTGCATCCCTGTCCTTTGCTTTCATTCCTCTCCATCTCTGTCTCCATTGGCATCGCCATCTTTTGATTCCAGCGAAGATGGACACAATTGCTAGGAACAGAATCAATGTCTCTGTCTCTGCTTTTGTCTCTTTCTCTGTCTCTACCTCTGTCTCTCCATTCACGTTGATGTCTAAGTTGCTATCTGCACCTGCACCTATGTTGATGTCATTTTTTTTTCAGGGTCATTGATTTCAACAGTGGCCGCTGCCTTTTTTTTTCTCTTCTACTGCTAACCCTAACCTCCACACCATTCTTTGCTGAATGAGAAAAGGTGCAGTCACGAATCAATAATAATCCACGTAGGAACAACAATGCGATGACGAGGAACGAGTGATGACGACCACCACCACATCACATGCAAAGAATTGAAATGGCGACCATGACGACGAGTATTAAAATACATTCTATCAATTAATGAGACTAGCTAGCTAGCTATTGTGAACTGATCGGGTGCATTTGCGTAGCTTTTCACAAGAAAGAAAGAATAGAGTCAAAAATTCCACCAAGCAAGTACAGTAGCAAGAGTCAAGAACCATGCCAAGAACTTTCTCTTTCCTCATTTTGGCATTCCTTCATGGAGCGAATGCTTTCCAATCCGCATTCCAAGGAGTAGGCCGACCTGTGGCAACTTTGTTTTCAACGACGACTGCTGGAACAGACACTGTCGTCGAAACACCCACAACAACAACCGCTTCTACTACGAGTACGGCCACTTCTACCACACCAAAGAACAAAAAAGTCTCGGTCCTTCTTTGTCCGGCTCAATTTTGCGTTCCCCAAGATTATCAAGAACTCTTTGAGAATTTGAGAAACACCCGCGCCAAAGACAATGACGATTTACCTGAAATTGGAACGTGCCGCGTCGCGGAATTGCCGCGGACGGAATGGATCAAAGTGGCAAGGCAATTGCCGACCCGCAATTTTTTCGACGCGACCTTGAACGCCAAACAAACGCTCGATTGGTATTTTGCGGGTATGGAAAAAGCATTGAGCGAAATTTATGCGGAACAAGGGACTGATGCTTCGGTCTGTATTATTGGTCACAGCATTGGAGGGTGGGTGGCACGAGCCTATCTTGGGGGACTGGGAGTGTACGTGCTATTCTGTATTATTTTTGTGAAGGAGTAATGCATGGGCTGTGTGTATATTTATTTATCTTTTGGTTATATACATTCTCACCTCTTTTTATGTGTGACGAATTTCATTTTCAAAACAAACGAACTTATATATTACAGATCCTCCACGGCCGTCTTTCGACTGACCCAACAACAATGCACTTCGCTCATTACCATTGGAACACCTCATAGTTCGCCTGCCGATGCCTTGGTGGATCAAACCCGTGGACTCCTCCGAGAGGTGGCCGAGACGCCATCTTGTTCTCCTCAGGCCTTGGTCGATTTAGGCATTGATGTCACCTGTGTCGGGAGTTCTGGAGTTGCTGGTAGCTTTTTCAGCACCAACGTGGAAGAGTTGGTTGCTGCTTCGTCGTATTTGCCATTAATGGGAAAACTCTCGGCGGATATGAAGGGAGATGGAATTGTGCCGTTGGACTTGGCCTTTATGGAACCTCCTGCCAAACGCGTTGTGGTCGAGGAATGTTCTATTACAGGGGCCCCTGTTCGACATGCTCATGTTGTACCCACGCCTTGGAATTTGATCGATGGCTTTGCTCCGTCTTGGAAACTGCCGGAGGATTTTGTTTCCTATGTGTCCGAAGGTGTTCTGCCACAGTGGTCGAAATACATTCGGTGATGCGGATTTGTGTCATGACAGAAGGAGTAAAAAAACACAAATACAGCACGCGTTTTAAACCGGCAAGTGCCAAAAGGCAGTGGCCAGTGAACCCCAAATACAACCATAATTTGATGACATTTTTTAAACACTATTTGGAAGCCGCTTTGGTAGCTTTTGTTGTTGTCACTAATGCGTTTTCTTTGCAAGATGGGTGCATGCAGCATGTTGGTCAATCCATAGCATGCCACAATCCACACACATCTTGTCCGCAATTTGCTTCCTTATCCCTACTTGGACAAGATAGCGACTGCAGAGGCCCGACCCCTTCCGAAACCCTTTTGAAACAGAGTTAGTTAATGTTGACTTTGGGACCATTTCTAGCTAAAAAAAGTGGCTAGTTACCAGCTGCTGTGTCTGGCACCTGCTGCTAGCTACTAGCTAGCAGTGCTACAGTTGGAAATCCATCATCCTTGTTTTCGATCATGGTATTGTTGTTGGCCTGCTTTCAAAAGCTGTTCGGCTTGCATCACCCAATTTGACATTTTGATTCTCACTTTGCATTTTTTTCTGTTCAAGCAGCTGTAGTGAATTTTGGCAGTGCCTAGCAAGCAAGCAGACAAAAAGGATGTGCAACTGTTTTAAAAAAATTCTTCATCTTGGCTGCTATATTTTGTCACATCATTTTCTTTGCAGCAAGTCATTGGGCGGGATTTCAAAGAGAATTTATCGACTGCTGTCATCACAAAAGAACAATTGTGACAGTTTTTTAGGCTACAAGAACTGGTGGCAATCAGAGTGACAAACAGAATGGGTTCTGTCTTGATCACCATCATCAATGTCAATGGCAACCAAAGCACAATCAATGAACAGATGCAAACATTCAAAATGGGATGTGCTCTCAACACAGACATTGATCTGCATGGCTTGTGATGAAACACTTGGGCAAGATGCTGATGTCAATCGGAACAGACATGTTTCTCCTTATCCCACGCTGCAGATCTGCAAACAAAAAGCTTTTGCATAAGAAATGTCAAATCATTTTCAAATTCATGACAATGCATGCTCATCCTCACAAATGAGTTGTTGTCTTGCATCCGATCCTAAATTTTGCAATGCATTCAAGATGAGCAAAGAATTCCACAGCAGATTTGTTTCACATTGGATCTTTTTGTGCACCTGTCTTTTGATTTGGAAGTCTCTCCGTGATTTCTCTGTCAGTGAAAGTTGCAATGCAATGTCTTGCACACAAATCTCAATCTTCATGTTTGTTTGTTGAATTACCAAAAAGGGAAATCATTTCAAGCAGGATGCAACAGAGTGGCTCATGCCAACTTCTTGCCCACCACCAACACCCAATGCAACAAAACCAACAAATGTGATTGTTTGTTTGTCTTGGTTGGACAATGTTGATAGCTAGCAAAGGGAGCAGCAATGCACAATGAGGCAATGTCAATGACTCTTTGTGTCAATGACAATCCATGAGCACACAGATCTGCTGCTGTTGATGGATTTCCCATTGTGTTGTTTTTGAATTCCCTGCTTTCAGTGTGATCCATTTCCACCAGGTCCAACTTGTTGGCCAGTGAAATGGCAAGGTTAGGGTTAGCAGCAGTTGTGGGGCATCCAGGAGCCAACTCTGCTGCAGCCAATTAACATGCTCCATCTGACAACTGCTGGCAGCCCCCACTGCTTGTTCTGCTGCTGCTGCACTGTAGCCTAGCTACCATGGACCTGGTGTTCTATCAGCTTGCTGCTCTGTTGTTGTTTTGGCACCTCTTTCCCTTTGGCCACGTCTCTTTTGAAATGAAAACAGCTATGAGAACCCACTTCATTGATTGATTTGCTCCTGGCGAAACGAACTACATGTACCTGTGCATGCAGCTACTCTACTTTCTCCTTGTTGGCTT
>Ga0163149_10006062_pt1 | contig 12538 bp, 18 predicted proteins | sample OliLakLV19MP5G1_FD_148604 | JGI IMG/M metagenome (GOLD analysis project Ga0163149, IMG submission 148604) | Freshwater microbial mat bacterial communities from Lake Vanda, McMurdo Dry Valleys, Antarctica - Oligotrophic Lake LV.19.MP5.G1 | ecosystem: Environmental > Aquatic > Freshwater > Lake >...
TTTTTTTATTTCCTAATATCTTGGCAAAAGGTATTGAACAAATACCTATTACAATCTAACAAATCCGCCTGATGTGCTTCGCCAGCCGACTTCGCGATGCCATGCTTTCCGTCATCTTTTATTCTAAGCAAGTCTTTTATTAGCTCTTTGCAGTTATCTAAATCAACCGCAATTTCTGGGCATCTACTATAAATTGTATTTAATTGTAGATGGCTATCGGCGTGCCATGGGTTTGATTTTGGAATGTCGAATGCGGAATCTGGCAACTGTAATTCATCTTTTATTATTTTGTAATAATTAGTTGGGTCTTTTACCATACCAGAAGTCGCATTCCCTGATGCGTCGCCAGTGACGCGAAACGCGAAAGCGCATTGGTATTTACCTATTACCTCATCCTTTTCGTTATACCAGATGCCTATTTTCTTGCCTGTTTGCTCATAAACCCAAACCCGAATCGCTTTGCAGGTGTCGTAAATAGTCGCACTATTGCCCTTTATTCCAACCTTAAATTCTTTTTTTAAGTGCGGAGCGTATTTGAAATTAGTCTCAATTGTTTGCTTTTGGCTCAAATAGTGCTTTTGCATAAAAATGGCAGTCATGGGCACTTTGTTAAAATCAAACGCTAAAAATATCCTCTCCTCCCAATTCATTGGCATTGCTTTTTTAAAAACTTTGCTCTGCAATTGCCTGTCCCTAAATACATAAGCCCAAGATTGACCCTCAAAGTTTACGAAAACAGAAAAATATTCCTGATGATAACTTTGCTCATCTAAGTCGCGAGCTGCTGCTGCAACTTCCAAAGGGTCAATTTTTGGGTTATCAGTTGTTATCATTCTAAATGTCATCCAGTCTTGATTGTCGCAAATTTCATCATCAATTATATCTATATCGTACTCTCCAAAGTGGTTAATTTCGCACTTCCCATTCACGACACCGCGCTGAATTAGCTTATAAAAATGATTCGTTTTGCCATTTGCTGTGCCAATAAAAAAGCCGTCGCCCTTAAAATCCGAAAGAGCTGGCCGAGATACAGTCTTAAAGTGGTGTTCAAAAACTGAATCTGGAATCTTTTGTGTTTCTTCGTAAATGACTCTATGAAACCTGTATCCACGCCCATCGTTTTTGTGCCCCTCGTTTGTTAAAGACCAAAAATACAACACACCGCCGCCGTGAAAATATATGATATGCTTAGAGTTATCTTTTTCTTTTATTAACTCTTTGTATTTATCTAAAATAACTCTCCAAGTTTGAGAAATGTCTTTAAAAACTGGCGCAAATACAGCTATGTATTCGCCATTAAAAACCGCACCAGTGATGAGTGAATTTTTTATATTAGATATTAGTTCAGTTTTCCCAAACCGCCTGGCGCAAACAATACAGTTAAACCTGCGCTTTTCGTTTAGTATCTTTAATTGCCCAAAGTGAGCTTTAAATAGCTCTATATCTACTTGTTTTTTCATTCTATTTCTCTTATGGTAACCACTATTTCGTCAACTTTATCAGCTGCGGCTGGTGCATAACCCCTATCTTTGCCCTTTGTTTTTAAATAGAATTTAACCGCATCTAATCGTAACTTAACGTCTCCTTTTGTTTTTTCTCTAATAAACGACATTAGCACCTCTTCTGCTGCATCAATGCACTCCTCTTCTATGTCTTTGAGTAATTTTTCATTTTTATGCGCTCTGTCATGAACACATTGTCTGGTTACCTCAATTGAATTATTTTCTTTGAAATAACGAACCGCTCTCGCAAAAATACCCCCAGAAGCCCTTAGCCCAGCCCAAAACTCTTTGTCGCTTAATTTTGTCATATTGCGTTTTTGTCAAGTTTTGTCAAGTTTTAATTAGTGGAACTGTACGGAACTCCATTTATTTTTACACTCAATAAAGGGTCAAGTTTCATCATTCTATCGATAACAACTTGGCAGTATTTCGGGTCTAATTCCATGGCGTAGCACTTGCGCTTAAGCTGGTGAGCGGCAACCATTGTTGAGCCTGAGCCGATGAATAAATCTAACACTATATTACTCTCTTGCGAGGAATTGTTTATTAATTCAGAAACTAATGTAATTGGCTTTTGTGTTGGGTGCAAAGTTGAAAAAATAGGCACTTTATATTTATCTGAATAAACCATTTCTTTTGCAAAAGTCAATATATCGCTGTGTGTTGTGCTTTTGAAATCGCCTTTATATAAACACAATTCAGTTTGTTTCCTATAACCTCTGCCCATTCCTATGTGGTTTTTAATAACACACAAGCATTGTTTAAAGTTGTAATACCGACTAAGCTGTATTGATAACTCCCAATTACAAAAAACATACACTTCATTGCAGTTTATTATATTTAAAATACTGCAAAATGATTTAATAAATTCTTCAAATTCTTCGACACCTAAATCGTCATTTTCAATAACTTTATGCCTGAAACCGTCCTTTCTTTCCCTACCGTTAAATTTAATATTATAAGGTGGGTCGGTTAGTAATAAGCCAGATTTTTCCCCATTCATCAACCTTGCAACCGTATCACTACAAGTTGAATCTCCACACAACAACCGATGCTCTCCAATCTCTATTAAGTCACCTAAAAATACATCAACTTTTATATTTTCTGGCTCTTTATAGTCATCTTCTTTTACATCTAATTTAGTCTCTAATTCGGCACCCCATTCCGCAGCAGCAGTAAGCCCCCATTCCGCAAGTGGCAAATCAAACCATTCATTTGCAAGAGCTTCTGTGTCCCATTCCCCAGCAGCGACATTTGAAACGATTGCCTCTTTTTGTATCTGAGCAACAGTCCAATTTGATGGAATTATTTTGCACGGCACTTCTTTTATATTTAGCTCTTTGCATACCCTCAATCGCATATTGCCAGATATTACGACAAACTTTCCGTTCAATTCAAATACCTTTAACTCGTTTGTAAATAAATGAGAATTGTCGTTTTGAATCGACTCTTTAAGTGTCAAATAAGCAATGTCCTTTATTATTCTTGGGTTCTTGCTAACGCCTTCAATTTGGCCATTATTGCAAACTAATTTTGATGTCTTAATCATCATTGATTCATATATCATATATCTTTTAGCATTTTTATAAGGTTTGGGGCTGGGTGAACATCGAGCTTTCTGTCGCCATCGAACGTGCAATGCGAATAAATTCCGCTGTCGATGTTTTTTATGTTTTTGTAATTTGGGTCAAGTTCAAAGGCTGCATGTGGAAATGAATTTAAAGCATCTCTTGTTTTTTTACCTACAATACCATCCTCAATTAAAAGCGGCATAGATTTTCTTAATAGCTGCAAATTAAGCATCCTTTGCAATTGCAATCCGTTTTCTAATCGCAAAAGCTTCGGCAATCCACTTGGCTGTATTGCATGCTTTTTAAGTAAAAACAATAATAGATATTCAAGTGAATCAATCTGTTTGTCGCTAAATTTATGCCAAAATTTATACCCTTTAAATGGGACATCAAGTTCAACTACTTGCGATTTTGGCAAAATTGTATTTGCGTAGGTGTAAAAGTTGCCATTCCGAAACGTCAATGGCCCCCAATTACATAGCTCTATTCCAATTGTAGATTGTTCGATAATTTCAGAACCACTAAACCACTTGAAGAGGTGGTAAGCGTAAAATTCACTATCGAATGCCTGTAATATTTTACCATCCCACGCGCCCCCGCCATTCGCTTCTACGCCTCCAATTACAAACGAAGTTCCTTTGCGCTGGCCGTCAGCATTCCAGATATCAATTGTTTGGTATGGACTTGGCCATCCTGCTGTAAAGTGCAAAACAATAGCTTTTTTTGCTGTTTGTTTTTTAATGTATTCAGTCTCTTTTAATTGGTAATTTATTATTTCTGCCATATATCTAAGTCTTTTTTTTCAACAAATACAGGATACCAAGAGTCTTTAACCGATGACATAATCATAGAAACGCCATAACAATTAAAAGAGTTGAAAAAGTCGCATTGACTCATTGCCCAAACATTTCCACTGCCTGCCGAATCCATTAATATCAACACACCTGTATTTACTTCATAATAACATGCAATTGTGTGCTTAACACTCTTGCTCATTATGTTAAAAATAAGCAGACAATAAAGACTCTTGTTTATTAGTAAAATAATTTCTTCATCTTTTATTGATTGAAATGGATAAAGTTGACTAAAATCATCTTCATTTATGAATCTACTTGGGTGGTAGCATAAAAGAATCGGAACTGTGTCTTTATCTTCAGTTATAGAATTTACAATTTCGCACATTTCAGAAACAGCGTAACCGCACTTTTTTGATGGAAACAACTCCAGTGCATTTGCTGCATTATCGCTCGTGTGTAATAGATTTGCTATTGCATAAACTACACAATGGCCAGCTTCATTGCCATAAAATTTTGGCTTTATTTTTAGTTTCATATTTATTTTAAAAAAGCCGAATGCGATAAACATTCGGCCATGAAATTAAATAAATTAAGTTTCTTTTGCAATTTTATCGCTCATCTCTTCAGCATCTTTTTTGCTAATAATATTTAGCCCTGACAAAAGACGCATCATTTCTTTTATATGCGTAGCTCTTCTACCTTCATTATTTTTAATTTTTGAAAGCCTTGTGTTTATTTGCTTTCTATACCATTTTGCTGAGTCTTTTTCTTCTATCCTTTCGCCAACTTTTGTTTGATATATAGATACAGACTCTTTTAATAGTATTTCCTCAAAACTTTCAACTCCAGCTTTCTCTCCAAAGCCGTCCCTTGCGAAGGTCATAGGGACAGCTATTAGGGGTTTGTATATAGCGCGTCTCTCTTTTCGTTACGCTCGTTTTCTCCACTTCTTTGGCCAACAACATTGCCATTCCCGACGCCATTTGGATGCTGCTTTACTTCTTTTGGCAGTTGAATTTGCACCAAATCAGCACACTCGGAAACCACAAGCAGCACGCCAAAAATTAAAGGCAACGTGCCAATTATTGTTAAAAATTTCCAGATTATGCTGGTTCTATTTTCGTTTTGGCTTGTCACTTTTACAGATGTATTCTCTGCATCTGCAATTATCTTATCAGCTCTCAAATTCTCTCGTGCCTCTGTTTTTGATAGCGCATTCTTTGCGGCCTGCAATTCTTTTGCACCTTTTTGAGCCCAAAAAGCAGCTATCTTGTTTGCCTCCACCATGGCCCATTCATTTTTTTGCTTTACAAGTCTTTTTATTTCTGCTGATGTATTAGCAGATGTATTAGCCAAAATAGAGCCTTCTATTTTTGTTATTTCGTCTCTATGTGGCTGTAAAGCTTTATTGACTTCTTTTCTCTCTGCACTTGCTACAACATTTAGCATCGGCGCATTAAAAGAGGATGCCATGCCAGCCGCTAAAGCTGAACCACCCCACGATGTTACAAAAGATGCAGCCACGCCAAAAAGCCAAACGCAAGCTAATAATACGGCGCCTGTTTTGCGCAATATCGACATATTGAATCGGCCTGTGGACCATGCAATCACTTCTGGAATTACCATTTTCCCAAGCCTGATGTTTATTTTAAAATCTATAATGTGCGCAATAACCAAGGCGCATAAAAATGAAATAACGCAAAGATATGGCGCATTTTCTATCGTTGCTTTTGGGTAGACCATGGCAACAAAAACAGCAGCAATACAAATTGCAGTAGTTATTGTAGATATATAAAACAGCGCATTATAGATGCTCGTTCTTGCTTTAGATATGCCTTTTGCATTCTCATTTTTAAATTCTTGTTTCATTGTTTCATTGTTTTGATGTGATGTGAGTAATCTTTTATGCTTTGTTTTTAACACCCCAAGTTACTGTTTCGGTTTCTTGGTCGTATTCTTTAATTAATGTCTCGAAAGCCCTTTCCTCTTCTGGTAGTTTCTGTGCAATAATTTGCTCTTTTTTTTTAATTTCTAAATCAATTTCATGTTTAGATTTATTAAAAAAGTCTAAGACTAAAGACAGGATTAATAATATAATAAAAATAATCATAAATTTAATCTTTATGCGAAAAGCGCGTTCCTTTTATTTTCTTTCCAGTGCGCGCAGCTTTTACGAAAGTACTGTAATGTATGTTAAAAAAGATTGCTGCTTCTGAGCAAGAGCCAAAAGTTAAAATCTTGCCATTTTCAAGGATAGCTTCAACTTCTCTTACATTAAAGCCCTTTCTTTTTGACTTTAATTTCACAAAAGCTTCTATCTCTTTTATTAAGAAAAAAGCTTTTTTTGACTCCCCTAGCAATTGCACTATTTGCCCATCTTCTACAATTGCAAGTTGTGGGAAAAACTCCTCAATGTGCCCAGCCCTTACATTGTAATTCATCGAAGACAATACGCAAGTGGTTGTGTACTTGGGATTTATGAGCATTGCGGCCTCTAAACAATCCGCATATTTTTTATTTTCTTCCATTTTATTGCTTTGATTGCTAGTAAAAAAGCATCTCTTTCGTCTTGCTCTCCTTTTAGCCCTTTGTAATTTAATAATTTAATGCGCTCTTGGTGCGCAATGTTTAAGAATATAGAATTGTCTGTTATCTTTTTGCCCTTTTGCAAAGGCGACAACTCTAAGACATTTTCTTTGCCTGCTTTTTGCATACAAATGTCGACTGTAATTTGACTAATTGCCATGTTTTTTCCAACATCGCGGCTCTTCTTTGCGATAATGGATTTACTGCCAGACATGTCAAATGTCTCATTTTGCAGGTTACTGTTTTCTATACAATAAAAAGCGTTATGAGGTGCGTCAATTAGCCAGCAAACAAAGCCATGTACATCTATAAACTTTATAAAATTTGCTGTTAAATCTTCATCGATAACGCAAATTGCAAACCCATTTTTTCTAAAGGATGGGTCAATCCCTATAAAACATGTTTCCATTTTTTTGCTTTAAAAAAGGGGGCTGGACTTTAACGCAAGCCCCCTGACTTTGAAAACAACCTTAAAAACCCAAGACAGGTTTTGACTTTAACACACACAAATTTAACTTAGAAAAAACATAGTTGCAAGTTATTTTTAAAATTTATTTTATTTTTTAAAGAATTGGAACAAAATAAGTTTAGAATAAATACTTTTCGCTATACTCTTAAAGTCTTTATTTGCATTAAATTCTCCGACTTCCACTGTTTCCAAGAACATTTGTATATTTCTTGCTAGTATAAATTTTCCTGCATCGCGCGCAAATGCTTGTTCTGTTAGCTTGCTTTGCTTTGCAAGCTCTAAGCTTTTTTGCCAAATTTCTTTTTTACACTCCGCGCTTGGCTGTATAATGTTTTCTTGTATTGCCAGCTCTCCCCAGTGCACTGGGATTGATTCCCATGCGCTAAAAACAATGTCTCCTGAAATTGCTTGCTTTATTTTTATACAAATTTCTGCCCTTGCGTTTTTATTTCTAATTTCTGCTTCGAGAGCTTTACTTTCCTGCAAACGCTCCTCTTTAGCGACTTCTATTTTAGCGACTTCTATTTTCCTAAAATCTTTGTAAGCTCTTAAAACTTGGCCCAGCAAATCGACTGTCATGATGCCAAAATATGCGCGCAAATGCAAGTCTTTAAATTCGCCAGCTGAGCACATAGAAAATGCTTGTCTTATCTCTCCGCTACCCAAAAAAGAAAACTTTTCGTTTACAAATCGAATACATTCTCTAATAACTTCTCTGTCGTTTTTAGACTCTGAGATGCCAAGATAATTTGCCATGCAATAGATTATTTCACCACTTAACAATTTTTTATTTTCAATTTCTGACATTTTACGAAACGGCAAAATCATGCCCTCTAAAATTACTTTTATTTTAGAAAGGTGCACTAGGCTCTTCACCTTGTGCAAAATCTCTAAACATTCGCTCGAATCTTGTAGAGCCTGTTGGGTTGTTTTTACTACTATCGACATAAAGGGGGTTATTTTGGACTATCTCTAGTTGGGTTATATAAAGGTCAAACTTTGGTGAGAAAATCGTTTGTGGGCATACGTAGCGCATCATTCTGGCATCATTACCCCATTCTTTGTGTTTAAAAATTAAAACATCTAAGCATTGTTGCAAATTATAGCCCTTTTCGATGGTTTTTTGGATAATTTTAGCATGGTCGTATCTTTCAAATAATTTTCTTGTTTTAGGAATCTTAAAACTAATGCCGTTTAGCTTTGTGAACAATGCTAATATTTCACACACTTCAAAAAAGTTTTTTGCGGTGTCTGCATCCTGCTCTTCTTTTTTTGCGCAACTTTTTTCTTTCTTTATTTTTTGTTTTTCTTCTTCTAAAATAAAAATTTCATTTTTTGGTGCGGTCGCTGAGCTTTGCTCTGCACAAAGCTCTTGTTCTTTATTAATTATATTACTATTAATCTTATTAGTATAATAGTTCGGATCTAGATCCGATGGGGGTACGGATCTAGATCCGATGGGGTACGGATTCAAATCCGATGGTTCGGATTCTAATCCGATGCTTTTTAGGTGCGAATTATTGCTAATTTCTTGCACGGTTTCAAAATTTATACTATCCAATAATGCGGTTTGGCAGTATAGTGTCATACCTATTATTTTGCTATTCGGATGGTATAAAAAGAATCCGTTTTCTGTTAATACTTTCATTCGCCTGTAAATTGTATCTTTTTTTATGCCTAAAAGCGGCAAATTATCTGATATTAATTTGTGTGAAATCCAAGTGTACGCAATGCCGTCGCATGCAACTTTTGTTGCCTTAGAATTTGAGAACCAGGCACAGCAAAATTCCAATAGATGCGCATCTATTATATCAAGATTTAGCCCATTTTTTAGGTTCAAATCAATAATTGCTTTTTGGTTTATTGTTAGTGTAAATTTCATATTTATAAAATAATAAAGCTCCACAATGCTTCGGCGGTAGGACTCGCTTTAGCATAGCAGAGCTATGTTTTTTGTTTCTTTTAAGTAAAATTATTGAGTCCTACTTCAATTTTTACACTGCAATATAGCTAAGAAAAACTACTCTTGCAAGTGTGAAATTGAATCAGCATACTGTTGTAGCTCTTTTAAATCTTTTTCGAGCCCTGTTTTTGTTGTAACAATAACCCGATGGCCGAACTTATTATTAAAATGCAAGCTAAATTTAAAAGCTGAACTAGAACGCAGTAAACAACATTGCACAATTGTATATATCCCACATCTGTACTTGTACCCATCTTTAACCCATTCTTTGTTTGCCATAGTTTTTTTCTTTTTCGCCATTTGCTGGAGGCGCGATGATTGGAATAGATGAATTTACTGTCGTAATTGCGTATAAAAAAGATACCGCATTTATCAAATCAGTTCTCTCGTTTATGCAAAGAATATTAGCAATGTCGGCAGGGCGCATATACCCTACAGACTGTAAATGATTTATTATTTTCTCCATTATTTTAGTTGTTTAATTTTGGCTTCACACCACTCAATGCGCGGCGGCATTTCGTAAGGTTTGAAAAGATAAACGCTTAGCGTGTGCGAAATGCTGTTTTGCTGCACAAGTTCTGCTTTTATGATGCCTAAAATATATAATCTGGCGAAATCGCTAATTTTATTATAAAATTGAAGCGAGATTAGTGCTCTGCACATGCCGCTTCATGGAGATTCCTTCATTCTTTCTATCAACAGCTCAAACGCTGCGATTTTCTTTGAGGTTGTCATGTGGTTGTTTTTTTTGTGATGAAATGAATGAGCCTTTTACGGACTTGCTCAGGTCGGGATGCTAAAAAGGAGTATCTATAATAATCTCTTTACGTAAGCCAGTAGGCAATACAGTAATATTATTATTGTAGTAATACAAGTAATCTAAGTTTGCAATCTCGCCAATGGACTCTGGCAATGCCGTAAGATGGTTGAAGCTACAATTCAACTCTACCAAGTTTACAAGCTGTCCTATCGACTCTGGTAATACCGTAAGTCGATTGCGGTCGCAATGTAACAATTCCAAGTTGGCAAGTTGCCCTATCGACTCTGGCAATACCGTAAGTCGATTGCGGTCGCAATACAACAATTCCAAGTTGGCAAGTTGCCCAATCGACTCTGGCAATGATGTGAGCTGGTTTTTGTGGCAATCAAAGTATACTAAGTTTACCAGCTTGCCTACCGACTCTGGTAATACTTTAATATCGTTATAGTAGCAATCTAATCTCTCTAAGTTAGTAAGTAAGCCTATCGACTCTGGTAATGCAACTAGGTTTTTTAAACTTAAATTTAAAACTTTTAAGTTAGTCAACCATACTACAGATTCAATACTTATATTATAATATAACAACTTCAATAGTTCGCCCCATACTTCTTTTAGCAAAACCTCGAAACTAAGTCTTTGTCCTTTAGATAGTTGTTGTGCAAGTTCCAGATTAGACTGCTCTCCTGTTTCGATTAAGGCAATAATCTGTTTGCGCATTTCTAGTTTCTCTGGTGTCATGAGTTTAAGTCTCTGTATAAAGGTTATAAAAAGGTTGAACGCACCCAAACTTCTTTTCTGAATCCCTCTGGAGGTGTTGTAATATTGTTCTTGTAGCAATACACCCTTTTCAACTTTTCAAGCTCCCTTAAAGACTTAGGCAATGAAGTAAGTAAGTTATTGTGACAATCAAAGGACGCTAAGTTTGTAAGCTCCCTTAAAGACTCAGGCAATGATGTCAGCTGATTTCCGCTACAATTAAACACTTCCAAGTTAGTAAGCAATCCTAAAGATTCAGGTAATACAGAAATCTGGTTATAGTGGCAATGCAAGTATACCAACTTGGTAAGCTGTCCGATTGACTCTGACAATGATGTCAGCTGATTATAGTTGCAATCAAGGTATCTTAAGTTTAACAACAAGCCAATGGACTCTGGCAATGCAACTAGGTTTTTTGCGCTTAAATCTAAAAGATTAGATGCTTTCAGCTCTACTACAGATTTAATTGTAGTTTTGTATTCCAACAACCGCAAGAGTTCGCCCCATACTTCGTTAAGCAATGCTTTAAAACTAAATCTTTGCCCTTTGCAAAGTTGCTGCGCAAGTTCAAGATTCTGTTGCTCACCTGTTTTTACAAGCGCAATAATCTGTTTGCGTATTTCTAGTTTCTCTGGTGTCATTGTGCTTCTGTTTTTATTTTCTTAAAGTGATTCTTGCTGTTGTATTTTATTTTTCACCAGTGCCCAGTTCAACCTTTTTGGCTCGACTGAATTTTTTAAAACTAGAAAGTTTATACTCGAATTTTTGCGTGTCGTGTCAACGGTGAAACTAATAATTTCACCGCCTTCACCGATGGCCTGAAATTCAACTCTGGCGCCTGGCGCAATAAATATATTGTCATTCAAGACGCGTCTTTTTTGAGATACTACGCAAATTGTTAGCTCTTGTGCTCTGTACTCAAATTTAACCCCAATTTGGATGTCTTTTTTGGGGTCTAAGACAGACAAATGTTTTGCCTCTTTTTGGCATATTTGCTCGACTTTGCGCTCTGGAGTGCTTGCGATGAATCGAGAGCCGTGCGCGTATAGTATTGCATCTATATCTTCATAAATTTGCAATATATGTAAGGCTTCTGGGGCCTGAATGACGAGCTGCTTAATAGAAAACTTTAAGACTATATAGCCGAAAAACTCAAAACAATTTTTGAGCAATTGAATGTTTTGGCTTGTCTCAAAGTTTATAGTAATAACCTCGAAATTTTGATATTTTTCAACGGTGAAAACTTCATCACTTTCACCGTTCACCGATTTTTCCTTGCTGTAGTATTTCCCGTCCTCTTCAAAAATGAGGCCATTTTCATATAGCTCAAAAATGTATTTCTCTATATTTTTGAGTTTCAACGGTGGCATTATACTGTCGAATATTTCGACTGTAGTCTTGCGCGATTCGCCGACTGCCTTCAGTATTTTTTCGTGTCTTGGGTAGAGTTTCATTTGTATTTGTATTTATTGTTTTGAATAATAAAATGCTTCGGACGCAGCAAAGTGCCCAAAACTATTGCTGCAATAATGAAGATTAAGACAATCATATTGCGCTGTTTTGACAATCATAAATAGGCTCGTTCGGCGGCGGCATTTCCTCTTCGCACTGCGCCTGTGTGCGAGATTTTGGTAGCTGCTGCAATGCCCAGCTGTGTAAAAATTGACTATGTAACACACTGTTGCGCTGCCAAAACCGACGCGCTGTGCGCATTATTTTTTCTTTACTTTTTATCATGGTGTTTTTTGTTTTGCGATGAAATGAATGAGCCTTTTATGGACGTGCTCAGTAGAAAAGGTTTCGGTGATAAGTAACACAAACCTCTTCACGAAATCCCTCAGGAGGCGAAGTGAGCAGGTTGTAGGACACAGACAACACTTTCAAGTTTGGTAGCATCCCTATCGCCTCTGGTAAAGAAGTAAGCTTGTTGCAGTAGAAAGACAACTCTACCAATTTTACCAGCTCGCCAATCGACTCTGGTAACGAAGTAAGATTGTTGTTGCCGCAATCCAACACTTGCAAGTTAGTAAGCATCCCTATCGCCTCTGGTAAAGAAGTAAGCTTGTTGCAGTAGAAAGACAACTCTACCAATTTTACCAGCTCGCCAATCGACTCTGGTAACGAAGTAAGATTG
>Ga0163149_10006070_pt1 | contig 12522 bp, 11 predicted proteins | sample OliLakLV19MP5G1_FD_148604 | JGI IMG/M metagenome (GOLD analysis project Ga0163149, IMG submission 148604) | Freshwater microbial mat bacterial communities from Lake Vanda, McMurdo Dry Valleys, Antarctica - Oligotrophic Lake LV.19.MP5.G1 | ecosystem: Environmental > Aquatic > Freshwater > Lake >...
TCGCACCACGCAGTGACTCGGCGTGAATTTCTGTCTGACAGAGCTGTGCGTCTGGCCGGTACAGCCGGAATCGCCGGATGCTTTGCGGCCGACATGGGACAGGTGCATGCCCTGCGGTCCGAAGAACTTGCGGGCGAACTGAAGAAGCAGGACAAGAAAGTCATCCTGCTGTGGCTGGCCGGCGGTGCGAGTCAGCTGGAAACATGGGACCCGAAACCAGGAGCGAAAACCGGCGGACCGTTCCGAGCCATTCCGACAAACAGCACCGGGGTTCACATCAGTGAGCTGCTTCCTGAGTTGGCTCAGCGGATGCAGCATACCGCCATTATTCGCTCACTGAATACCAAGATCGCCGATCATGGCCGCGGGGCAGATCTGGTGGAAACAGGCCGCATGAAGGATCCCGGAATCCTGTATCCCGACCTGGGCGCTGTGGTGGCCAGGGAACTGGGACGACTCGAAAGTAAAGTCCCTGACTATGTGTCGCTGTACACGTCCACAGAAGGACGTCGCAAAGGAACCAGCGGTTTTCTGGGCGCGCGATACGCGCCGATGTTTCTGTCGGAAAGCATGATTCCGCCCAACATTGCCAGGCTGGCAGCCATTTCTGCCATCGATCACAACGACCGCGCGGCGCTGCGTGATGCCCTCGGACGGCGATTTACAGAGGCGCGCCGCAGCGCCAGTGTTGACAGCCACAACGCGGCGTATCAGCGGGTCCAGGGATTGATGGCCAGCGCTGACCTGTTTGATATCACGAAAGAACCGGAGGAAGTCCAGGCTCGTTACGGGCCGACTCAGTTCGGTCATCAGTGCCTGATTGCCCGACGCCTGATTGAAGCCGGTGTGCCCTTTGTCAAAGTGGCCCGGGCATGGTGGGACAGTCATGGGCAGAACTTTGAAACGCATCAGGAACTGTGCGCCGATCTGGATCATTCCATGTCGGTACTTCTGGACGATTTGGAGCAGCGCGGACTGCTGAAGAACACGTTGGTGATCACTCTGGGTGAGTTTGGGCGAACGCCTCAGATCAATGCGAGCCTCGGGCGCGACCACTTCGCAAGTGCCTGGAGCTGCAGCCTGTCGGGACTCGGAATCCGCGGCGGCGCGGCGTACGGCAAGACAGACCCGGAAGGCCAGACAGTCGTCGAAGGGGAAGCGTCCGCCGGGGACCTGTTTGCCACAATCCTGTCGGCACTCGGGATTGACTACAAACACGAATACATGGTCGGCGCAAGACCCGTGCCGCTGGCAGACTTTGGATCCAAACCGATCGCCGAGGTGTTAACGTGATGACAATGGAAACCCCGACGGACGAAATTACGACACAGGACGCGGCCGCGACGGCCCCGGTTGCTGCTGAAGCGGCGGCGGTGTTACCCCACGTCATCAAGGTGCGGAAGGACTTCGCATTGCCCGGCATCGGATTCTGCATGGCATCGAGCCAAACGCAGCCAATGATCTATGTCGGACTCTCTGACTTCTCGATTCAGAAGGTTGATCTGTCTTCTGAGAAAATTGAACCAGCTGCGTTCGGCACCATCCAGCATTCGAGCTACGTCTCAGGTCTCGTTCGATGCGGTGCGACTCTGATCTCCGGTGCCTGCGATTGTTCACTGATTTGGTGGAACTCTGACAGTGGAGACGTCATTCGCCGAGTGTCGGATGCTCATGCGCGATGGATCCGGATGCTCGCTGTCAGTCCGGATCAGACTCGCGTTGCCAGTGTCGCCGATGATATGCACACGAAGCTGTGGGATGCAGCGACAGGCGACTGTCTGGCGACGTGGGGTGACTACGAAGTGAAAACTCCCCAGGGTTTTCCCTCGATGCTGTATGCGGTCGCGTTTTCAGCCGACGGCAAGTGGCTGGCGACCGGGGATCGCACGGGGCGAATTCTGGTACGAGACGCCATGTCGGGGCAGATCGCAGCGACCCTGGAAACTCCCGTGATGTATACCTGGGATCCCGCGGCACGACGACATTCCATTGGTGGAATTCGATCACTTGCGTTTTCGAATGATTCCCGACAACTGGCCGTCGGAGGCATGGGCAAGGTCGGAAACATCGACCATCTGGAAGGCGTGTCTCGGATTGAGATCTTCAATTGGCAGACCGCCGAACGTCGCCTTGAAATTGAAGACAGCAAGCACAAGGGATTGGTGGAGGCGCTGCAGTTCGGACCGGACGACGCCTTTCTGATCGCCGCCGGCGGAGACAACAGCGGCTTCATCAGCGTGTACAACACGGCGGACGGAAAGCTGCTGGTTCAGGACAAAGCGGCGATGCATGTCCACGACTTCGAGCTCCATGCCGACGCCCGTTCCTTAACGGCCGTCGGACATCACCACGGAACTGTGATTGACCTGTTCGCAACCCCGGCGCAGGGCTGAGGATCCGCGACTCAGCAGCGTGCTGAAGCAACCTTGCGGCTGGGATGTCGGACCGGGAGAAGAACGCTGGTTCTTTAACGTTGTCTGCGTCTTCACGTTCTGGCTGTACGGAGTCTGGGTGTTGACCGTTTTTCCGGCCAGCTCTCTGAAGCTGCTCGCACTGCTGTACTGCTGCGGATTCTGGATCGAGCTGCTGCAGTTGCTCGTCCCGCTGTTCTATTCGGATCGGCTGAAGCACGACTTACTGCTGTCTGCAGTCCTGCCACTCTATCCGCTGTACCAGGTGATTGGAAAGCGGGCGAGTCATCGTTGCGGGTATCGATGACTCGCCCGTCGGGAACGAGGGCCACAGCATCAGCACGAGCGCCGTCAGGAGGAAAACAGCGGTCGCCGGAGTGATCAGCATCTGAGGAACCGGATCTGAATCATTCCCTGTGCATGAAGTCAGAACAACTTCTTCTGCCCTGGAAATCCGGCCCACTGCGGTGTGCTGCCGGACGTCACGCTGCGTTCCGCGGGGAGGAGGACGCCACTGAATTCCAACACACCCGCCGACACTTCACTGTCAGAACTTCGCTCGGCATTCGGTCTCGCCACGAGGAGCGAGGATCGCTCGGGGAACTCCTGCGGAGACGACATTCCGAACAGGCGATCCTCATCGGCCTGACTGAATGCTGCTGACTCGTCCTCCGCGTATGCCGGTTTGCCGGACCGTTGTGGAGACGGCTCGATGTACGGCTCAGTATCTTGCGAAGAGACGGAGTTCTTCCGCTTCGGCACCGGTGCCTGGAACGAAAACCGACGACCTGTACCAACTGGTGCGATACCGGAGTCGGCGGATTCGGACTTTACTGACTGAGAAATGGAGGACGCGGGAATCGATCCGGAAGGGCTATCCTTTGGCGCTGGATCAGGACTCTGTGAGCGCACGGTATCGCCGTTCGTCAACCGCCGTCTCTCGCCGTTTGCCACAGGCTGTGCACCATTCGCAGTCGGCAGTTCCGGGCGAGCAGTCTCCTGCGGCTGAGCGTCATCAGGAGGAGTCACGGCGGCCAGCATCTGGTCGCGCGGCAGTGTCAGCTTCGGCATGCCAGCCAATACCCAGCCTCGCCAGTTGCGTTCCAGCGATTCGATGCCGTCATGGTCGAAGTTCGTCCGGATCGCCTGTTCCCAGCCGCCCCGTTCACCGTCCGAAATGAACTTCAGATACGCCTGGCGTCCCTTCTGCTGTACCAGAAAGTCGGCAAGTGCATATCCCTCAGCGTACAGCGTCAGCATCGGACGCTGACCTTTGGGATATTCCTTCATCGACAGCAGATCACGCAGAGAAATCAGCTCACTCTTATTGCGGACGACTTCGTTGAGCAGGGCCAGCTGTTTCAGTTGTTCCGAGCGGTGCTCGAACAGCGTAGCCGCCCCTTCGTCCGCCCAGCGCGGAAGAGGTCGTCGAAAGTGGCAGGCGAAGATTGTATGGTTGATTTCATGCGGCAGGACAGAATCGAGAATTCTCTCAAGTGTGCCCTGAACCTGCATCCGCCAGTTCAGCACTTCGCCCCGCGCAAATTGAAACGTCGTCTGCCCGCCGGCTCCCAGAGACCCTTCGCGGACAGAAATCCGGCAGGGACGGCTCCAGTTGGGCAATGGCTTGCCGAGCCAGAAAATCGCAAGCTGCCTGCGATAGACTTCAGCCGCCTTTCCAACTTTTTCCGCAACGTCCGGGTGATCTGCGGTGACGGCAAAATTGACCGATTGCCAGGAGGCCGCACTCGTTGTTTGTACAACAGTGGGTAGTAATCCAATCATGGCCAGACACTGCAACAGTGTCCGACTCCGCAATGTCAGAGCGTCCATGCTCATCCTGTGCGTTGAGGGAAGTTCAAAATCGTCCGTTGTCAGTGGCAGTCGTCAGAGTGTCGCAAAGACTCCTGCCAATGGTTGCCGCGAATCCTTTCGCCGCTGACTCACCGGCAGCAAATGCCGAACCAGAGCCGGGCGGCAATCCATGATCATTCTTGCTGTACTGCATAAACCATGTGCTGGTAACACTTTGCAGCTTTATCGATGCATCCGGTCGGTCACCTTCGTGGGCGTCAGTCACTCCGGCAGATTCTGCAGATGTTACAACTTTTGACGATTTTACATCCAGTGCAATCTGATCCATCCATTCGAGCCCTGAAACCACTGTGAGCCGGGTCGGCTCTGATGCGTATACTCCGGCAATCTGGTCGACGGGAAATGTTCTGACGATCTGAGTGTGTTTCCGCAGGTCAGTGTGTTTAAGCAGGACCGGTCTCCAGATCCGTCCAGACCGCGAGCTCGCAACAGGGACGGGTCTGGAGACCCGTCCTGCAGAAAAACTCCATCCCCAGCGCGGGAGAGACGCATCGTGATGAAGATTCGCAAAGCCGTCATTACTGCCGCAGGGGATCACCATTCGCAGTTACCTTTGCAGACCCTGGTCGATCGACGGGGCGAAGTCCGGACAGCATTGCGGCTGATGCTGGATGAAGTCGTGGATTCCGGCGTTGATGAAATCGGCATCATTGTTCGTCCGGGGCAACAGGATCCGTATCTGACGGCAGCGGGACCACATGCATCGCGGCTGGTGTTTTTTGAGCAGTCACTTCCGCGCGGTTATGGAGATGCAATCCTGCGATCGCGCGATTTCGTGGGAAGCGAATCGTTTCTGCATTTGGTGTCGGATCATCTGTATCTCAGCCGGACCGACCGTCTGTGTGCTCAGCAGCTGATCGATTCAGCGACTCGTCACGAGTGTTCCGTTTCGGCCATTCAGCCCACGCGAGAAAATGAGGTCGGCTACTTCGGCACTGTCGGCGGAACGCCGCTGGCTCAGTCAGACAATCTCTACGAGGTCAGCACCGTCATCGAAAAGCCGACTCCGACTGTCGCCGAACAGCATCTGATCGTCGCAGGGCAGCGAGCGGGCTATTACTTGTGTCTGTTCGGGATGCATGTGCTGAGTCCGACTGTCCTGACGCTGCTGCAGAAATCGCTCGACGCAGCACCTCCAGGGCAGAATGTCGACCTGAGCGGATCCCTGAATCAGCTGGCGCAGACGGAACGGTATTTGGCTCTGGAGATCGAAGGCTCGCGTTACAACATCAGCTATAAGTATGGCCTGCTGCTGGCCCAACTGGCGTTCGCTTTGAGCGGCGATGATCGCGACTTGATCCTGACAGAGCTCGTGAACCTGCTGGCGGTCAAGTGAACCGCGGGTGGGACTCAAGGGATGAGGATTAAGATTAAGAGTCCTGAGAGGTGAGACCGGGGCTTCGCACTATTATAGCCTCGTCCGCAGAAATTCGCGAAATCTTCCGGGGCTGACACTGGATAACTCGCCCGCTCAAGATTATCATGGTCGTGCTTTTGGGGTGACTGTATCGAATCCATGCAGGACAGGTGGGTAGTCCCTACCGAAGTCGCTTGGCTGTCATTCGATTATATCTCCAAAAAGCTCCGACGTGTAGCTGCCGTAATTGCTTCCGATTGCCATGTGGTGTGATTCGGAATTTACGCTCAGGAACACTGTATGCGGCGGCTGGTTCTGCAATGCTTTCAAAGTCCCGGCGACGTCCTGATGCTGACGGCGGCTGTGCGTGACTTGCACTCTGCCTATCCGGGACAGTTCCAGACGAACGTTCGCACATCCGCCGACGCATTGTGGGATCACAATCCGTACATTACGCCATTGAATGAATCTGATTCGGGTGTCGAAGTGCTCGACATGCACTATCCCCTCATTCATGAGAGCAACACGCGCCCGTTGCACTTCATTCACGGGTTCCCGGATTATCTGGAGAAGCGGCTGGGACTCAGAATTCCGGTCACGAAGTTTCGCGGCGACATTTACTTGTCTGAAGCGGAGAAACTTCGCCCTCCGGAACATCTCGGAATCTCTCCGAGTCAGCGTTTCTGGGTCATCGTGGCTGGCGGAAAGTACGACTTCTGTCAGTTCCGGCAACAACCTCCTGCCGGTGAACGTCATGGACTGCCAGAATATGGTCTTCACGGAAGATAATCTCAGTGCCTTGATTCAGGCCGTGCAGCCGAGCTTCTGCCAGCGGATTATCCACAACGCCTCTAAAATGGATACCACAGCGTTCTGAGACTTTGACCCAGAAATCTTCACCCCAGCCTCTGGATGGAATGTTCTGCTTTGGGAGCGGCACCAGTGATGCCGGGTGATCATGCCGCAGGATCGGCTTTGTAAGTTCGCCGTTGCACGATGGACATGTGCATTTCGCAGCATCATCTTCATGGACAGAGAACCGTGGTGAGTCGATCCGCAGTTCAACGAACTGGCTGGGGCTAACGTGTCGCTTGATGACTTGTGGCGGAATCTGAAAATTGTCAGGGTTCTCGGCGTGCATGACAACGCCGTTCACCAACTGGTACTCGTTGGCGAATTGCTGGTCGTCGAATTGTTGTTGCAGGTGGTTCAAGACATTCACCCACGAATGATGTTGGATGGAGTCGGCATTCCATCTTTGTCCAGCGTGTAGGCATACGCCTCCTTCATGTCAGCCTTCCCGCTATCAGTGTAGACAACGAGCCGCTGTCCATCTGTCCGGGTCTTGACGATGCCGTATGCTGCTCGGCTGAACCCGAAAAAGTCACCACGCTTCTGGGCCTTCGAGGCATCTGTCAACTTCGACCAACCTTCAACTTGGAAGAAGGCGACAAGCTCAGTTACGAAGATGAGCGGTTCAGCAACACGAGAGAATTTTCCAAGACTTCCCATCAATGTCGCACGGGGATGAATGTACTCTTTCCTTGCGGATTCATCGCCGCTCGACACGACGCTCACAACTGGTGAAACCATTTGGAAGAAGGCACCCGAAAAGTCTGCCGAACCATGATGTGGCACCTTGAATACTTCGGAACGCAGGTTGATCTCACCTCGTTGATGTTTCTGGGCAAGTATGCGGCCCGCCTCATCATTCAAATCGCCGGAAAACAAAAAACTGAATCCGCCGTAACGAAGTCGGAATACAATTGAGTGTCCATTGATCGTGTGTCCGGCGTCAAAGCCTTTGAATTCACTTTCGTCAAGACTCAGCGATTCATGTCCGATCCGAGGACCTTTGGGTGGATTCCCAAGAAACTTGAGACCTGTTGTTGATCCTTCGGTGGTGAGGAACGGTCCAAGAACCTGTATTTCCAGATCGTTCGATTTGAAGAAATCAAAGGCTTTATCGTCACCATAGGAAAGGCGGCGACATTCAATTGGACTTCGAGAATTCCAGTCCGTCAGTGCATTCTTCCACGCTTTGAAAGGCTGATTCATCTCAGAGTCCGGGACTGCCATCAGATCATCCACAAGTCCCGTCAAAAGGGTTTCATCCCCGACCTTTGACGTCGGCCCAAGCAGGTCCTTGTCTGAAACCTTCTTACCGTTCTTGGTGCTTGGTCTCTTGACGAGTCCATTGTGGTAGACACGTTCTGGTGCGATAAATAGACGCTTCTTCGGCTCCTTGTTCGATTCGGAACTGTGAATCTCTGTAAGTCCTTCAAAATGGTCAGCATCACCGTGTGTAACGAGGATGCAGTCGATCTTCTTGGGCTTTGCCAATGACGTGCCTCGGAAGCGTGCGGCTAAATAGCGAGCGAATAGTTGATTGTCTCCACCATCGACGAGAATGATCTTCCCATCGGGGGATTCAATGACCGCCCCGTCTCCTTGTTGGACATCGACAAAGTTGACCTTCAGCACACGGTTTTGATTCTTTGGGATTACAATATCCGCAGGCTTCAGTTTTGACGAAGCGGTAGGCGTGATGTAAGCATCGGTCTTGACTGGAAGAATACTGCCGTCCGTCGCCGTCTCAAACTTCACTGTTTTGATTCGGACATACGTGCTCGTGATTTCTTCGACATCAACGTAGTCACCCCACGCAATCGTGTGGAGAAACCCCTTGCGATTCGGTTCCGAGAAGACATCTGCAAGATCGACGTTGATAACTGACTTGGTAGCCATTTTCGTACCTCTCCGAAAAACAGTTGCGGTCAAATCTGCCTAAATTCAATCTCTGTAAAATACAGCGAGCCAAATTGTCGGTTCGTCAGGCGTTGTCCATTCGACTCGATGTTTTCTGTGGGCTGGAATGTTCACAAAATCACCGGGCTTCATTTCTACAATACAATCTTCGAATCGAAGCCTCGCTGCACCTCGCAGAACAATCACCCATTCGTGTTACTCTTGATCGTACCAGAAGCCAACTGGCGAAACATGTCCGTGGGAAACTATCCGTTCAATGCGGACATGGTGATTTGCGGCAATGACTTCAATGAGTTCTTTGGGAACTGAAGTCGGCAACTTGTCGAATAGGCTCAGCTTCATAGACTACCCGAATCGTTTCAATTCAGTTTCCACAAGACAGACGATCTCTGGGGACAAAGAGTTTCGGGCCTTCGCAAGAGCATGAGCGATCATCTCTTTGTTGTCTTGGGAAGGGGTTGTAAAAACTCGATTGTTGCTACACGTTCGTCGTATGATCTGCTGAGCGAATTTTGAGGTGCCAGCGTCTTCCCCGGATGCCACTTTCAGCAAGTTTGGCAGGCAACGCCATTTACCCAGATCTGCTAACAATCGCACCGCCGTGTTACGGCTAAAAAGCGATTCCCCGTGCATCGCAACGGCCACCAATTCGTCGTCCGAGACGGCGGACAGATTAGAAATGACGCCCTTACAAACTGCACGAACAACGCTTGGGCTTTCATCTCGCAGGTACGGAAGAATCATGCGAACGGATGCCTCCTTTCCAACACGGACTAATCCCTGAACTGCGATACACCTCCGACTCGGTAGCGAATGTGTCAGTAGTTGCTTGAAGTATTCAATGTCAGATTCATCGCCTGTTTCTGACAAGCCTTCCAAAGCAGAAAGCGATTCTGGGTTTTCTTGCAGTGCATTTCGGTAGTAAGCGTTCGGTGCGGCATGAGACGTGTTCCTCACATGCCAACAAGCCAGTTCTCGGATGGATGAATGTTGGTCCAGCAGAGCGTATTTCCACATTTCGTCGGCGGTGTCAGGGAAGTGCTCGGCTTTCTGGCGAAATGCCTCTCGCCGAATTGGCATGAAACGATCCTTGGTCATACCATCCAGAGCCGCAAGCAAACTGTCATCACCATGAATCAACGACAAGCAACGGCAGCAGTTTAATCGCACAATGGCATCATCGGATTTGAGGCCATAGGGAATAAGACGGCGGAGATGATCGCCCGGTTTCTCCAATCCAAGTCGAACAACTTGTCGTCGAACGGCACGATCAGTGGAAACAACTGCAGATCGAAGAAAGGCATCATTTTGAACGCCGAGCAGTAAGTCTATGACTCGGCTTACGGTATCGCTGTGGTTGTGTCTGCTCAATGAATTCAGATGAAGAATGATTTCCAGTGACTCTGCCAAGTGCTGGACATTGGCATCATTGGTTCTTCGCGGAAGTTAGTGGCTAGGGATTGAATTTGCAGGGTTTTCTGTGAGTGGATTGAGTAGAGTTTTCGCATGAAAACACTACCGCAGCATTATTGTGATTTACTGGGCCTGGACGAGTCGTGGCGAGTCACAGATGTGGATCTGGATCTGTCCGGTATGCAGGTCCGCATCGGGCTTGAGACGACCCGAAACTCCTTCTGCTGCAGTGCGTGCGGTGCGGCATGTGCCTTGAAGGATCATGCTCCTCAGCGGCAATGGCGGCATTTGGACACGATGCAGTTTGAGACGATTCTGATTGCTCGTGTGCCACGCACGAATTGCCTGCAATGCGGGGTCAAGACGTGTGAAGTTCCGTGGGCCGAACCTCATGGCCGTTTTACCCTGATGTTCGAGGCGTTTGCGATCCGTGTGCTTCAGGCAGCGGCCAGCGTGGAGCAGGCAAGGCGACTTCTGAAACTGAATTGGACCAGTCTGCAGCGAATCATGGATCGCGCGGTTGAACGCGGCTTGTTTCACCGAAAGCTCGATGACATCAAACACGTCGGGATGGATGAGAAGAGTTTCGGAAGGGGCCATGATTATGTCTCGGTGCTGACCGACATCGATGGGTCCCGGGTGCTGGAAGTCACACCGGGGCACGACGAGAAGTCTGCTGACGAACTGTGGAAAACCCTGTCAAACGAGCAAAAACACGGCGTTGAAGCTGTTGCGATGGACATGTGGCAGGCATTCGAAAACAGCGCCGGCAGCAATGTGCCCGACGCAGAGATCGTGCATGATCGGTTCCATATTTCAAAGCATCTCAATGAAGCAGTGGACAAGGTTCGCCGTAAGGAACACAAAGCCTTAACGAAAGACGGAGACGACACACTCAAAGGCACCCGGCAGCTGTGGCTGTTTAACCCGGAGAACCTCAGTGACGAACAATGGGCGGAATTCGAAACGCTCAAAGATATCGAATTGAAAACCTCACGGGCGTGGGCTATCAGGGAACAGTTCCGCTGGTTCTGGGAGTACCGCTCTGCAGGCAACGCCAAAAAGTTCTTCGCTCTGTGGTACCGCTGGGCCTCACGCTGCCAAATGGAACCAGTGAAGAAAGTTGCAAGGATGCTCAAACGTCGACTGAACAACATCCTCACCTGGTTTCGACACCGGATCAGCAACGGAACCGCCGAAGGATTCAACAGCCGAATCCAATCCCTGAAATCTGCAGCTCGAGGCTTCCGTAACTTTGAAAACTATCGAATCAGAATTCTCTTCTACTGCGGAAAACTGAATCTCCTGCCACTGATTGTTAGCCACTAAATTGTGAGAAGAACCGAAAAGCTCATCTCGACCATCGTGTGTGCGCCGCACTGATGCCCCATATGCAGGTACATGTGATCGGGTGCCAGATAGTCCTCTGCCCAGACGCCGATGCTTCGCTGCCACACCACTTCCGAACCCAGCCACCAGCGAGCCAGATCGATCTGATGCACACCACAATCCACCATTGGACCGCCTTCCAGCATTCGCCCGACTCGCAGCGGGCTGGCAATGCGTTCCCCTTGCCCGTTCCAGCTCCATTTTCCATGCAGGTTCCAGAGATAAACCAGCCGAAGTGCTCGTACCTCCCCAATTGCGCCGCTGCGAACCAGACGATGAATCTCCTGAGCAGCACCGCTGAAGCGATAAGTGAATCCGGTGAAGAGCATCAGCCCCGCATCTGTCATCGTGTTGATCATGCGCTGAATATCGGCTTCATTCATCGCCAAAGGCTTCTCACACAGCACATGCTTCCCATGCTTAGCTGCGTTCAAAACGTTGGCCAGATGAAACGGAGCCGGAGTGCAGATAACGACGGCATCAAGATCAGACTCCCAGAAGGCCTTTTCAGTCGGAAAGGCATGTGGGATCTGAAACTTCGCCTGCATTGCCAACGCTCGACTCCACGCGACGTCATATACGGCGTGCAGACTGAGCCCGCTCACGTGCTTCAGAGCCGGCATGTGCCCAAGTTCGGCAATCATGCCACAGCCAAGGACTCCGATCTTTTTGACGGCCATCGAGAATACCTTCCCCCTTGCGATGGCAATCTAGAGACCCGACATGGACGTGCCTTGCGAATCCTTCCGCCGCTCAAACCTTCGTGAGATCGCAAAGGACGCCCGATCAACGACATCAGTCACGACAGCCTCGACCGATGAACCCGTATCTTTCACAACAATTTCGCGTTCACCATTCAGCCGAACGATGACCTGGCACAGGATGTCCTCCCCGCCTTTGGGCCCGTTTGCATCGTTCAGCGATACACTTACTGAATGGATCTGTCCCGCAAATTGATCGAATGCCAGTTCAATCCGGCGATTGATCAGATCTCGCTGTTTGGGTGTGAGGCCCACGTTGCGATCATTGATTCGTTTTTCCATGACTAAATGCTTCTTTGGTTAGTGGAGTTTCGATGCATCTCACTGTGTTTCAGCCGAAGGCGGCGTGACGACAGCGACTGCGTTCATTAGGGCGACTTTGTCGCACGGCCGTTCGTGTCGCCCGATTGTCGGTCAGGGCAGGATTGCCCGAAGATTTCTTCTCGGTGAACCGCGACCTCCTTTGGCGCGTGGAACCCCAGTTGCACGCGCTCACCACGAATCGCGACCACGGTCAACTCAATGTCGGGGCCAATCACAATCCGTT
>Ga0163149_10006082_pt1 | contig 12507 bp, 11 predicted proteins | sample OliLakLV19MP5G1_FD_148604 | JGI IMG/M metagenome (GOLD analysis project Ga0163149, IMG submission 148604) | Freshwater microbial mat bacterial communities from Lake Vanda, McMurdo Dry Valleys, Antarctica - Oligotrophic Lake LV.19.MP5.G1 | ecosystem: Environmental > Aquatic > Freshwater > Lake >...
CCTTCCTCCTCTGTATCTTCACCACATTCACCCCCTCCATAAAACAAAACCAATAATAGATCACATACTGTGGATCATCTCCCGCTCTCCTTCCCACCCCATATCCTTTTTTGAATATCTTTTTCTCAACAAAATGCAATTGTACCACTCCGTTCTTTTGTTGGCGTTGCTTGGCGCATCCACCGAAGCATGGGTGACTCCACCACCGTCGTCGTCGAGCCTTGTTGGTCGATCCATTACTACTACTACGCAACTGTACATGTTTGATTGGTTCAACCCCAAACCCAAAACATCCTCCACGAAAGAAGAAAAGGAGGAAAAGAAGGATGATTTCTTGGGCAATTTTTTTAATTTTGGTCATTCGACGCCGGCTCCCACGAAAAGTACGGCCGACAAGGTCGTCCAAGAGACGATGGCCCACCAAGCTGCCGCCGTGGTGGAAGCACCAACTCCTGTTGAAACGGTAAAAGAGGAAGTCAAAGTACCACCGCCAGCAGCGGACGAAAAAGTCCAAGTCGAAAAGGAGAGTACTACGACTGCTGCTGCTGTAACAACACCAGCTGCTTCGGAAGCAACAACCACAGCAGCAGCACCATCCCATAAAATCCACCACGGCAGGGTCAAATGGTTTGATCGTCGAAAAGGGTACGGTTTAATTGAGCCAGTCATGACGGACGAAAAGCAAGCCAAATTATCCAAACGGCAACGACTCGTCTTTGTCCATCAAAGTGATCTTCAATGTGGCGGATTCCGTTATTTATACAACGAGGAAGAAGTCGAGTAAGTCCGTCCGTCCGTGGGTATACACTACAGTAACCGTCAAGAGTTGGGCGTTGTATATCTTTGTCACATGAAATCTTGCTCATACAACTGCGCCAATATCCAACTCATTCTTCTTGGTTTGCTCCTTCTGTCTCGTTTCCCCGTGCATTTAGGTACGGACAAGAGATGGATGATCAGGGACGGCCCAAGGCTGTTCATGTCACGGGCCCCAACGGTGGAGATTTGAAAATTACAGCGGTACGAAAACATTTTGCCGAAGAAGGAGCGGCCAAGAAAGAGTAGGGTGAGGCAAACGAAAACCTTGTCGTGATGATTCAATGATGGGCACTTTTGGTAGTAGTCATCTACTAGCTTGTCGTCGATGGTACAGTGAAAAAGAACAAAAAAACAAGTTTCAAACCATCCACAATCTTCCCAAAATTGTCTCTTCCTTGGAAAAAAACGGGTTTTGCAACGAAAGGAAACAACGTGAGAGTTAAAAAGACAAAGCAAAGAATCAATTTCTACTTTCATTCAAAAATTATATTTTTATTCAGACAGCTCAATGCAAACGACCAAAAATGAGAAAGACTCCTACCTACCTGAACTTAAACTACTCTACTCTACTAGGATACTCAATGGATTAAAAACCAAAACGTGTTGCTTTCTCAGCTAGCAGTGTGCACAAAACCAAAAACATAGGATGGGCAAATTTTTATTTTTTTCTAGCCAGTTTAGATCTGCTTTTGCCAAGTAGTGAGACGGCACTATGTGCTGGCTACTGTATCAACCGCCAAAAACACTGTCACAAAGCGGGAAGGTGGTCATGGGGGGAGGAGGAAGAGAATTAGCAAACAAGTATATCTACAACTGCAATGTCTTGATATGGTTTCTACTATTAGACTAGCTGCTATAGCATGAAAGGCATTAGCAAGAAGTAGAAACAATGCATCTTGGTTTTTGTAGGAACTGACAATTTCGTGCTTGTCTGGTCCTTTGGCAATGTATGAAACCGTTTAGGTCCACTACAACAGGAGAAGTAGAGAGACAGACAATGAGTAGCTTAGAAAAACACGCAATCAGGATGGATAGAAGGAGACAGAAAGACAAACTGTTGTACCCAGTATAGTGTCAAGGTAAGTGTGTGCCTTGTGTTCTCGCTATCATCTCTGGTGCCATGACCATGCTTCGCGACGTCAGTGATCTGGGTTGTCACAAACGGCGACAAAGAAAAACAGTGAAAAGCCACTGCTGAAGCGCCGATACATACTATTACATGTACTCTGGAGTATTGAATCAATTTACCTTCAAATCAACCTAGCTATAGCTAGGTTTAACTTCCTTCATATTGTAGCGGATAAGCTTTCGGCTCAATCGGTTAGCGGAAAACCAGACGATCCAGCAAAGCCCCTCGCCTGCTTGATTGAATAATGTTTTTCTTTTTCGCACCAAAAGATTCCAAAAAGGCCAAAGATGCCAAAGGGCAAGGCTCACTATCCGGAGACCGTTCCGACGATGACAACGAGTCTTCATGGGAAGGCATCGAAGATGGCTTGGAAAACGAAAACGAGATTACTCTTCCAATAGAAGAAACTACTGTGGAAGATCACGTGAATGCCAAGTTGCCGAGAGGCAAGGATGATAATCAACTTCCTCTGGAGCCCAACAACGAACCATCAGAGCGTCCCTTACATTCATCTGATGGACATTCTCCCCAAAATAAAGACGGCTTGGACAACGATATCGAGCATGATAACGATGTGGAAGCAGCTAGTGTGGAAGACCAACTGAATGAAAACGAATCTTCTCGAATTGAGGATGACAATCCACCTTCTTTAGTACCTACTAGCAAGGACTCGCGAGAGCTACCTCCATGTGAGGGAGGTTGCTCCCAAAATGAGCTCGCCAATAACAAACGTGAATATGAAACGGAGTTGATAGGTAAGAATGATGATCCATCACCTTTGGCATCAGAGCGTCCCCTATACGAACACCCTGGAAATCCACCCCAAAATGATGGCACCAGCACCAACGAAAGTGAGATTGCCACAGCCATTGATGCACAGGAATTTCTGCCGACGAGCAGCAGAGATGAGAATGATGAAGATGAAGTGGCATGTACTGTTCATAGCCACACCATTTCTGCCAAAATTCAAGAGAAAACAGAATGGCTTTCGGGACACTTTGCAAAGTCTTCACACCCAGAGCCACAGCAGCATCTCCAACAAAAGGCCAGCCCTAGACGAAAAAGTCAGCTAGTACAAGAACGTCTTGAATGGCTCCAAGAAAGAATTGATATCGTCAAGGAACAAAATGAAATTTTGTCTCGGCATGCTGCCACGAAAGATTCGTGTTCAGCAGCCGGGGATACCCCAACGAGCTTTAGTAATCGCAGAAGGAAATCCAAGTTGATGGCTGACAGGCAGAGACTATTACTGTATCGTGAGGATGCACCATCCACTTCAGCAGAAGCAACAAGTGGAGCCTCGCCATTTCGAGAACAGCAGTCTCGAGATGCTTCGACATCTCGTGGAGTTGACTCAGATCCTACGAAATGCCTTCAAGGATTGGTGCAAGAACACGCCGAGGTTCTGGTGAAATGGCAGCAGTTAGACGAACAGCAGCGACAACAAGAACATAATCAGGAGCAGCCGCAGCGAGGAGAAAATGAATTTGAAAGTAGTGAAGAACAGAAGTCCACCCATTTCAAAGCAACGGATATGGGTGACGGATCAATCATAGAGAACGTCTCTTCTTTATCCTTGTTGGAATGTGTCGCCCAACCAGGAACAAGACACTTTCTGGAACAACAGCAAGACAGAAGCAGCCCACCCACAGAATCTGGTGCAATAAAGCACTCCAACAATGAAATCTCAGCAGACGAGCTCCAAATGCAGTACGTCGAGGAGCTCCGTGCCGAATTGGGGATTCTTACAAAAGCAGCCATTGAGATGGAACAAGAGGGGGTTCTCCCGGGATTCTTGGCCAACCGGACAACCTGGTTGCTGCGTGCATTCTCTTTTTGTGCACGAGGCGCGGAGACAACTAGCATTGCCGGCAATTTCACTAGTGATCAACCCAAGACGACAAATTGTGACCTACAAGCGGTACTCCGCATTGATATAGTACCAGAAGGAGGGAAGAACACCAGCGGGTCGATAATCGAAGACATAGCCCGAGGAGCCCTGTCACTGGAAAGCGAATTAGAGGATCGACTCCGATTAGACTACCACGTAGCAACAGACGATACCGACGATAGTACAGCGATCAGCACAGCTAAAGAATCATGGCTGCCAGACCCTGAAGAAAAAGTCAGTTTTACCACCCCGCCACCAGCAGACTCATCGTTCCACATGTTTTCTATGGACCCCATTCAACCTCTATCTACAAGCGGAATCGGATCGGATCGCATCAGAGAGCAAAAGGATCCACGACAGCCAGTTGTCCACCGCGCCCAGACAGATCCTACAAAATCTGCTGTATCCCCCACCGGTGTAAGCATGCGACAATCCCAATACCTGGATTTCTACAATCGTCAAAGCGACGCTATGCAATCCTCCATTTTCTATGAAGGCGCCGGGGATTTGTTTCCACCTTGGTAGAAGATCTTGGTAGTGGTAGTACAGGACGGCAATAAATGAAACCCTTTTTCATGGGGATACGTAATATCCTTGATTGCCAGGTCCTGGGAACTTGCTGCTTTGCTACTGAAAGTCTCGTTGCCTACCGATGCCCTAGCTATGGGCCAGGGAATCCACTTGCAGGTGCTAATGCTATCTAGATAGAACGATGGAGCAGAATTGGTCAGTGTCCGAGCTCTTCAACTAGCCTTACGGTAGATGCAGTACTTTTGGAATGGCAGTCCGCCATTGATTGCGTAGCCTGTGGCTAATGATGTGCAATTGTTCTAAGTAGTACGACGTAGCAGGCCAACCGGCTCACCCGCTTCTTTAGCTATCTACAGTAGGTCTAGTTATAGTAGCTAGTAATATCACCTTACCTACTCATCTACCAACCGTTGCCAGCAGTCATACAGTACTATCTTTTGTAGAGTCCAGATCGCCTGTCACGGAGGACGAAGTGCAGACAGCTAACCAGCATATAACCCCAACCCTACTTGTTAACAAAATGAATTCTTTCGTCGACACCACCTGCATCGAAGAGAAGTCAAACCTTCATCACGTGACAACGGCGTTGATCTACTACTACTACACTAGCTAGCTAGCTAGATAGCTAATTCATTGAATCATCTGATCTTCAGTTGGAACAGTCTTATCGATAGCTGACAACAAGAATTGACTCTAATCTGATCTATCTGACATTTCGTAGCAACAACAGTAGTGTTCTCAACTCAGCCCATTATTTTTCCAGATACGGCAGCATTGTTTTTCACCATTTTTGCAAACAATTACCAGAAAACCAAAGACATAAGCAAAGATGGTTGTGACGCCATTCTTCCTAATGAGACAATCTCTCCGTGCCTCTTCTCGGCACAGAAGCAGCCATACACCGCTGTGGCTATCTAGCCGTTCCTTTAGCAGTGCTCCCACAGCTGAAGCCATGACGGCGCTTTCCAAGGAGCATTGGTTGGGTCCATCCACGGGCCTCTACAAGAATTATGTCAGCGGCAAGTTTGTGGCCTCTTCCAACACGGAGACCTTTCATCCCGTGTTTAATCCGGCAACGAACGAGTTGGTCGGTAACGTCCCCGACACCACTGATGCAGAATTTGACAATGTCATGGCCACGGCTCAAGCTGCCTTTGAGAATTGGAAAAAAGTCCCCGTCCAACAGCGACAGCGCGTCATGTTGGAACTCCAGCAGTTGATTCGTGAAAATACCAACGAATTGGCTGGTTTGATTACGTTGGAAAATGGAAAAACAATTGCGGATGCCAAGGGAGATGTTTTTCGTGGATTGGAAATGGTGGAAACAGCATGTCAGGCAGCGCCTCATCTTTTGGGGGACTCTTTGGCGGGAATTTCCAGTACCATTGATTGCATTAGCTATCGAGAGCCTCTGGGTGTTTGTGCTGGAATTGGTAAGTTACTGGCATTGGCAAAAAATATGAAATGGAATCCTTAAAAAACGAAAACGAAAAACACTCCCTCAATATCCCCTCCTTTTTTCCTTTAGCACCATTCAATTTTCCTGCCATGGTTCCTCTCTGGATGTTCCCCTTGGCTTGCGTCGCCGGAAACTCGTTTGTATTGAAACCCAGTGAAAAGACACCAGGGGCATCCATGATGTTGGCCGACTTGGCCACCAAAGCGGGGTTGCCAGAAGGCGTGTTATCCATTGTCCATGGTGGGAAGCAAACGGTTGATAATATTTGCCGTCATCCCACAGTTAAAGCTATTTCGTTTGTTGGGAGCAACCAGGCCGGCGAATACATTCACGAAGAAGGATCTCGTCATGGAAAACGTGTTCAAGCCAATTTGGGAGCAAAAAATCACGCGTGTTTGTTTCCGGATGCCGGGCGTGAAGCAACTGTCAATGCGATTGTAGGAGCTGCCTTTGGCGCTGCGGGTCAACGATGCATGGCATTGAGTACTTTGGTGGCAGTAGGAGAAACCAAGGATTGGATCCAGGACATTGTGGAAGGAGGTAAAAAGTTAAAAGTGGGATGTGGATTTGACGCGGGTGTAGATGTGGGCCCTCTTATTTCTACTCAGTCACAAGAGCGAGTCTTCAGTATCATTGACAAGGCAGTGAAAGATGGAGCACAAATTCCTTTGGACGGGCGAGCAAATGGAAAGGTAGACGGATACCCGCATGGCAATTTTGTGCACCCCACTGTCTTGTCTAATGTATCAACCGACAACATTGCCTATCGTGAAGAAATCTTTGGTCCTGTCCTGGTATGTACAGAACCAGTCGATACCTTGGACGACGCCATTCAACTGATCAATGCGAATCCGTATGGCAACGGAGTGGCTTTGTTTACCGCAAGTGGGGCAGCCGCGAGAAAATTCACCCATGAAATCCATGCCGGACAAGTGGGAATCAATGTTCCCATTCCAGTGCCTCTACCCATGTTTTCCTTTACTGGAAACAAAGCCAGCATCAGAGGAGACTTCAACTTTTACGGCCCCCGTGGCGTTCATTTCTACACCCAGCTCAAAACTGTCACCACGAATTGGCCAATCGACGATTCTACAAGCTTGGGCGGTGTCATTATGCCCCAGATGGGAAAGAACACATGAAGTTGACGCGGTATACCCTTCCAGTCATTGAAAAGACCTGCCGCCAGTAGATTTCTGTTTTAGGAGATGTCCGGGAACAGCATGCCGGGTCCCTCTGAACTCCGCCAGAAAAAAAAATAGTTTTAAGTTGCATAGAATAACGTCAATGAATTCAAAACCTGCCTACCCCAAAGTCCGAATGTGCTCCATGAACAGGCTGCTGGAATATTTGTGCTTATTAGTTTTGTAAAGAATGTGCTTTTTACTGAGTCAGGTAAAGTTAAGATCGGACAAGCATTGCATGCATTGTCTGATTGTCATGTCACATCAACAACAAAAGCTGCGTTGAGGGTCAGGCATGAACAGTCACACATTGCTTTGAAGCACCACCAGAACTGTTAGAATCCTAGGAGGTGCCCAGGCCCTGCCTCTTGCAGATGAACTTCACTTCCAAACAAATTCAACCAATGTGTTTGGCAAATGTGCACCGACATTGTCAGAACTGAAAGTTAGCTTCTCAAAACTGGCTAAAGAAAGGTGTGAAAGATGACAGTTGAAAGCAATCCAGTTTCTGTTTGGCTCCAAGTCCTCAAGCAAAGTGCAACTGGACTGAAAATGCAAGCCTCAGATTGTTGCAGCACCCATTGTGAATGAATGAATCTGCTGAGAGCCCAAAGAAAAGCCGATCACACACATTGAGCTAGCATTGATCCAAATGTCTCATGCGACTTTCTCATTTTCCTCCTGGCAATTGTTGTGTCATTGCTCAGACCACATTTTGGTCTCAATTTGAGGACAATTTTAGAAATCATGCTTAAAACGGTGGGTTGAAGCGGTAACCAACTCCTTGTGACCCTCAAAAGCAGTGACATTGCTCTGCTTGCATGTTTTCACTTGGGTGGGAAGAGACACAATTTTCATTCCCTCTCTGCCCCCTGGACTGCAACAGCACATTCAGAGCTGCATTTCACTCATTTCTGCTCTCATTGCCAATTCAAAAAGAGCTCTGTGATTTATTTACTTATTTATTTTTGGGTCACACCTGAATCAACATTTGAAGGAGTCATCGGGTGTTCGTTTGTTTCCCTCTGTTTCTTTTCACGATCAAATGATGTTTTGCTGACATGTTCATCATCCTGCACACAATGCGGTGCAGCCGGGGCCAGCCAGTTCATTGCTTTGTAACCTTTTCCCTGTGTCCAACAGTACCAGTGCCTTGTAGATTTTAAGTGCTACACTGCACATGCAGCTAGACAACAGTGCACATCAGATTCCAGGGGGGGAGGGGGGTCCACATAACTCACTGCCAAAAAAGGTGTCAGAACGAAATCCACGAGGTCTAGTCCCGAGTCGAGACACCTTTCTTTTGCGTTCATAATAAAATGAAGTTGACGTCATCAATAAATGACTGGTTTGACATCACAGCTGCAGGAGACAAACTAGGTTGTCCAGTTGTACCACGGTTACTTACGGGAATAACGGTCGGGGTAACGGTCTTACCAAATATCTCACCTGAAGTGACGCTGTGTTTCCAATTCAAAATCGACAACCCAGACCCGAGAACCAAACAAAGTCTTCGCTTCTGACTTTTCAGGCGCCTTTACGCTGACTCCGTACCAACACGGTAGTTTTACGACAGTCAAGACCTCACGTGCACCGTTTCTTGTCTCGGCTTTCTAGAGTAGACAGAGTTAGCTATTTGTCAGTGCTTTCATTCAGGTCGTCCTACCAAAGTCCGGCAGCTTGTGCAACTGGCTATTTTGTTCACTGGTTGGTTGACTACCCAACTACAGCCAGCTAGCTTCTAGCTAGTAGCTAATAGATGATTGTCAGGTACTCACCTCTTCTTGGATAGCCCCAACAAGAGAGCGTCTCACCTGAGAGACCTAAAAAGACTCGATCAAAGAAGTCAAGCCATATTGCATCCTCGTTCACTCGCTTCGCTTCGACCCCACTCCACATTGGATCCTTCTCATTCATTGCCTGCGGAACTATCTTTGCAGAGTATTAGCTACGGTTCCCTATTATGTTGGCCATGAACTTTCCCTCATCGCAGCAAGAACCCCAGCCACAGCAGCCTCAGGTTCCTCCGCCGCCTTCCTTTTATTCACCGAATTCGGTCGACAGCGCTTCTTCGCCTTACACGTTTTGTCCCATTCAACAACAGCAACAACATCAGTATCAACAACCTCATCACCAGCACCACAACACGCCATTGTCTTACAACAACCTACAGAGTCCGAGTCATAATTCTTGTGCGGGCGATGCTGCTTCACAACAGGGGAAACGGGGACGGGATTCGATTGACTCGCTTGCGTCGACGCACAGCAACGAGTCGCAATCGCAGCAGCAGCAGCAACAATTTCCTAGCAGTTTGATGCAACCGCGACTTGGGCCACCACACAACAACTATTCATGTACGAACAGCAACATCAATCATAATCTACACCATCCATCCTATAGTAATAATAACAACGCTTGTACAGCACAACAAAGCCACCAAGACAATTCATCTTCCACTTCACATCATGATCATGAGCATGCTCAGGAGTCAAGCATGCACAAAAAGCGTCGAGCCTCGAGCTACATTCCTCCCCGCACCATTCCTACTACCTTTACCAGTGTGACTGGTACCACCCTTGCTGCGGGTGCGGGTCTCATGTTTAGTGGCACCGGCACGACGTTACGACGCAACTTGTCCTTTAGTCGCATCGATCCCTACGTGTCCTATGCCCAAACGCCGAGTTTGTTTGTGCAGCAAGACAACGATGACAATGGCAATACTACGAATGGAAATACAACGTCGTCCTCCGATGGCATGGACATGGATGCCAGCACTGGTGGTGAACAAAGGGTCCGCAGTATGAGTTTCTAGAACAGGTCAAGCTTAGGGACGGGAGGTGACGTACAAGAAAGCAAGCAACAATGGGCATAAAAGTCTCTTTTTTAATATTTCCATACAAATCTCTCCTCTTTGCGGAAAGTTACCAAAGCGAAAAAAAGCAAAACTCTATTCGAAGAGGAGGAGCGACGGCGGTTTGAGCAGCGGGCGGTTTTGGCACATCCCATGAAATCATGTGTCGGATCTTCAATCTTTTAGTACCTTTTTGTTGTTGTTGAGGAAGGCCACTAACTTTATCGTTGCTGTTGCTACAACATCAGTGCATCCAAAAATTTGTACATTTTCATTTTCAACAATAATTTGTGACTGTGTGAGTATGTGTGATTTTTAGACAAATCTAATATAGTGATAATGATAATAATACCAACAACTGTAAAACATTATCGTTATTGTTTGGTGGTATGCTCATAGTTTTGTGTTGCCTGTTCTTCTCCTCCAGGACAATATAACTCTCTTTCAGTTTTGAGGTAGCAAATTCAGTTACGAAGAAAAGCTAGATCTAAAAGCTTTTGTCAGTCCACGCGTACACCCATGTATGAAGGCCATGCACATTCTGCACCCGATGTATTTGATGCACTCCGTACCCACCCTAGTAGTACAGTGCCATGGTGACTCAATCCATACTAGCCACATTCAAATTAATTCAGTTGGCCCTCACAATGCGGGCATTGGAAATGTCACAGACTTGTTTCATGAAGGCGGATGTCGACTGCACATCCTCCTTTAGTACAAGCAGCGAATATCCATTACTTTCTAGATGTGCATTGTATTCAAGCACTCACTGACAATAGTTCATCATCCTTTTAGATAACAAGTGGCAACCCGCCCCATCAAAGATCCACTTGCCAAGTTCCGTCAGCCCCCAACCAAGATTGATGCACCTTTCACAATCTATGCTAGTGCATATCAACTGAACCATCCTGTGAGCCCTTCGGAGCCCACCACGTGCCTGTCATCCCAACTAGCTAGCTAGATGAATCTACTAGAGCAACCTATCAACTAGACCACCGTACTAATAGTACTGTGCTAGCTAGAGCTACACTCCTCCGTCGTGGTAACTAACAGGCCGGCTTCTATGATCATGATGGTCCTGCCCTCCTCCCGACTCAGTCTTCCCGTCGACCACGTGATTGGCAGCATCTCGATTTCGTCTTGCTTCGTCCTACATGTTCTTTTCTTGAACTTTTCCTTTGGGTTTACTGGTACCTTTTGCTTCAATACTGTTTTCCACCGATCGATAAAACACTGAGTATTTTTAGGTAGAGAAGACTTGTTCTGTTCGTCGGTGCGCCATTTAAATGAAGCCAGCTGTTAATGAGTATAGAAGGTGATGTGGGGTGTGGAATGCGAAGAGCTGGCAAAAACCCAATTGTTCTTTGGCTTCTTTGCCTTCTTCGTCGATTCGCTTTCTTTATAATTTAGTAGTAGTACATAATTGGATTGCTATGCAGCACATCGATTCAAATTACTAGTACTAGTACGTAGAAACAGTAGAAATCTACGGCTCTCCGTGGGCAGAACACAGAGTGATAAAAAGGAGGGAGTCGTTTGTCCTTGGCTTGCCCACGTAGAACTGCAGTACCGGGTACTAAGGCAGATGTACGGTGGCGGGTTGTTCAATAGTGTTCCTTTCTGCGTGGCATGCCCCACAATCTTCTTCAACTACTCCTCTCATTTTTCCCCATTTTCCATTACCTTCAATAAAGAAGGTTTTGCCAAACAACAGATCTATTCCAACACTCTCATACTTTTTCTTATAGAATAGCTGAATGCACGCTCATCACACAAACTCCAAACTCACACTCCCAACAACTACAAGTACAACTGCAATGAATTGCTTTGCGAACATCATCATGAATGAACACGTACCTCTACCTTCCATGCACTACTGTTCAGACGACTCTCTGGCCGTTCCCAAACAACCACAACCTCCAGCTCCTTCTTCTTCTTCGTCTGCTTCGTTTTACAACAGCAACATGTACATGAAACCAGGTTGTCGTGGAGATCCTCGCATGAACAAGGCCGTGGCGGCCAAACTCAAAGATCCCGAATTGAGTTTGTACGAGGCCCTCCGCGTTGGTGGTTTTCATTACCCTGCCAATGTTGATGCGGCCACCGTCGATAATGATCGTGTGACACTGGGACAACGAAAGAATCAATTGAACCGGAGATTGCGCATGGCCCGCAAGACCACGGGTTCGGGATCTTCCAATAGCAGTACGGCCAGTACGAGCAGCGACAAGAACAACGAAAATTGCAGCAACAAGGAAGACAAGTCCATCAATGCAGCGGGCGCCTTGGCGATTGCCGGAAGTTATGTGAGGCAACAACAACAAAAGACACGCAAACAACAGCAGCAACAACAAACGGCGACGGCCAAGCCCAAGAGGGCCAATAGCAATGGCAGTCACAACAAGCGTGCCGCAGCAGCAACCAAAAACGATAGCATGGCCGCCAAGAAGCAGTGCTTGCTTCGTGAAAGCCACCACGACGCGCACGAAACGACCAATCTGTTTGGTGCCATGTTTCAAACCTTGACAGCTGAACCACAACAACAGCAACAACAACCACAACAAGTCCGAGTGGGGGGAGGCATTGTGTCGCCCACCAATTGTGATCCAACGACTGCTAGTAGTAGCAGTACCAGTTGTACTACGT
>Ga0163149_10006088_pt1 | contig 12498 bp, 16 predicted proteins | sample OliLakLV19MP5G1_FD_148604 | JGI IMG/M metagenome (GOLD analysis project Ga0163149, IMG submission 148604) | Freshwater microbial mat bacterial communities from Lake Vanda, McMurdo Dry Valleys, Antarctica - Oligotrophic Lake LV.19.MP5.G1 | ecosystem: Environmental > Aquatic > Freshwater > Lake >...
TGTAGAGATTTTACTACTTTGGGAAAGGATTGGAGAAGGGGAAAGGTGGGGAGAGCCTATTTTTGAGTCAGAAGTGTTAGGTTCTGAGGGGAAAATAGAGGATTTGTGCGGAATAGAATGGAGAGATATGTCGTTTTTGTACAAGTTTAAGGATTTTCTGTAGGATTGGCTGTAAAGTGAAGAATTTGAGTAATTTTGCATGATGTTAGGTCCGCTAATGTAAGTTTAATAAAGCACATTTTGGCAAAAAAAGATATGAAAAAGTAGAGGTTTTGAGTTGATAAAGTTGTTTTCACTTTCAGAGTTAACTGATGTATTAAAGACTGAAACATATTTATTATATCAACGGGGTTCAAACAATTGAATTAAAAATGAATTATAAAAGTGTCCCCCAAAAATTCTTCCTGCTACAAGAAAGAGAATACCTGTATAAAGGCAATATTGGTGGATGGAATTGTTTGATTTTTGATATCTTTGACCGTTGTTTAAGTGCGACGAAACGCAGCTGTTAGTGTAAATATCCAATTTGGTAATACGAACAAGAGATACAATAAGAAAGAGTTATACGTAATGAGATAAGTTGAATCATCAAGTTAGGAGAAATTCATGGAATATAAAAATGAAATTAAGAAAATTTTTAATAAAATGGAAAGTGGGATTTTATTATTCACAGGTGCAGGATTTTCTTTAGGCTGTAAAGACCAAGATAATAGAAATTTACCTCTAGGTTCAGAATTATCTCAAGAACTATGGCATATGGCAAATTTAGGAACTTATGAAGAATCGACTTCGTTGAAAGACATTTTTCATATATTAAAGAAAACTAAATCAAAGGAGCTGTATAATTTTTTAAGTAAGAGATTTTCTATTAGTGAAAGTAGTATGCCAGATTATTATAGAAATTTTATAAATTTTCCTTGGGATAGAATATACACATTAAATATTGATGATTTTTGGCAGAAAGGATATAGTAGATTTAATTCCAGATTAGATTTAAACGTATTATCTTCTACTGAAAAAAGCCCAAAGACTCGTGGGCTAAAATCTCAAATGGATTTAATTTATTTAAACGGAGTTTTAGAAAATTCCCTTAACAATATAATATTTTCGGAAGAGGATTATGGATACACTCTAAATAAAGAAAATCCTTATTTCAATGAATTTTCAAGCTTATTCTTGACTAAGATGACAATATTTATCGGTAGCCAGCTAGAAGAAAGCACTATCTGGAAATATATTTCCATGAGAATTCCAACAGTTAGAAAAGAATATGGGCAAAGAGAATTAAGACCAGAAAGTTATTATGTTTCGCCATTCCTAAGTAAGGCGAAACAGCAAGTTTTAAACGATTATAATATCACATGGTTAAAAATGAATGTTGAAGAATTCTCGACTTCAATTCTATCAGAGTTAATTGATGAATCAAATAGAATTTTAGAACTTAGATTTAGAGGAGCTTCGGATATATCATCCAAAATTTCGAATATCATGGTTCAAACTAAAATTAATGAAAAAATGCCCTCATACAATTCTAAACAATTATTATTTGGTAACTACCCCAGATGGCAAGATGCAGTTGAACAGAACCTATTTGAAAGAGAAATAGAAATTGAGGTAAGAGATCATTTAAAAGAAAAAATTGAAAATCCTAGTCTTTTTTATTCTGATTCTGAAGTCATTGTCATTTCGGGAACAGCAGGTGATGGAAAAACTGCTGCAATAATGAATTTAGCTTATAAGGTTAATAACTTAGGATACAAAGTTGCCTGGATTTCTTCAGAGGATGATATAACACATTACAGTATAAAAAAATATTTAACCGCAAATGAAGGAGTAGATTTTCTAATAATAGATGACGGTGACATTTATAATGAAAAAATCTTTGAAACGATTCAAGAACTGTATTTTAAAAGATTATGCAAAATGATAATAATTATTTATAGATCAGGAAAATGGATAGGGTTGCAGGAAAAAGCAAAGGAATACAGATTAAACATAAAGCCATTTTTTACCAGACGATTAAATTTAAGGGAAATAAATGATTTAATTAAATTATTATCTAGTAGAAATGTTCTTGGAAAATTAATTCCGTTATCAAATGAAGAGAGGATCGATCTATTTCAAAGTAATCAAGCTTCTGATGGTCAACTTATTGTAGCGTTGATTGAAACTACATCAGGGCAAAAATTCGCACAAATTATTGCTAGTGAATATCATAATTTGGATCGTTTATCTAAAAAAATATACGCTATTTTATCTATAACTACACACTTACGAGTAGGATTAAATGATTCTGAATTGGCTTTATGCGTCGGAGAGCCTAGTAATGAATTTCTAAATTCAATAGGAACTTTGATAAAGTCAAATTTAATTATTAAAAAAAGAGATTTCTATTATTTAAGACATAGAATTATAGCAACGAAAGTACTAGAAGAAATTGTAAACTGTAAAAATTCCTTATATTATTTTGATAAAATTATGACTATGAGTTCAATACTGAATAAAAATTTAAAAATAGATCAGAAAAAATTACGTATTTTAAGAAAATTTTGTCTTAACCATAAAAGAATTTTAGATGTATCGAATAAAAGTGATTCTATTGAATATTTCAATACATTAGAAGTTTATTTGGATAATGATTATCAGTATTGGTTGCAAAAAGGATCATTACATTTAGAATTTTCTGAATTAAATCTAGCGGAATCATTTTTACGCAATTCGCTTTCGTTAAATAATAATGATTATTATGTACATGTGCAGTTTTCGTATTTAAAGTTAAAAAAGTCTTTGGAAGTTTCAGATTCGGAAGAAGCTATTTCAATATTTTATGAAGGAAAATCTAAACTGGAAGAAATAATAAGCAAAAAGGGAAATGTTGATCCTTATCCATATCATATTTTAATTTCTCAAGGAATGAAATTTTTGCAACGCAATGTATTAGATACAAATATAACCTCTTCAATAAAAGCTGAATTTAAAAATTATATAGATAATGGTGAAAAATTACATCCTTCAGATCAGGCAATTAAAGAATTAAAAATAGATTATTATAAATATTTTCTATTAGGATAGCTACCGTGTTTTTCAGCTGATGCCTGTTAGGCTTCTAGACAGAGAATCAAATTTCCGTTTTTAACTGAGGAATAGAAAATGATATCGTAAAAGTTCGTATATCTGAACTGCAAATTTCATTTTATTAGTAAATTGAATCAGAGAAAAATTGTTTGTAATATATTTGAAAAAAAGCACAATACTTAAAATGGTGTAGTGCTATGCGATTTCAGTAATATTAAATCATTACATCCAGTCCTAAACAAATCAGTATTGAGGAAAAAATGCAGAAATTAAAGCATAATCCCGCATTTTTTTCTTAGTGGATCGGATGCACTCAAAGCAATTAAAATATGTTCCCAGTATCCCTAATAGGGGGCATGAGAAAAATTGTATTTTTTAATAAATGCTTATGTTTAATTACAAATTCATCAATAAAGGACCGAAAGTCTTTTTGTACAATCTCTAGTTTTTCAATAAAGTCTTATGGTAGTTTTTCTTTCAGTTTAGAATTCCATTTAAACGAAGGATAAAAGTCTGTTTTCTCAATCGCCAATCTATCTATTAATTTTTGTTGAAATTTCTTGAAGTTCTGTTTTTTTCTCTCAGGGAAAATTACAGGAATTAAAAAGAGAAAAGTTTTATCAAATTTATGTTCAGCAATATCCGCATTACAAATTAAACAATGACTCTCCATACTTTCATCATCAAATTGACTTCGGTAAAAAAAAAATTTGAAAGTAGAGGATACTTATATTTCCCACTAAAGCGAGGCTTGTTATTTTCATTAGATTCATAACAGTGATCACATTCTGAATGTGAGAATATTGCGGAAAGTTTATATTAACTTTTATAATTTCTTTATAGGCTAACGAAAGTTTAACCAAGGAGCAATCTTATTGTTTTTCCACCTTTATTCACTCCCTTCAAACTTATTTATTATCATTGTGATATCTATATAATATTGAAGAAAACAAACTTAAAAATCGGTTTAGTTTTTTTTGGGTGGCAGATCAAAATCATTAATTTATTCCAATTTGTCACTATCTAAAGTGTCCAAAGGGTATTCTTTTCCATTACAATCGTAGGAGAAAATTTCAGCATTAATTCTTGTAAAAAATCATAATTATTAGTTCTTTTTTTATTTGACATATTTAAAAATTAACAAATATTAGATTTCGTCACGAATTGATAAATTTTCTTATAAGGGTAAAATGAAATGACAAAACAATTAACTGCTAGGTGGACTCAATCAAAAGAAGAAATCAGTCATATAGAAAAAATATTTAACCAAGTCTACCAGAATGCAATCATTGGAGAAAGAATCATTTCAGTTAATTTGTTTTCAGGTATTCGTGTAATAGGCTTCTTTATTTCAAATCCACAGGAAGCTGATCATATTAACCAAAAAGGTCGAGGAGAAATTCATATTACATTATTAAATGGCAATTTTCTTTCTTTAGATCAATTAGATATCCAAAGCCTAAATAGAATTGATGATGAACAAATAATATTAGAATTCAAAAAGAGGGGAATAGGTATCAAAAGTTAAAACTATTTTTCTGATCTTATCAGTTGTAGTTCTGATAATTCTTTCAGTTTTTTTCTGTAATCTTCAATGGAGGAATCTATTCCTAAACTTACTGTAAGATTAATATTAAACTTACGGTTATCTATATCAGGATGAATTGATGCCGTATCTAGTTGAAATTCTTTTAAAATATGAGTTGAAATATTCATAAATAATTAGTGAGAAAATTCCAACCTCCAACATCAAAATTTTCTTATCATTTAACTGAGCTAGAAATTCATTCCTTCCTTTCTCAATATCCAGAATCTTGGCGGTAGCTGAGAAAGAAAAATTACCCTTATAGTCATCGAGTTTTCATTTCATAAGATCAAATCGAGTAGGTTGAGCAATTTTCGCTTCAAGTTCGATTATTTTTTGCGTATACCATTCCTTAACAATTTTAATGATGTTTTGTATTTCTAGCTCGATAAAAACACCTTCAACTCTAGTTGTAGTTTGCATATATTTTCTTATTTCTGTGACCATTGTTTCTGTTAAATAACTTTGTTTACCATTCATCATATAACCAGGATATGAACTCTAATATGTTTCCATATTGCCTCAAGCGAAACTTGCAAGATTTCTGCTACTTCCCGAATACTCATATGTGCTTCTGCTTGGTTGAATTTTTTATTTCTTTTTAATTCCATTTCGAATTCTCCTTTTAAATTAGTAATGGAAGGAGAAATTCTCTTTCGGTAGCTATAGCATCACTTTGCAATTAATTTTTCATTTTATTACTAAATTATATAGAGGAAAACAAATGATTCTTAGTAATTCATATGAATATAGATTAATCGATGAAGAAGTCACATACCAAGTTGGGCTGATCCCAAATGAAAATGAGGTAACGAAAAATTTTATAAATCTAGGCAAACCCTTAGATAATCCACACCTTCAATTGAAGGATTCTAATAATGAGATATTGAATATAAAGCTTATTCAAATTAAATCTGAATATATTGCATCAGCCAATTTTGGTGGTTTTACATTTGGGTTTAGGTTAGCACCAATGAAGAATAATAAAAATAAATTTTCACTTTATATTAAAAAAATGATCGAGAAATAATTCGATTATAATTATACTATTTTTTGTTAAAATATGGGATCATTAGTATAATTGTAAACAAGGAAAAGTATTATCTTTTGAACAATTAGCTTGCAGAGAAAGACAAATTAGATAAATAGAATAAATTAATATAGATTATTTGATTGCTGTTGCATTAATTGAATAGTTAATTGATGTATCCCTACAAAAAATAACAGGTCTAATGTTTGTATATATTTAACTTCTAATAAAATGAAATTTTCATTTAAATAATGTGCCAGAAATTAAAAGGATATTTCTATCTTAATATTATGAATTATATTTTGCGAAGTAAAGTATCATAGAAGTTGTAAAGTATTCGATCCGTTTTCCAACCATTTAATCCAGCTTCTTTTCCTATCTTTAGATAAAACTCTTCATGGTCATTATAACTCTTAAAAGTACATCCAAGTTTTTCTGTAATTTTTTTGATTCGTGAATCGATTGCTATACTATTAATAAAGTCTGGATGGACAATATCCATCCAAATATTTCTGCCATATTTATCACCTATGCCTGAAAATTGTTTTAAAAAATGAATTTTTGCTTCTTTTCCATTTTGGTTTAAAGCAATTCTTTTAGTTTCTATTTATCCACCAATTGAATTAATAATATGATAATTCTTCAAAAGCCATTTTGCTTTTAAAGTCGGCATTCGAACTTTAGCATCCTTAAATACAGATTCAAACAAATTTAATATTTGTTCATCTGTTAGGAGAGTAAGCTTATCAAAAGTTACCCGATCATAATTAGATTTGTTAAGGATAAGTCCCTCAAATCCTCTGGAGTTACCCATTGTTGCAAAACTTTGTAATAGTATGTGCCATATGAAATCAGGTCGATTAATCAAATCCTTTGCTCTTTTCAATTCTTCTAATTTCTTCTGCATAAATGTTGGTAAATTAGAAAGAATATTTAATAAATTTTCAAATGTTTGAATATTCATAGCATAGCTCCTTTAATGGATAAATTAATATATCCAAATTGCAATATTTTCAAATCATCTTATAAAGAATAGATTCATAGTATTACTAGTATTTAAAAATAATTTAACATGATTTATGTGTTACTTTTCCTTAGCCTGATTAATATTTTTTATGTATCATTAAACATCTAACAAATCTTTTGGTTTTACTTTCAATTGCTTTGCAATCTTAAATAAAGACTTTACAGTCACATTACCCTTACCTGCTTCTATATCCTGGAGCGTCCTTACAGGTATCGCAAAATCTCCTTCATCTAGATTTTCCTGGGTTAAGCCCTTTTCTTTTCTGATTTTTTGGATATTTTTACCGATTTTAGTTAAAAATTCTTCTATTCTCACAAACGGCAATATGCGGTATGCTTGACAAAATTGGAACACGTCTCACCGTGTGTTTAGCTTTTTTATAGGAATTTCAATGAACGCAAAACAGGCCATAGTCTTAAAATTTCCCATATTACTCGTCTTAGTTTTTGGTTTTATTTCATTAACTGAAATAAATGCAAATGATGGACTACTCGAAGGAGTTCCATATATCGCTAGTTCAACGTCAAGCGATGCAGAGGCACCGTATTTAATATGTTTAAGCGAGCACATGTTCCAAATTGAAGCAGGAACTTGGGAAGATCGCAAAACTAAATCCAAGAAAGAAGGCAATTTAATTTATTTTAAGAAACAAGGTAAACTCTTAGAATACTATCGAGAAGAAAAGAAAATTAGAATTAATGAAAATGAAAAGATGATCTTTAAGCTAACTCCTATATCTTCCAATAAATTTGAGGATATTTTTCTTGGGGTAAAGGATGAGAATGAATCTACAGAGCCAAAATATCTTCTTTATCATTATAAACCAAAGAATGTTATGATCCTTTACCATTTTTCAGGTGGTTCGCTGTTAGGTTTTAACTTCATGACAAGTACTACAGGCAATTTCATGTGCAAACCTATGGTAATTAGTAAGTAGGAAAAAGGAGAGCAATTATGGTAACGCAAAAAAAAATATTAAAACAAATTGATAGTAAACTTTCAAAACAATTAATTCTTCAAGAAAATATTTCAAATTTTCAAATTGAACAACTTGAGATTACAAAACAAATTCAATCACAGCTTAATGAGGAGAAGGCATCAAAAGATTTCCAAAAGAAGATTAAATCTTTAGTATACGATATTAGGAAAAAGTCGGAAGAATTGCTAAATGATAATTCAAGTGACTTAACTAAACAATCTGCTTCAATAATCTGGTTGATGATCATGGATAGATTCGGACTTAAAAGTTCTATTTTTGAGGAAATATCTGACAAAGAATATTGTGATGCTACAATCAAGATACTAAAAACCTATGAAAATAATGCATTACCTGATTTTAAAGATAAAGTTGAAAATTACATTGCACATGTTTTCAAAAATGAAGATATTGAAAATTTGAAAGCTGATTTTTCTAATCATTATCAGGCAAATGAGGGAAAAGTTAAATTAGTAAAAATTTTATCATTCATCCCTCCAGTTATATTTTTCAGAAAGGCAATGATCTATATGCAAGAGAATGCCATATATGCTCAATTCCGTGGAATTGCGGCTCTAACAAAGATGTTTGAATTTATATGGAAACAACATCAAAAGCAGGGTAATTCGTCTAACAGCTTTTTATCGCTAGAGAAATTTCCTTATCTTGGTCAATATCCTGAACTTAAAAATGTAAAATCATTGAAGGATTTCTATAAATATACTGAAACGAAAAATCTGGAAAACCAATCTGTGATAGATAAATTTGAAATTGAATTTCCTGAAGTAAAGCAGATATCCTATTAGACTTTCAAGATTTATCAATTTAGAATAAAGAATATACTCGTATTTCTGCCTTCAGAGTAAATAATCCCAATTATGATTATCGGACCTAAGAGTGAAATTTCTTTTCACTGAAATACTTGTTAATTGAATTACCACTATTACCTAACACATATTGTATGAACCTTAATATAACAAGGTTATCTTCTAAATACTATTGATTAAAAATATAAAATTCTTACCGATCGTTTCTAATTAGAATTGTATCTAAGAAATGAGGGTTTAGAGAGAGTTTCTGATTTAAAAAATTAAGAGTAGATGCTATTTTCTTCTGTAAAGATAGTAATTCTTCTGCTGCAATATCTAGCAAGAAGTCATTATTGAAGTGCAATGTAATTTTTCTGTCTTCGGTAGATATGGCAGGTAAAGCGAGACGAGCTGTCCCCATACCTATAGCGAGTTTATTCATGAACCCTAGTAAATGGTTGTCACCGATATCCATTACCTCGTTAGTCGAAAATTTAGATTCATATGCTGGTAATCTTAATATTGTTAATTTAAATGATCTTTCTGATATCAAGCCCCAACTTGTCTCTATCTCATAGCGTATTGGATATGACTTTTCCAAATTTGATATAATGTTAGTTGATTTCATTCTATTATTTCAATAATAAAAAAAATTTAATATATATCCAATATTTCAAGTAAAAAAATAATTTATGAAAATATAACAGATGATAGTCTTGTTTGCTTGTCTAAAGTTTTATTCGATTGATTTACTCTTAAATCCTGGTAAACTATATGTAACCATACACTATAAGATTCTAAGAAATGTAATAGGAGTTAACAATGGATATAGTCGTAAAAAAGGTTTCAACTAAGGAAGAAGAGATTTTGTTGCTTAACGTTGTGAAATTTTTGAAAGAATATTATCAAGCAGATATCGGAGATACAATGGATTTTAAGTATACATTGCTTTCTGATCCAAAAGTAGAAAAGTTCCTAGTTCAATATGTAAGTGATGATCCCCATACTTATCTATGCTTATTATTGTTTGGTGGCAAATCATTTGGATTCTGGTTAGTTGATGAATGCTTTGAGGAAAATACATTGGCAATTTCTATTTCTACTCAATTTGACCGTTTAAAGTTGATAGAAACAGATAGTAGTAATTTTAAACAAATTATACAGAATGTCCTATGACTTTAAAGCCTCTACCAATAACGATCTCCCAATTACGGAAACAAATTCTTAGGAGTTATATTCCCTTAATTAATAGTCTATTACTGATTAAATTTTCTGATACATTAACTTCCGAAGAGATAGTCGGATTCTTTAAAAATGCGAATTATACTTCTGGTAAAATAATTCAGAATGGTAATCAACAAAGTAGTGGAGCTATTTTATTAGTTTTGAATGTTGAACGTCCATTCATGGTTAAGTATTCTAAATTTTTAAATCTGGATGGTTTTGAAATTTTACACATTGATCGGTATTCGGAAAGTATAGCAATAGAATCTGTGCAATATGAAGGAATTAGAATAAACGATAAAGGACGATTTCAGGCTTTTGAAAAAAGTATCATTAATTTTGGCTCGGATCGTAAATCTTTTATTAAAGAATTATTTAAGTTAAAAGGAAATTCAAAATTTAAAGTATTACCTTCAAAATATAAGAATATGACATATGAAGGCAAAAGAGTTAGTTTCTGCAAAAGCGAAATTGAAATTCTTGAAGACTACGATGAGATTGCCACTAATTATAAGATGGAGATAATCGATAGGCAGAAAATACTAAAAGAAGATTTAAATTTATCTGAGTCATTTAAATGGAAAAACAGAGGAATTGTAAACAATATGGTGAGTAACTTACTCAATATTGAAAAAGACTATCAAAGTAAAATGAATAAAGCTATTTAATTTTTTTCTGGTATTTTGAAGTATAATTTATTTTTATATTAAAGCGAAGCATTAAACACAAAAGTAAATCCTGAATATGTGCATCAAGGACAGATACAAAATGATCTTCTCGATAACCGCCAAACAGAGTAATTGTTGTTGGAAATTTATAGTTATCTTTATCAAATTTTGCCAATTCTGAATAAATAGTTTTCTTAATAGATAGCCATTCCTTTAAATTAACGCTTCCTCCCAAGTCATCGTCTATTAAGGAATCAGCACCAGAGCATACTACAAGGTAATGGATTTCTTTATCTTGAATTTTTTTTAATATAAATTTGAACTTTGTTTCAAAATCTTTAATATATTTTTTACCACTACCTTTGGGATTCACATTTGCATATACTGGAATCGCACGATTTAAATCTGGAACAAATTCTCGGCTATCTTCAATCGAATTTCCATAATGCTCATCTAGGTCAAGGTAACCTCCAGATAAACCTAACTCCTGATAAATTTTAACCGACGCTATAACTTGTCCTGAAAAGGTGCAATATCCAGTTCCTAAAGATGGCATGGCATGGTGGAATCCTGAAGCAGGACTAAGGCAGATTTTTCCTTTAATGGACTCTAGCATTGCATGGTATAGAGAAGAGGTGGTATATCTGACACTAGAGGCGAATTCTGGAGACCATTCCAGACCATTGGATGTCGCATCTGGTAGTTTTCCTGAAAAAAATCCATTGATATATTCTGTTGTATGTGCAATTTCAAAATCCTTTTTTGTAAACGGCTTCCATCGGGATTTAATAGGAAAGTATTTTGCTAGATCATTTAATCTTATCATTTCCATCAGAAGTGAAGGTTTTTGCGGTGATCTGGAATAGCCGACATCTTTGTTCGGCACCATTTCATTACGATAAAAGGTATAAATCAAGTTTTAAAACCTAACATTTCTAAGTTTTATTATATCACATTTTTAGTATAAGGTCAAAGGATTTATAGAAACTGCTAAACTTATTTAAGACTGACAGATTAAATTTGTATTTGCATTTTATTTTTAACTATTTGAAGCTATTTTAAGTTTTTTAATTTTTTCTTTATCAATTTTAATTTGTTTCCTAATTTCATCTTTCTTCTTTAATTCAGCATACAATAAACTTTCTTCTTGGTATTTTTGAAACTGTCTAACAAGATAATGGGTAGATGCTATATTATATGTAGTTTTAATTTTAGAAACTAAATCAAATTCTTCGGGATGCAAGTTTTCTTTTATAAATTTTCTGATAGAAAAGTTTTCTTTTTTTTCTTCTGTTAATAGACTGTTTTTAACTGAGTGAGCTAATTCTATTATTTTTCTTAATTGTTCTTCTTCATAATTTTTAATGGTATCTCTATTATTTTTATATTTAATTCTTTTAATTCCATTTGCAAATGAAACTACTTTAGATTTTACAGTATTAATTCTTGTTATGTTCTGTTTAGCTTCATCTAACTTTAATAAAAAATTATTAAAATCTGTTTTATAAATTTTACCGTTAAATATAACAAAACCCAATTCAACTAAATCATTTAATTTTTTTGCTATTGGAGTGGTAGAAGATACCCCAGGATAAAGTCTAAACACTTCTCTCTTTGTTAGTCCGTCTTCATAATCATTTAATATCCAAAATACTTCATTTCCTCTTTTTCCTATTTTTGGTATAGATGCTAGATCAGATTTAAAAAATTTTGTATCTACCGTATTTTCTAATGTTACAAATTCGAAATTATCTAATACTTCTATAGATTGTATAAATTCTCTACCATTAATAATTATATAAATATAATTGATTAATTTTCTATCATGTAACTTATGTAAGATTGCTTTTACTGTATCATGTCCGATTTTTGTAGAACATTTGAGAGCAATTCTTTTAAAAGATGTGTATTGAATAATACTATCCGAGTTAGATTCTGCGATTCTACATAAGGTTTGATATATAGCTCTAGTAGTAGTACCAGAACGAGGAAATAAATTTTCAAAATTAATATGAAAACTATTATTTAATCTGATAGATAATTTTGCTCTAAGAGATTCAGTAGATTTTAAATTATTATTAATTTTACTTTTACAAGAATCATA
>Ga0163149_10006089_pt1 | contig 12498 bp, 11 predicted proteins | sample OliLakLV19MP5G1_FD_148604 | JGI IMG/M metagenome (GOLD analysis project Ga0163149, IMG submission 148604) | Freshwater microbial mat bacterial communities from Lake Vanda, McMurdo Dry Valleys, Antarctica - Oligotrophic Lake LV.19.MP5.G1 | ecosystem: Environmental > Aquatic > Freshwater > Lake >...
TTTTTAGAGAATGGAGTAAAATTCTCTGTTGATATTATTAAAGGGCAAAAAACAGGGTTTTTCTTAGATCAAAGAGAGAACAGGCAGCGCATAGGAAAACTTACAAAAAACAAAACCGTCCTGAATCTTTTTGGTTATACTGGAGGATTTTCAATCTATGCAGGTATTAATGGCGCTACAAAAGTCACAACGATGGATCTGGCTAAACCTGCCATAGCGGCTGCCAATGAAAATTGGATCTTAAATAATTTAGATCCAAAGCTTCACGATGGAATTGCCGAAGATGCATTTTCATTTTTAGAAGATGCTAAATCTAAAAAACTAATTTGGGATGTTGTTATCGTAGATCCTCCATCATTTGCCCACTCTGCTGATTCAGTTGAGGATGCAAAGAAAAGTTATCATAGACTTTTTACCGCAGCTCTCTTAGCCGTAGCCAAAGGTGGCATAATTGCTACTTCGTCGTGCTCGAGTCATATTGATCAGGGTATGTTTTTAGAGATCTGCCAAGAAGCTCTATCGACTACTAGACGACGAGGAACCCTGATAGGACTCTACGGTCAGCCTGAGGATCATCCGTATCCACTAGCCTGTTCAGACCTCTGTTACCTTAAGTTTGCCATGATCGGCGTTGAATAAGTAGTTGAGTAACTCTTAAGTCAAACCCCTCAAATTAGAGGTTTATTACGAATATTTCCTACAGATCCCCCGAAAAACTACCATAAAATCGACTTTTTTGGTGACATAATTCAAATCTTATTAGGCACTTGGCGGCACAATGTTTGCAAGTCCTTAATGGAGTAGATGTTGGCGATACTAAATTTCAGTTTGAACTTACAAGGTAGTGAATATGAAAGAGAGCTTGAATTACTCCAACTTCGAAAATGGTGGCGGTTTTTGTGCCAATAGTGATGCCAAAGGCAGACTTAAAGATTGGAATGATCAGATTGTAGAGATTGATATTTCTGAATCGAGTCACATAGCTAATTCTTATCGTCCAGAGAAACGTAAACGCCAAAGTACTTCAGAATTTGTAAGAAAAAGATTCGGTGTAATTGAAGATATTGTTGAAGAGTCTTGTGAGCCAGATGTTGATCTTCAGCCAGTTGCTGATCTGTTACGACGTAGACGTAAAAGTACAGTTACCATTTTTCGTGAATTACTTGGATTATAAAATTACAGATCTTTGATTCTAATTAAGTAGCGAATCAGGAATTCCGGTACATATAAGCTCAAACTTAGGTATTGAAACATCGAAGAATTCCCCAGTCTCTGTTTGAAAAGTATAAGAACCCCACATAGAGCCCACAGGATCGTTAATGCTTGTACCACTTGTGTATCGATAAACTTCACCAGGGAGCAATATCGGCTGATCTCCAACTACCCCCTCGCCTTTTACATCAGCACATTGAATACCAGCAGAGCAAACTATCCAGTGTCGATTAATTAACTGAGAAATTTCATCACCAGTGTTTTCAATTGTAACGGTGTAAGTAAAAACATATAAGTTACGTTCTGGATCGGACTGGTCCTCATGGTACACAGGAATGACAGATATCTTTACACTACGAGTAGTCTCAGTGAACAAATTGTAATCGTATATTTTTGTTTCAGTATCTCGTCTAGCCATATCTTCTCGATAAAAGACTTATTTAAAAACGGTGGTAACTTTTAAGCTAATTCCAATTCCTAATCAAGCAAATTGGGACACACAGCGCCATGATAGTTGAAGAAAATACAATGACAACCCTTAAAAGCATCAGTATGACATAAATAAAATAATGTTTGAAATCTACTGTGCCCCCTCCTCCTAGATAAAAGAAGTCTTGAATTTATTCCCCATTTATTAGATATTTTATTGAGTTTTTGATTAATTTTTTTCAGTCCACGTTCGATAATCATTATTATGGACTTTATTATACCGGCTGTTGTTCAAACTGAGCTTACTGCCCTTTCTGCTTCAGAAGCTGCCGTTTCAAAGATAAAGGACTTTTGTATCCTACTTGATAAGTGGAATCAGAAAGTAAATCTTACAGGTAGTAAATCAGTTGATGAGATAGCACTTAATCATGTGCACGACTCCTTGTTGGCGGCAAAATGCCTACCACAATCAGAAGCTTTTATTGATGTCGGATCTGGAGCTGGATTCCCAGGATTGATATTAGCTATGATCTGGCCAGATAGAGAGGCCCATCTGATCGAACCTAAAGAGAAGAGCGCCATCTTTTTAAAAGAAGCAATCAAAACACTGAGCTTAACAAATGTGACAGTTTACATTAGAGCTATTGAAGAACTTCAAGGAGAGGAGATCGTTCCGATATATCAGGAGTATTTCTCAATCTCCCGTGCATTTAGTCCGGCAAAAAAATTCTTCGGATATTGCCACTATCTCGTACATGAAGATGCCCCACTGTTTTTAATGAGTGGTGAGGAGTCCGAACTGCTAGATCCCCAAGTATTAGAAAAGAATAAACTTACTGTGTTTAAGTCCACTAATTACGATCTTAGTAAACCTAAGAAAACGCTAGTTGAGATAAGACAAGCCTAGTATCCATTTAAATAAGGCTTTACACTAAAGCTACATTAATTACATCATCTGTAACGTATTGGGAGATTCCTAATTGAGTAAAGATCTCAAAATTTTGGTGACAGGAGCAAGTGGGTACATTGGAGGCCGGCTTACTCCAGACCTACAAAAGGCTGGATTTCGTAATGTTGTTGGGATGGCGCGGGATCCTGAAAAGTTAGAACGACGCAATTGGAAAGGTATTGAGATTGTACAGGGAGACGCTTTGATGCCTGAATCTCTTGATAGGGCGTTATCAGGGATAGATGTTGCTTTTTATTTGATTCATTCAATGACCTCCTCAGGAAAGTCCTTTGCCAAGCACGATATTCAGTGTGCTAAGAATTTTGCAGAAGCATGTGAGAGGCAAGGAGTAAAAAGAATAATCTATTTAGGTGGCTTAGGCTCTACTGGTATGGGCCTTTCAAAGCATTTACAAAGCCGTCAAGATACAGGAGATGCTTTAAGATCGACATCAGTTCCAGTGACTGAACTGCGATCTGCAATTGTTATTGGATCTGGAAGTGCCTCCTTTGAGATCATAAAAGATCTTGTTCATAAACTACCGATTATGATCTGTCCTAGATGGGTAAGTTCTAAATGTGAACCTATATCAATAAGGCAATTAGTTCAGTATTTAATTGGTGTAATTAATGAGCCAAGATCTATTGGTCAGATCCTAGATGTCGGAAGCGGAGAGGTGCTTACTTATGCTGATATGCTTAGGCAATGCGGTGAAGTTATCGGACAAAAAGTAACGATAATCCCAGTACCAATTCTTTCACCAAGAATTTCTAGTTACTGGTTAAATCTTGTAACTTCAGTGCCGATTGGTCTAGCTAAGACACTTGTTGAAAGTTTACGTAATGATGTTATCTGTCATGACTTTAGAATTCGTAAATGGATAAAAGTTGATCCGATTACTTATAGGGATGCGGTTTCATTAGCCTTAGCTAAACAGAAAGCAGGAACTTACGAGAGTCGCTGGACAGATGCAACAACAAGTAAAGCTGCTGAGATAATGAATTATAAAGGGCTATCTTTTGTAGATGAAAGACGATTGGAAATTGATGCATCGCCGGAGAAGATCTTTAAAATACTAAAATCAGTGGGTGGATCTACTGGATGGTTTCATGCTGATTGGCTGTGGCAGCTTAGAGCTTCTATGGATTGGTTGATAGGTGGAGTTGGAATGCGACGCGGTCGCCCGCATCCAGATAATCTTTCTGTTGGTGATACCGTAGATTTTTGGAGAGTTGAAAGGTTAATCACTAATAAGCATATAGCTTTTCGTGCTGAAATGAAGCTTCCCGGTCAAGCTATGTTGATCTTTGACATTACTGAAAAAGGTGCTGTCTCAGTTCTTATTATGAAGGCTTGTTTTTGGCCAAGCGGTTTTTGGGGAAAACTATATTGGTATTGTGTATTGCCGCTTCATAATTATGTATTTGAAGGGATGTTAGACGGGATACGGGGGCGAGCGGAGATAGTTGCTAAAGCAACTTAGAATTAATATCCCAAAGCTTGTTCTTGTGCGTAAGGTAAGATGTAGATTGCTGGAATTGTTAGTTTCCCTGTCGGACTATTTCGTGAATCTAAAAAAAGTTTAGCAGGACTATATACAGCGCGAGCAAAATCCATAACAGATACGGCAGGAGAAACAACAGAGTTATTATCAATCAACCAATTTATATAACTTAGATCTCGCTCATACTGTGCACGCTTAACAGTATTACTTAGATCCCCATAATCATCTTTCAGTAATCCTGCTAAAATATCTCTTACCGCCTCATCTCGGGCTACATGGGAAGGTCGTTTTTCTACTGCAAATGTGTGTCCTAACTGATGCTTAAAGGCCATGTAGAAATTATGAGCAGTGTTATGTGGTGTGTCATAGAATGACATATCCACAGTGCCCTCTTTAATCTGAGTAAAATGAATCCCTCTTAATTGAAGATCTTTTGTTGCTAATCTTAAAATTCCCTCCATATTGTGCTTAACCGCTGGATCGATTCCTTGAACAGCGTTAACCCTTTGTGCCGCTAGTGCCGTTTTTACCCCAATAAAAGATTCTCCTAAACTAAACTCTTCAATGAATTCTTTAATCAGATAGATAAATGGACTGACGTAACTCTCTACAGCTTGAGCGTTATGTTTAGGATCTATGTTACAAAAGTGAGAAAACTGAGCATCAGGAATCGCACTGCTAAATCCATTATTGTACAAAATATGCAAACACCAATCTGAGCAAATTTCAAAAAGTTTTGCTCTTAATGTCTTTGGAAATTCTTCAGCTGGACATTTACAATCAATGTACCCAACAACATTTCTCTCTTTGTTGATGGGTTTTAGTGCTTCTTTTAGGATTGAGTAAGTAAAGTAACATCCAGAAACTAAAACTTTCTCGTCATTTGCAGCAAACTCATATGCACAAGCAAATCCAAGAGATGGTTTGTAGTAAATATCATCGATCAAAAGGTGGGCCTGGTGAGAGTCTAGGTCAACTCCATTATGATCTTTGATCAGATCCTTAGAAATTTGGGATAGACAGACTGACGTACAGAGAAAAATGTCTGTTTTATTGACCTCCCTGTTTCTAAGGCCTTTGTGAAATTCTACACGCCCGTGAGCTTTTTTATTTGGAAGTTGATCTAGTATTAAATTCATAACTTATCGAAATTACTGTATTTTAATTATCTACGCTTGGTTTATGATGTATATGCTCTATATGCCTAACATTTACATGAATAGCAATGCCAAACGGTATTTATTTTATAGAAATGCGATTTTAACTAGCAGAGCTGATTATATTGACAAAGATGTAGCCATCTCAATCCTTGAAGGCACCCCTACCCCACCACGATCGGCTCCTATAAAATATAAGCCTGGAAAATCTCTTTGAAGTTTATCGGTGGCGGTTTTTAAAATTAATGCCTGAGGATCATACTGAGGGATAGCATGAGACCAGTGCGCCTGGTTAATAATCCTGGCATCCGTAATACCGTAAATATTTTTTAGTAGCTCAGTAGCTTTTTCAGAGTAGGCGTTGATATCTTTTTTTAATCCTTTAGTTCCACCGAAGCACAATGTTAAAAGATCTGAGCTTTCAGGCGCAACATGCGGAAAGATTTTGCTGTTATAAAGAATACCTAAGAGGTCTTCAAATTCATCTTCTGGAAAGAGTAACCCAAATCCATTGTTGGGTAATTTGTCTGTCTTTTGACAGGCACAGTGAAGTACAAGGATCTCTGCGTATTTTATAGAATTAAATAGGTCGGCGGCAGGTTTATTAAGGGTATTTAAATTAAAAATATTAAAATATTGTGCAGTTGCTTTACCACTAGTTGCTACTATAACTGTGTCAAAATTAAAGGTGTTATTATGTTCAGTTTTGATAATAAAATTTTTATCTTCATATCCAAGTGAAGTTACGTGCTCTTTAATTATACTGGCATCTTGTAGGATCTTTTCAGTTAGAGCTTTACAGATAGTTTCGTTGCCGCCGCGGATTAATCCGATCTCTGGTCGTTTAGATTTTCGACTAGATGCGCGCATCGCTTTTAGTGGAGTGAGTCCAGCATTAAGGCCCTTCATAAGTTTCGGCAGAGTTAAATCTGCCAAGAGTTCTCTTGTGTCCCCACCAAAGATCCCTCTTACCACGGCTGCCGCAATTTTTGTCGCAACTGCACCTCCGAATAGGAGCGATACTAGATCGTGCACGGAATTAGTCGCTGATAGTTTGGTTTTATCTGGAGCACTAAATAGCCCATAAATAAGCCGTAATTTTTCGTTCAGTGATAACAGATCAGATATTATGAGATTTTTAGGACCTTTTGGCACTAACCTTGGCGCACCATTATGCCAGACAAATTGAGTGTAGGTTTTAGTGTGGGGACGAACTATCTGGTCATAAAGATTTAGCTCCCTGAGTAGTTTTATAAAAGGATCAGTTAAGGCAAGTGTTGTTGCTCCGTGCTCAAGGGTAAAGCCGTCTTGTCTTGAACTTTTTATAAGTCCGCCTAATCGTTTGGGCTCAAAGATTGTAACCGACGCGCCGCTTTTTAATAATTCCCATGCAGCAGTAAGCCCGGTTATGCCACCACCAATTATACCTATTTTTTTATCTGAGCTAGAATTCATAAGAGCCGTTCATAAGAGCGAACTAACTCACGAACTAAAGAAACATTCTCTGGTGGTGTTTGAGGTAAAATTCCGTGTCCTAAATTAAAGATATGAGATTTTAATTTTGTTCCCTCTTCGAGTATCTCTAATGTTCTTTTTTCTAGTTCATCTTTTGAGCCTTTTAAAAGCACCGGATCTAAGTTTCCTTGAAGGGGGAAACGATTATCCGTAAGGTTATCTGCCTCTGATAAAGAGATATTATAATCAATGCTTAGTGCGTCAAAGCCGAGATCTTTAATAGTTGGTAAAAGATGATTAGCATTCTTTGCGAAATATAATAACGGCGCATCGGTTTTAGCTTTTACTAATTCAATAATACTTTTTATATGAGGGAGTGCTAACGTTGAAAACTCCTCCCTTGATAAGCTTCCTACCCAGGTATCAAAAAGTTGAATTGCAGAGCCTCCAGCTAGATTTTGTGCTACTAAATTATCTGAAACTACATGAGCCAGTTTTTCCTGAAGCTCATTCCAGCTCTCAGGATTGTCTTTAGCAAATTGTAAAGTCTTTGATAGTCCCTCTGCCGGGCGTCCCTCTATCATGTAAGAGGATAATGTAAATGGAGATCCAGAGAATCCAAGGAGGGGAATATTTAACTTATCTAGTTCGCTGGCTACTAAAGATACCGCCTCTAAAGTATACGGAATATTATCAACAGCAGCCGGAACCTTTAATTTTGAAACATCTTTGGTCGTTTCAATCGGATTAAATATTTTAGGACCTTCTCCCTCGATAAAATCAACTTCAATACCCATTCCAATTAGTGGATTTAAGATATCAGCAAAGATAATTGAACCATCAAATTGAAAGCGTCGAATCGGTTGCAAAGTTACTTCAGCGGCAAGCTTTGGCGTTCTAATCATCTCTAACATTGAGTGTTTCTGACGGAGCTCTCTATACTCAGGAAGGTATCTACCAGCTTGGCGCATAAACCAGCAAGGAGTTACACTAGTCTTTTCCCCTCGATAGGCTCGCATTAGTAATGATTGATGTAATTTGCTCATAGTTTTATAGTTGCTCTGTTTATAGTTGCTCTGTTAATAAATACTCAGTTAATATTTTCACGATATGGTTAATCATTCTCCTAAAGTTCTTCCTACTACTCTTCTCCTTGGTGGTGGATATGTCCTACAAAAAGTTGCTTCCATGCTTAAGCCAAATACTTTTTTAATAACTAGCCGCTACCCTGAAACAGTTGCTCAATTTAAAAAGCTGGGCTGGTGTTCTAGTGAATGTGATACTACCGCAGCTAATAGTTTGAGCACTCTGATTAAGGAAACTCCCAGTTTGACGACGGTGATTGATAGCATCCCTCCACAGTTTACTGAAAATTCCTCTAATAATGAGAGCGGAAGCATTGAAGCACAAGCTGAATCCCGCATTAATGCCTTGATCCCTAGTATTAAAAAAGCGATCTATCTTAGTACCACCGGAGTTTACGGAGTTGATGATGGATCGTGGGTTGATGAGAGTACAAAAGTTAATCCAAATCATCTGCGCAGTGAGGCACGGGTCACTTTTGAAAAATGCTACGCTAATACCTTTAATGAATCCACAATTCTTCGTATCCCAGCCATTTATGGGCCAGGACGTGGTGTTGGCGCTTCCCTTAAAGCAGGACGGTATCCACTCATTGGAGGTGGTGAGAGGTGGAGCAATCGTATCCATGTTGAGGATTTGGCACGAACAATAGTTTTTTTGCTGTCGCTTAAGAGTATGCCAAAGATACTTTGCGTAGCTGATAGTGAGCCTACTCGATCGATTGATATTATTAACTATTATTGCCAAAAGTTTAATCTACCTTTTCCAAAATCAATTCCTTATGAAGAAGCAAAAGCACGCGGACTTCATACTATTCTTTCTAATCAAAGAGTCAGCTCAAAATTACTAAGAGAGCATTACAACTTCTCTCTTACCTACCCAACATTTAAAGAAGGTGCAGAGACAGAGTGTGCGTAGACAGAATTCTTATCTGAATAAGCTGAAGTGTCATCAGCAGTACTATCAGCCGCCCAGTCTCTTGGATTTTTAAGAATATCTATTAGTTTTTCCTCTTCACTATTTGGTTCCGGCTTAAAATCATAAACCCAAGATGCCTGTGGAGGTAGAGACATTAAGATCGATTCTGTTCGACCCATGCTTTTAAGACCAAAGGCTGTTCCGCGATCATATAAAAGGTTAAATTCAACATATCGACCACGACGTTGTAATTGAAATATCTTTTCCTTTTCACTGAAAGACTCCCCTTTTCTCTGCTCAACAATAGGAAAGTAGGCGTTAGAAAATGAGGAGCTGATATCCTTAACGTATTCTAGCATTTTATTTAGATCATGTGGTGTATCTTTGCCCAAATAGTCATAGAAGATCCCGCCAATCCCCCGAGATTCTTTTCGGTGAGGAAGGTAAAAATACTCATCACACCATTTTTTAAAATCAGGATAGTATGATCGATTATGTCTATCACATGATGTTTTTATAACGTTATGGAAATGTCGAAAATCTTCCTCGTTAACAACATAGGGAGTTAAATCCGTACCTCCACCGAACCAGGCGATCGAGTCATTCTCTGTGCCAGCACTCATGTATCGAAAATTGCAATGTACAGTTGGCACTTTTGGTGAGTAGGGATGTAAAACTAGAGAAGTACCAGTCGCATAAAAGTGAGAATCTTTTTTAGCTCCTGGCATAATCTCAGCTAACTCCTTAGTTATTGGACCAAACACTTCACTGAAATTTACTCCTCCACGTTCAAATATGGCTCCATCTTGAAAAATCCTAGTTATGCCGCCGCCCTGATCCTCGCCCAGATCCTTGCCCTGATCTTTTCTCTGATCCTTTTCTCCTGAAGGATTTCTAGACCAGATATCCTCAGTTAACTTAGCTTTAGGATCGAGTTTAAGTAAAATATCAGTAACGGAATTCTGCATCTCTTTAAAGTGTGCAGAGATCTCAGTTTGATCAATCTTTAAATTAACCATTTGCAATCCTCTCCTCGTTTACAGGATTACTACAGCTATTGCCCATTTGTTGCTCAGTCTTTATCTCAATCTTTGCAGGACAGTTTAAAGTTGAGTGGATCTCTTTTTTATCTAACCAATCAGAAGCAGTTCTTCTAACTAAATCTTCAAGGCAATCGATAAATACATCAGAGTCGTTTAAGCATGGAATAAGATCTAAACTCACACCGCCCTCTTCGAGGAATTGTTTTTTTAATTCATAGCCAATCTCATCGATGGTTTCAAGACAGTCAGTTACAAATCCAGGAGAGATTACAGCAAGCCTCTTTGTGCCTTGTGCTGCTAATGTTTTAACCAACTCATCTAGATATGGAGTAAGCCACGGCTCTTTTCCAAAACGGGATTGATATGATTGTAAGACTATAGATGGATCTAGCTTTAATTTGTCTGATACTAACTTTGTTGTGGCAGTGCAATGACAGCAGTACGGATCTCCAGCTTTCACGTATCGTCTTGGAATACCGTGATATGAAAAAATAATTCTTTCAGGTTTATTTGGAGATGTCGCAATATAATTTTCAATACTTTTTGAAAGTCCAGATATATATATTTCATTATCAAAGAATGGATCCACGCACCTTAATGTCGGGACTTCTCTCTCTTTTAATAGCGAGGTAAAAACTGCATCATAGGTTGATCCAGTTGAGGCAGAGGCGTATTGAGGATAAAGAGGAATAAGTACAATCTTACCGCAACCATCCTGAATTAATTTTTTTACTGCACTATCAAGAGACGGAGTACCGTACCGCATGCCAAATTCGACAGAGACATTGGTATGTTTTTTAAACCGTTCTCGAAGCTTATTTGTCTGAGCTTGTGTTGTAAGTAGTAGTGGGGATCCTTCCTTTGTCCAAACTCTTTTATAGAGCTCTGCAGATTTGGCTGGGCGTGTTCGAAGGACGATCCCATTAAGAGTCAGCCACCAGATAAATCTATTTGCCTCAATCACCCTTGGATCAGAGAGAAATTCCTTAAGGTATGTTTTTAATGCGGCTTTGGTCGGGGCTTCTGGAGTCCCTAGCTGAGCTAATAAAATACCCACTTTATCTTTTTGTTTTCTACACCCGTACATTGCTCTCCATAATTGATAGACCAGTTAATTTTTCAGAGTACCGACCCCATACTTTACTTAGTGAGTTTACTAAGTGATCGATCATCTTATCAGTATGAAGCGGAGAGGGGGTAATTCTAAGCCGCTCAGAGCCACGCGGTACTGTAGGATAATTTATCGGTTGAATGTAAATATTAAAATCATGGAGAAGGATATCTGCAATTTCTTGACATAGCTGAGAGTCTCGAACCATAAATGGAACGATATGAGTATCAGTTAAAAGGATCGGAAGATCTCTTTCCAGCATTTTTTGCTTTACTTTGTTGGCTGTTGTTAAAAGAGCAATCCTCTCTGTTTGATTCTCTTTTAGATACCGAATGCTTGCCAAAGCACCGGCTGCTACCATTGGAGGAAGTGCGGTCGTAAAGATAAATCCAGCGCCGTGACTCCTGATGAGATCCACGATCCGTCTAGAAGCAGTGATAAATCCACCAACCACGCCGACACCTTTTCCAAGACCACCCTGAATTATATCTACCTCATCTAGGAGACCTGTATCTTCAAGTAATCCACCACCTCTAGGACCATAAAGAGCTACTGAGTGAGTTTCATCCACATATGTAAGAGCACCATACTTTTTAGAAACATCAATAATCTCTTTAAGAGGTGCGCGGTCACCATCCATAGAGTACAAAGCTTCAAAAGCAACGATTTTCGGAGTTTCTTTTGGAATATCTTTTAGTAACTCCTCTAGATGATCAACATCGTTGTGCCTAAAAATAAACTTCTTAGCTTTACTATGACGAATTCCTTCGATCATAGAGGCGTGATTTTCACTATCAGAGATGATTACGCAATCTTTTATCATCGCACCTAAGGTGGAGAGAGACGCTTCGTTAGCTATGTATCCAGAGGTAAAGACAAGAGCGGCCTCTTTATTATGAAGATCCGCTAATTCATCCTCAAGCTCAACGATTAACTTATGAGTGCCGGAGATATTTCTTGTGCCTCCAGCACCTGCACCAAATTGCTCAACCGCATCATGAATTGCTTTTAGAACAACAGTATTTTGACCCATTCCTAGGTAGTCATTACTGCACCAAACTGTGATCGTCTTTGTGGTACCTGAATCATTTAGTTTAGCTGTCGGAAAGTTGCCGCGCTCTCGAGCAATATTTCTAAATATTCTATATCTTTTCTCAGCATGGAGACGATCTAAGCAAGTATCGAAGTATTTTGTATAGTCAAACATAATAATTTCCTAAAACATTAATTTCCTAAAACCTTAGAAAGAACACATTTAAGAACCCTAATAAGTTCAGAGTCCGATCTCCTTAGCAACTCTAGCTCCATAAGTAATTACGAATCTTGAGCCTGCTCGCCTAAAAACATGCCAACTTTCTAGCAATCCAGAGTGAAAATTAAGTAATCCCTCTTTAGCTAAAAGTGCCATTGCTGCATATTCTCCACTAACTTGATACGCTCCAACCGCTAAGCCGGTTTGCTGAGTTATCGGAGCAATCAAATCTATAGATGTCATTCCTGGCTTGACCATTAAAAGGTCAGCACCCTCTTCGGCGCATCGAACGCTGCAGGCGATGGCGTCAGTTCTGTTTCTCACATCAAGTTGGTAGTGTTTACGATTGCCATATTGTGGAGCTGAATCGGCGGCTAATCTAAAT
>Ga0163149_10006092_pt1 | contig 12495 bp, 5 predicted proteins | sample OliLakLV19MP5G1_FD_148604 | JGI IMG/M metagenome (GOLD analysis project Ga0163149, IMG submission 148604) | Freshwater microbial mat bacterial communities from Lake Vanda, McMurdo Dry Valleys, Antarctica - Oligotrophic Lake LV.19.MP5.G1 | ecosystem: Environmental > Aquatic > Freshwater > Lake >...
CGGTGCCCGGTCGCTTGTCCTTCTGTCGCTCGAGCAAGCGCATGACGAGCGTGCGCAACCACTCCGGCGTGTCCTCGTCGAGGGGCGGCGGCGCCTGCGTCAGCCGCGCGGCAGCGACCTCCATGCTGGTCTTGCCCGTGAACGGCACGCGCCCCGAACACATCTGGTAGATGATGATCCCGAGCGCGTAGAGATCGGTCTTCCCATCGACCTTCCCTTGCCCCGTGACCTGCTCGGGCGCCATGTAGTGCGGCGTGCCGATCGCGCCACCCGACATGGTGTGCATCGACTCCATCTCGCTGAACTCGCCCTCGCGCGACGTGATCTTCGCGATGCCGAAGTCGAGCACGCGCACTTCTTCTTCGGGCGTCCCCGCTTTGACGAGGATGATGTTCGCCGGCTTCAGATCGCGGTGATAGACACCCTTTTGGTGCGCGAACTCGAGCACATCGAGGATCTGCCGCACGAGCTGCACGATGCGCTCGGGAGCCAACGGCCCGACTTTGCGCAGGACGTCGTCGAGGCGAACGCCGTCGACGTAGTCCATGACGTAGTAGAGCCCGCCGTCGCCCGTGGCTCCGTCGTTGTGGAAACGCGGGACGTAGCGATGCGAGATCGCCTTGACCGTGATGATCTCGTTGCGGAACCGTTGCGAGAGATCGGCGTCCTGCGCGAGTCCCGCATGGAGCGTCTTCAGCGCGCGCAAGTTCCCGCGGTGCACCTCGTCACGCACGAGATAGACGACCCCGAAGCCGCCTTCGCCGAGTTGACGTTCGACGACATAGCGATTGTCGATGCGGCGGCCGGTGCTCGCATCGCTCGTGGTCGGCTTTCCGAGCACGACGGTCCCGCCGGCCTCCGCATCGAGCGCCATCGTCGCGTCGATGCGCGGCGCTGCCCTGATGGCGCTCAAGATGCGCGTGCGAGCGCCTTCGTCACCGCCGCTGTTCTGGCGCGCGAACTCCTCGGGCTCGACTCGCTCGCCCCGCGCGCGACGCGCAAGAAAGTCCGCGATCAGGTTCTCGATCGGATCGATGCGTTCGGGGTCGACCATCGTCATACCGTGCTTTCGTCTCGCGACGGTAGGCCTCCTCACCACGCTACACAAGGAGCGGGATCGACCGTGGAGCACGCGCGGCTGGAGCCCTGAGCAGGCTCAGCGCGAGAGTCCGTGAAGAATTCGCGGGATCGCGCGCTGGGGAGCGTCGCGACCCGTCTTCGAGATCCCGTCAGCTCAATTCCTTGGAGGGCTGCCGGCGCTGGCTGGCGCCCCGAACTCCGTGATCGGGCGGCACGAGGAGCCTTGGAAGTCGCTGCTCAGCGGGGGCTCGAAAATGTGTTCGCGGGTGCGCCGCGCCAATGGAAACGGTCGCGAACGTGGCACGCGAAACACGCTGAGTCGGCCTCGGACGGGATCGGCACGTCGGCGACCGTCCGTGCGTTCTCGACGCCGCCGTGGCACGTCGCGCACGCGTTCGAATTCGTGTCCTGCGCGTGGCCGCGGCTCCAGTGCGAGAAACCGGGCGTGTCGGCGCGCATCCGCTTCGCCTTCTTTCCGAACCACAGCGGATCCGCACCGTTCGCATCGTCCGGGTGACACAACGCGCAACCGGTCGCCGAAGGCCCGCCGACGTTCTCGTGGTCGTAATGACAAGCGATGCAGTTGGCCGCGTCGGAGTGCGTCTTCGGTTCGGCCTGGAACGGGAGTTCGCCGGCCTCGAAGGAGTGACACGCGAAGCAACCGTCGGCGAGAGGGCCGTCCGGAGCGCCGCTCATCGCGCGCACGTGCGGAGCATGCGGGAAGTCCGTTCGCGTTCTCTCCGACTTCATCTCGGAAGGCTTCGCGGCGAGCACGAGCGCGTCGCGCGATCCGTTGCGCACTTCGTGGTGACACTCCGCGCACGCCCCGAGCGACGGTCCGTCGTACGACTGCGCTCCCGTGCTCGTCCCCGCGAGGCGCGTCGAAGTCGCGATCTCGGCGTGACATTGCGCGCAATCCTCACTCAGCGCATCCGATGCGGGAGTACCGGCCGGGCGCACGCTGCGCATGTGGACTTCGTGCCAGAAGCGGCCGTCGATCGTCTCTCCGGCGTGCAGCGGATTGCCGCTCGGGTGGCATTCGACGCAGCCGCGCTGAGCACCCATCGCATCGGTGACCTTGGCGCCTTGGTCGAACTTGTCTCCGTGCGCGCGACGCTTGAGCGCGAAAGCCAGGCTCTTTGACTCGACCACTTTCGATGTGCGCAACTCGGCCGTGTGAACGGTCGTGTGGCACGCAGTGCACCCGGATTCGTCGGTTCCGAACTTCGAGGCGGAGCGCGTGCCCGATCCGTGCCACGCGAGGGCGACGCGATGCTCGGGTTCGACCTTGTCCGCGAACGCGGCGAGCGCGGGGTCGCGTCCCCACGCGTTGTTCCCCGTCGGTGCGTCGTCCGCCGAGTGACAGTCCATGCAGCGCCGGAACTCCACCTTGGCGAAGTCACGACCCATGGCGATCGCGGCGTCGGTCGTGTCGCGCACGTGGCAGATCTCGCACGCCTGCTCCATGTGTTCGTCGTGCGGGAAGCGGTCGTACACGAGTTCGTGCTCGACCGCTTCGAAGCGCGCGGGCTTGCGCACGACGTTCTCCGTCGCGGGTCGACCACCTTCGTGACAGCGCGCGCAGGACGCCTCGAGCTGTTCCTGATCGGGCAGGAACGTGCCGTCCGCGGGCTTCGCACCGCTGTGGTCGAAGTGGCACGACGCGCAGACGTCCACGTCGAGCGTGATGCCCATCGCCGCGCGGACGCTACTCGGGTCGGAATAGAACGGGTGATTCTGCGCGAGCAGCGTGTCGTGGCAATTGGCGCAGCGCTCGGCCGGAGCCCCCCCGAACGTGTCGTGGCACGCGCTGCAACCCTCCCGGCTCGCCTTGTCGTGGTGCTTCGCGAGCCAAGCCGGAGTGTCCGCGGTGGCCTCCGTCTCGAAGAGTCGCGCGTGCACGGCCGCGAGCGGTCCGGGCTGCAGCACTTCCTCCCGTCCGGACGGCAGGCATAGCGCGAGTACGAACAGCACGGCCGCTCCCGCAGCGATCTTGTTGACGAGCGACAAGGCGCCGAAACGGCTGAAGAGGACTTCGTCGCGTACGAGTCTCTCGGCGTCGCCGCCGACCACGAGCTTGCCGTTCTCATCCTTGTGGGAACTCGACGGCTCGAAGAAGAAGGGCTTCGAGTCGACCTCGAGCTCGAGCGTCGCGCCGCAAGCCGACACCGTGATCCGAGTGCAACCGACGACGATCACGTCGTTCGGGCCGAGCGTGACCGTGTCACGCAACTCCTCGCCGTTGCGCCACGTGCCCGTCGCCGTCTTCAGGTCCTCGATGACGAAGCTCGAAGCTCTGTGCGTGATGCGCGCGTGATGACGCGACGCGATCGGATCCTTCAGGTAGAGCGCGCAGGAGCTGTGCGTGCCGATCTCGACCGACTCGACGTCGGTCTCGATCACGCTCTTGCCGCTCTTGATCTTGAAGCGGGCCACGGATCAGTCCCGGAACAGCGCTTCGGGGGCCACGCGCTCGATCGCAGAGCACGGACAGTTGTAGACGCACGCTTCGAACGGCATCCCCGCGCACAAATCGCACTTGACGGCTTTGCCGGCGACCTTTTCCTCGCGACCCGTGACTTTGTGGACCTTCGAGCCTGCCTCTTGGCCCTTGGAGCCGCACAACGCCTCCGATCGGAACCAGTGCCCGACGAGCGGCAGATTCGCGAGGATCGAAGGTGTGACGTCACGCGGTCCTTCGTCCGGAGGCGGCGTCATACGAATCACGTTGTACGGACAGTTGCTGACGCAGGACGTGCAACCGACGCAATTGTCCCACACGAACTCGATCGTCCCGCGCACGTCGCGACGGATCGCGCCGTAATTGCAGGACATCATGCACTCCGGGATTTCGCAGTGATAACAGGCCGAAGCGAGCGTCTTCTGCGTCGAGATGCGGTTGCCCGTCTTCGACAACCGAGGCACACGATCCGCGTGAACCGCGACGCACGATTCGACACACGCGTTGCAGCGCACACAGCGCGCGAGATCGATGACCAGCGCGTGCCCGCCCTTCGCGGACTCGTTGGCGACCATGACTTCGACTTCATCCGCGGTAGGCGCGCCCTCGCGCCCAGCCTTCTTCAAGAGGTCGAACAAGCCCGGCGCGCCGCCGGCTTCTTGCCGCGCGAGCAAGTTCGCCGTGCCCTGCAACTGCCCCGTCGCGTCGGGACCGGCGACTTCTCGAAGGATGGCGGCCGGGATCTTCACCACGTCGGTGGGGGCCATCGTCTGGTACGTGCCGATCCACCGCGGATCGCCTACGGCGAGCGACGTCTCGCCGAAGCACGAATTGTCCATGTAGAAGCCGAGGATCCGCTTCGCGCCGTCCTTCCCGACTGTCGTGCATTGCACTGCACCGCTGCGCACGAGGTAGATCGCGTCGGCAGCAACCCCTTCCTCGGCGATCACGCGATCGGCGGGCAGCAGCTCGAACTGCACGTGCGGCTGCAAGCGCTTCAAGACGTCTTCGGGAAGAACGCGAAACAGCGGAACGATGCGCAAGTGCGCGGCCAACGATTGAACGCGATAGCGCTCGTCGACCAACTGCGCGAAGGCTTTCTCGCCGCGATAGAGCGCCTTGAAGGCAGCCGGGTCGACGCTGACCAGAGTGCAGGCCGTTTTCGCCTCGATCGAGAACAGCGCCGGTTGATTGGACAGCGCGCTCCCCTCGCCGAACCACTCTCCCGGCTGCAAAGCGCCGAGATGCTGCGGCCGTTCGGTGCCCGGCTCCGTGCGATAGCGATCGGCCAATCCTTGCAGCAGGATCCACAGCCGATTCGTGTAGTGACCTTGCGTGACGAGCGACACGCCAGGAGCACACGCATGGAACTCGATGCCCCGCAGGAGCGTTGCGATCGACGCGTCTTTGGCGATCGTCGCTAGGAGCTGGACTCGATCGAGTCCCTTTTTTCGGAACTCGTCGCGCGGCGAGACGGTGGCGTCGGGGGTGGCGCTCATGGTGTCTCAGTAGAGCCAGATGGAGAGGACGTGGGCGGTGATGACGGCGAGCAAGACGATCGATGCGGGAATGTGAACGAGGCGCCACGCGTTCATCGCGAACTTCACACGCTGGAGGCGTGCCAGTTCGGCGGCGACGCGACCACGCTGCCCGATCAGCGTGAGCAAGTCGCGCGCGCGGCGTTCCGCATCCGGCGCGGGAGCGAGAACCGCGATGAGTCGGCCTGCGAGATTGCCGGGCGGCGCCGCGCTCATGAGCGCGGCCGCCAGCTCCTTGTCCTTCTCCCCGAGCTTCGCAGCTTCGGCCTCCACACGCCGCGTGTAGTGGCGATCCAACACGAACGCTTCCTCGATCGAGAGGTCGCGCTCCTCCTTCGTCAACCATCCGGGTCCGACGAGCCAGAATCCGAGCCCGACGAGACCGGTCAGGACCACGACGAGGGTCAGTCCGTTCAGAGCGATCCCCATCGGCGTGGAGAAATGTCCGCCGCCGTGCACGAACGTCAGGATTCCCGCGCCCAGACCGTAGTAGACGTGCGCGTGCATCCAACGCGCCGTCCGCGCCAGCGGCTCCGTGCGTTGCGTGAAGAGCGCCGGCCCGCCCGCCGAGTCGTTCGCGACACGCACGACGAGCACGCGACCGCATCCCGTCTCGCGCAAGATCGCGCGCGCTGCGTCGAGGATCTGCGAGCGATCCGTGAGCGTCTTCGCGGCGATCCGATCGCGCAGGACGCCGAGTCGCTGCTCTGCCTGATCCATCGCGTTGCGCGCGACTTGGCGGCGAAACTCCGGCGAATAGCCCAGTTTGTGCGCGTACTTGCGCAGCACGTAAGCGTAGGCCGCGAAAAAGAGCGCGAGTGCGATCCAACCCGTCCACAGCAAGTAGTCGCGCTGTCCCTGCGGTGCGCGACCGATCGTCACGCGGCCGGTCAGGGCGAGCGCGACGAGTCCGCCGACGACGAGGATCGCGACGAGGCCGTGGATCGAGAGGAGCAGCGTGCGGTTCATTGCGGACGCTTGTCGCCGCCGGGGAAGTTGGAGAGGAAGTTGCCGTCCGACTTACGCGCGAACCCGCCGGCGCGCTGCTCGGAAGGAACGCGGTTGTTCTTGATCGCCCAGTGGCAGTCGTAGCAGGTCTTGTCGGGGAAGCCCGCGATCGCGTGCGGATTGCGACCTCCGCCGGGCTTCGGGAACGTCGCCAGCACCGCCGTGACCGGCGCGAGCTTGCCCGGCAGTTCTTGGACGTGGCACTCCACGCAAGCTCGATCGGTCGGATGGTGTTGAGGTCCGTTCAATGCAACGCGTACGCGATCGACCTCGAGCGGCACGCCGATGCGCGGCAATCCCGAAGTGTGGCAATGCTCACAGCTCGCCACGCCTTCCGCCCCGATTCCACCGGTGAAGGCCGCATGTTCAGCGTCGTGCTGGTGGCACTGCACGCACGTCAACGCCTCGGCGCGCACGCCGATGTCGCCGCCGCGCTCGCTCGGATCGAAAGCGTGGCAGCTCGAGCAGGTCACCAACTCGCCGGAGCGCGGATCGCGAGCCTTGCCCTTGTGGTCCGCGTGTCCGAAGGCGACCACGTCACGTCGCGCGGGCGGAGTCAGAGAATCGGGATCGACACGGATACCCGGGTGGCAGGCGGTGCAGGCCGCAGTGTCGAACGTGAGACGCCGCTCGATTCCGCCCGCCTCGGCGCGCACGGCGTCCCACGGTGAACCGATCGCGGCCGACTGCGCCGAGCGCGCGATCCCTGTGTGGCAGACTTCGCAATCCGTCGATTGCGGATCTCGACCGAGGTGCGACGCGTGCTCGAAACGCCGACCGGCGATGCGCGACGGGAGCGCGGGCAACGAGGCGCGGTGACAGGCAGCGCAATCCTGATCGGGCTTCGGCGCGAGACCCGGGTGCGACTGCGCGTCCATCTGGAATGCGATGTCGCCGACCGCGATCCGATCGACGGCGGCCTTCGGGCGCAGAGTCTTCGGGTCCCCTTCCCCGAAGGCGTGGCAGCTCGTGCACTCCTCCCACCGGCCGTGGTTCGGTGCCCGAAAATGCGGCACGTCGTGACAGCTCATGCATCCGGCGTAACCCGTGCGATCGGCGCTCAGGACGAAAGTCGGTGGAAGCGAGGTCCCGTCCGGCGCCGACGTATTGCGCGCCGCGTGCTCGTGACAGGCGAGGCAACCCTCCGCGTCGATCTTCGCGCGCGAACCCGCGACCGCGAGCTGGCGATCCTCGACGCCGGACCCGAGGTGATCCTCGTGCGCGAACGTCAACGCTGCCGTGGACGGCCACTTCGTGACGGCGCGATCGACGCGTACGGGTGCGTCGCGTTGGACGTGGCAATCCGCACACTCTTCCGCCGTGTATTCCTCGAGGTGAAGGTCGGTCGCCGAAGCATCCTCGACATCGGCGTGACATCCGAGGCAGGCCGTCTTGTCCGCGAGTTTCTCGCGCGAGAGATGCACTTCGTGCGGGTAAGGCCCGCGGTCCGCGCGCGACATCGACGGATCCGCGTTCAACCACTCCGTGAAGCCGACGCTCAGTTTGGCGAGATCGACCGTGCGGCCCGCGAGGGGTTCGAAGGTGCGCGACTCTCCGCCCTTCGTGTGGCACTCCATGCAGGCTGGAACGCCGGTCTTCGTGCTGAAATCGTCCATCAGCTCGTCGGAATGGGGTGCGTGGCACGCGCGACAGGCCATGTTGCCGTGATCGAGGTGCTCGAACGCGCTCTGCGAACCGCGACCCTCGCGCAGCCCGCGCTCGTAGCCCTGCGTGATCTCGAGCGCGATCACGCCTTCGTAGTGACAGATCTCGCACGTCGCGAGGACCGAACGTGCCGGCCGCGTGATCTTGCCCGCGGCATCCTTCTCGCCGAAGTCGTGACACCCGCGACAATCACGCGCGACCTCGACCTTTACCCAATCCGCGTTGCTCCGCGGCGGGGCGGGCAATGGTCGGCCGATGTTGTCGTACCAGGACTCCGAAACGTGCGAACGGTGCGGGAAAGGCCGCTTCTCCGGCGTTTGCGGGCGCGCGGCCGCTGAAGACGCGACGAGGAGCAGTGTGCAGATCGCGAATGGCGCAGCGAAGGCCCGCGACGCTCGAGTGCGCTTCCAGAGCACTCGAGCGTCGCGAGTGCGCTTCCAGAGCACAGCCCGCGGACGGCCGAGCTCATCTTCGCGGCCCGAGACGTCCACCGCGCCGACTCTCCTAGCCGCGCGAAGGGTCCGTAGCAGGCCGTCGAGAAGGGGCGCTTTCATCTTCCGGGTTCAACGCAAGAGAAGGACCGCGATCACCACCGCGGCAGCGACGAGCGACGCGACGAGGATCCACGTGAGCTTGTTGCCGGGCGTGCTACGACCCGCGGTCGACAGGCCGGCGCGGATGGCGAGCAGCGCGTCGTCGACGGCTTGGCACCACTGCGCGACCGTGATCGCATTCTCGAGGATCAGGAACTCGCCCGGATGACGTCCTGAATCGAATGCGGTTCGCGCTGCGCGCAACTTTTCCTGCGGCACGTTGGGGTCCTTCGACAATCGCATCAGCGCCTCGGGATAGGGCTCGACCGGGCTCGGCCGCTCGCCGGTCTCGGCTGCTCGCACGAAGAGCACGTCGATCGTGCCGAAGCGGATGCGTCGATCGCACTTGACCTCGAGCTTATTCGGCTTCGACGCGGCCTTCGCTTCCCCGACCCAAGTGCCGTTCTTGCTGTCCACGTCCTCGATCCAGAAGTGCCCGCCGTCGAAAGTCAGGTCCGCGTGCTGGCTGGACACGCCCTCGTCCTCGATCGCGACCGAGACGGATCCGACCTGGCGTCGGCCGATGCGAGTGTTGGGTTGCGTGATCGGCGCGCTCCGGCCGAGTTTGTGGACGACGAAGACGAGTCGCGGCGCGAGAGCGACGAGGCGTGCTGCGATCGCCGACGGATTCATGGCCGAGCCATCGTGCCCCATGGTGCGGTCGAGATCGGGCGCGGTCTGATCCTTCGGAGCCGACTCGAGAACGTCGGCGGGCTTCGGGATCGTCGCGGGAATCGGGATCGCTTGGGACGCCGGCTTCGAGACGGGCGGCGGACGCGGGGCGGAAGTCGCCGGCGCGGGAGCAGCAGGCCTGTTCGGCAAGAGCGTCGGCGCATCCGACGCGTCGGCGCCCGGCGCTGCACGCACTGCCGAGTGCTCACGCGGCGCGGAGCCCTCGCGAGAGGTTCGGTCCTCGCGCGCAGCTGGCGGTGATCCAGGGCGAATCGTCGCGTTTTCCTGCGGCGGCGGCGCAAGCGGCCGAATCGTCACGTTGTCTTGGGGAGGCGGCGCGAGAGGGCGAATCGTCGCGTTTTCCCGCGCCGGTTCGACTCGCGATCTCGCCGCGTCGGGGTCCGCGGGCGACGCGGCACCCGGCCGGATTGTCGCGTTATCGCCGCCCGCGGACGCTCCGACGACGCGTACCCAGCAGTTGCCGAGCTGGATCTCGAGATCGTGGGCCAAGAGGACCGTCTCGCCACGTCCGAGTTTCACACCGCCCGTGATGCGCGTGCCGTTGCGGCTACCGAGGTCTTCGATCGCGAGCTGACCGTCGACGAGAACGAGGCGCGCATGCCGCGCCGAAGCGGAGTCGTCGTCGATCGCGCACGTGTTCTCGGGATCGCGGCCGATCGTCAGCCCGGCGACTGCCGCGAATTCGCGCACGGGCTTCCCGACCTCCTGGATGAGCAAGCGCATGAACTCTGGGTCCTCGATGACGGAGCGGGCGTGGTGCGGACGCTACAGGTTCGCGGCGCGCGCCGACGAACATGGTAAATGGCTTCGACTCCGTGCGTGCGCGCCGAAGTCGACGCCGGCCGAGTTCATTGCCCCTTCAAGTCGACGCCGGGCGCGGTATCCGCGGGACCTCCGCCGCGCGTCGTCGAGGGACGCTTCGGGCTGGCGACCCGCAATGGCTGTCCCTGTTTGTCGAGGTAGATGCGACGCATCTCCGCCAGGTTCAGCGGACGCCCGCCGAGCCGGCCGAACACCGCGACCTGGTGCCCGGATTCGTCGACGGCGCGGTCGCGGTCGAGGCCGCGCGACAGAGCCAGTGCTTCCGAATCCGTTGCGCGCGTCGCGAGCAGCCGCGGCATGGGTCGCGGCGAGAATCCGTACGCGCTGCGCCCTCCGTCTTCGGGCGTCACGAGCGCCACGACCCGCAGACCGTTCTCGCCGTCCGCGAGGTAGGCATAGAGGCTGTCGTTCGTCATGCCGCACACGACCGCGTTCAAGTCGTCGATCGATCCATCGGCATCGAACACTTGGTCGAGCACCGGCTTCTCGGGACGCTCGACGTCGAGGATGACGAGGCCCTGCTTTCCGGCCGCGACGTAAGCCCAGGTCCGCGCCACGTAGATCCCGCGCGCATCGGCGATCTCGACTCGCGCGCCCTCGACCGCCCGCATCGCGTTCGGTGCGGTCACATCGAGCGTGATTACGCCGCGCGCGTCGACCACGAATGCGTAGCGGAATTGCACCACGATCGAGCGCGGGCGGTCGACGTGGGGAGCGCCCACAGTCGCCAAGACGCGCGGCACGAGCGGGTCCGTGATGTCGATTGCGACCACACCGGCATCGCAGCAGACATAGGCGGTCGTGCCGGCGATGGCGAGATTGACCGCACCCTTCAAGACCCCGTCCGGATTGAAGGTCAGCGCGCGCTTCAGGAAATTGTTGGACGGGTCGCCGTCGTTCAACGGATCGACATCGACGAGGATCAGGCCCTCCTTGCGGTCCGTCACGTACGCATAGCGATATGTCTCGTGCAGGTTCTGGGTCCGGCCCGCGTACTCGTAGCCTTGCTCGAGGTTCTCTGGCCGCCACGCGCGTCCCATGCTGATCGAGTTGTTCGTCGGCAGAGCGACCGCGGTCGCATCCGACATCGCCACGTGCGTGTCCTGTCCGAGCGGCGACACGGGCGCCGTGACGATCTTCTCGGAGAAACCCTTGTTGTAGATGTTCGCGACGTCGTAGGCGCGGAACCCGGACGAGCCGGCAGCGGTGTAGAGATACTCGCCGCGGAGTTGAAGGCTCGTGACGCGGCCGCCGCCGTGGTGCTCCGCGGTGCCCAGTTCACGATCGCGGTCGACGTGCTTCTGGAACTCCTCGGGATACGCCAATTGGTGCAGTCGCGAGCCGATGACGGCTTGAGGTTCTGCGTACTCGGTTACGACCACGCCCTCGATCCCGTCCTCCTCGCCGATCCAAGCGTTGCGACCGACGAAGTTCACGGCACCCGTACCGAGGAGATAGGTCTGCGCCAACCAAGCATTGTTGTCGTTCTCGGCCGAGGGATGGCAGTCGACACACGACTTGGTCTCTTTCGTACGCACGGTGTGCGCGAAGTGCGTGTTGAAGCACTGCGACGACATGCCGTTCGCCGCGACCGGGAGCTGTTGCGCGTACGTCGCCTGTCGCACTCCGTCCTTCGACGAAATCATGACGGCCGACGACGACCGGACGGGCGCGAGTCGATTGCCTTTCACGTCGCCTTGCACGCCCAGCATGAACACGTCGTCGCGCGCGACTTGCGGGTTGTACGTCGCGTGATTGCGGCGCTCGCCGCCCTCGAAGTGGCGCACTTCGCTGCGCACGGTCGCGTCTTGCGGCAGGTGACAGCCGAAGCACGAAGTGACCCACGCCGTGTGACACGTGTGGCATTCCATCTTCTGCGTGCCGTGCGCGAACTCGCCCTCGCAGTACGAGGATGGGATCTTCTTCGCCGCTCGCGCTCTCTCGTTGTAACCCGGGTGAGTGGGATCGACGGAGTCCGCGACCTGCTTCACGAGCCACTCGACGTCGGGGTAGAGCATCGAGCGTTGAACGATCTCCTTGCGACCCAGCACCGTTCGTTCTTCGAAGCGTTTCTTGCCGGAAGCCGTGCGCCCCGTCGCGGCATTGCCCTTCGATGCCGGTCCGCTGGTCGCGATGGATCCAGACGCGGTGACCTCGGCTCTCTTCTCCACCGTGCCGTGGCAATCTTGACACGTGATTTCGACGGCCCCTTGGATCTCGGAATAGACGGTGCCGTCACCGTGCGCATCCTGCGAGAAGTGACAATCGACGCAGTGCATCCCGCGCTCGGCGTGGATGTCCATCAAGTGCACGGGCTTGCCCGGCTTCGGCGCGAATGCGGTCTTCGGATCGGCGGGCACCTGGCCGAGTTCGGGCAGGACGCCTTCGAACTTCTTCGGATCGTCGTAGTCGACGATGTTGCCGTCGGAGTCGAGCAAGTTGCCCTTGCGATCCGTCTTGAACACGGCCCGGAAGACCCAACCGTGACCGTGATAGTCCGCGAACTGCGTGTGCTTCAGGTCCTTGTTCAAGTCGGTGACGTTCGCGAGGAAATCGCGATTCCCCCACTTGCCGCGCTCGGCCGCGCCCTCGGGGTTGCGGTCGACACGCTCGAACCACTCGTCATCCGATAGTT
>Ga0163149_10006094_pt1 | contig 12494 bp, 5 predicted proteins | sample OliLakLV19MP5G1_FD_148604 | JGI IMG/M metagenome (GOLD analysis project Ga0163149, IMG submission 148604) | Freshwater microbial mat bacterial communities from Lake Vanda, McMurdo Dry Valleys, Antarctica - Oligotrophic Lake LV.19.MP5.G1 | ecosystem: Environmental > Aquatic > Freshwater > Lake >...
TGCCATAGCGTCGTCAACATCGAAACAAGCTACAATAGATAAACGACAGGATGATCTACTACCCGCAAATGGCCACAACCATATCAAAAATGAACTGGGTGGTGGAGACGACGACGACGAGTCAGAAGAAGAAGAAAGGATAATCGCCGATGCGGATACGTTAGACCAATACATTGAGTTCTTACAAGAAGACTACGAGCAAGATCAAGCATTGGATCAATACATCGATTTTATTCAGCAAGCTTATGATACCGAGAAAGCCTTGGATCAATACATTAACTTTTTATTGGCAACCACAACAGCTTCTATGCCAGCGTCTCTGACCAGAAAGAACAAGCCAGTGAATGCAACAGCTGCAGCAGCAGCGTCTAATTTTTCTACAGCAACCACAACAGCAACAATCAATCGTACCATCCCGGCAGTGACACGAAATGCTCTTATACATGCAGAAGACATCATTGTTGTACTTCCAGATTCAAAGAGAGCAACAGATGAGTCATTGTCTTTTACTTCTCCGCCATCCAGAACAGAAGTACTAGTAGCAGGAGACCAGCGCGAGTTGGATGAATACATTGATCGAATAGTCACAGCCGTCGAGTTGGATGAATACATTGATCGATTGGTAGAGTCTGTCTCATCCATGGCGTCAGATGATCGAAAGGTACAGGAGGAGCCATCAACCGCAGAGAATGAGATGGACCAAGAAGAGGATCCCAATAGAATGGTCATTACAGCCACCAAAAGGGTAACAGAAAGCATCCAACAAGAACAGCCGGTGGAGGCAGGCACTCAGGACAAAGACGAAGGTATTGATGATTACATAGCGTCTCTGGTCCAAGGCGATTCTGACTCGGCAAGAGCTGCCATTGCTATCCAACACGATGCAGAAGAAGACGGTGTTCGCGTACCTGCAAGCGCAAATCTAGCATCATCCACCTCGAGTTCTGCACGACGCCCCACGGCCAAGAGGGCTGTTTCAGTGGATGACGACGCCAAGACTTTTTCCGATGCCGATGAGGAACCAAAGATGCTAGATGAGACGGTCGATCACGGTCCTAAAATTGCTGTGGGAGTTACGGAATCCTCAGATCCTGACGGGGATGACGACGACGACGACGATGACAGGGATAAACAATTCTCAAATCAGGGCGCTATCGATAGTGACTCAGTAAAAACCACTCTTATCGATGATGAGGATAATGACATTCAGTCCGTAGCAGCTGGTGTCAGCGCGTCGCCCGAAATATCGCCGCAAGATAGAGAAAAAGATGTCGAAGTACAAGAAGAAATTCCCCCCAAAAAGAAGCGGAAAAAGAAAAAGGTCGCTGCGAGTGGCTCTGCTTCTGCGAAGCAAAAAGTTGAAGAAAGCGCTTCCTTTGCGGACGCTGTAGCTGATTCCACTGCTGCTACAGTCGATGATAGTGAAGAGCCAATTCAATCACCCAACGGAATTTTCCGCTTCCTCCTTCGGCAGGGCCCTATCGGGCACGTGCTCGCTTTAGTTCTCGTGTTGTTGGTCGAGTGGGTAGAAACTTATCTTCCGCAACTGGCGGAGTTGCTGGCCTTGTTATGGTTGAAGCTTGCACCAGCAGGTCTACAGCGAAGGATGGCGCCGCAGATGCTGGGCCCAGGCACTGGGCGAACATCGTCGCCATCCTTGCAGCAGATGTATTCTGGACGGATGCCTGTTAAAGGGCGACAGAGGAGCAAGCTGAGTAAACGAGCAGATGAAGAAGCACTTGCGCAGCTGCAGCGTATAGGTGACATCCAAGATGCCAAATACAAACATGTGAGCCCTAGCTTTATGAAGCGGCATGGGCTTGGGCCTTATCGCAACAACCTTGATAACAATCCTAGTCGAAGTGAAGAAGACATCACTCCAGTTGGCAGGCCAGAGACTCGCAAGAAGCAAAGAAAGGCGAAGTCTCGCTATCAAGAGGAGGAAGACGAAAGCGATATCGACTGGGTCGTAAAAGGACTGGAAACACCAACGGATACACCCCTTTCACTTGGGGTGGGTGTAGGCAAGGATGGGGCCTACGTATCGGTGGGGTACGAAATGGAATTTGGTAAAGCCAAAAAGTCGTCGAAGTCGCCAGGGGCTAAGAGCCGTTCATCTTCTAGAAAAAAGTCTTCCTTCGACCCAGAAGCCATAACTCGCGATGCAGTTCGGAAGAAGACAACGGGTCCTCGTCTCAGCGACCGCGATGGTGGCAGCGGAGTTATGGGGCGATTGCGTGCTGCCGCGACTTCGAACAGTCTAGTGTCGAGAAGTCTATTTGGGGCATACCCCGGTGATGCGGTTCCACCTAGTGAAGCTGCTGATGCGAGAGGTGTGCCCCAATTATGCGCTAAATACGGGTATGGCGACTGGTCAGACGACGAAGAGGACGATGATGTCGATGAAGACGATAATCATAAAGGCAACAGGAGCGACGGTCGACACAAAAGATCTCTCCGGAAGCACAGGGGTAAGAAACGAAGAACCAAGAGCACGCAGGAAAAGGTGGAAGATACGGAAGACTCTGATTTAGGCTTTGATGACACGCTTGGTCAGAAGAGTGATAGAAGTGCAACGCCAGTTCCACACAAGAAGAAGAGACGACGACGACAAAGCAGCGCCGACGGAGATTCAATAGAAACGAAGATGCTTCGCCCCCCTTTGGAACTCTTGAACGAGCGTAAAAAAAGAATCAGCAGTAAAGACAGCGGCGCAATAGAGTCGGCTGCAAGGGAAGAGCCTACGATGGCAAGCATCGAGGAATTGAAAAAGCGACACGGATCGGGCCAGGATAAAGCAAACGTTATTCGCCCTGCCCTTGAACGGTTAAACGAGGCGCGAGAGAAATCATCCAAGGAATCTAACGATTGAAGAAGGTGAATTGAATATGCAGTCTCGCAAGGCATTGCTTGAGCTCGGGAAGGGCCTAGTATTATCAACACAGCGCGAGGGACGACTACACATTTCCGTAATGAGACTGTACATTCTATCTAGCGCTTTATCTTTTTAACACTTTGTCTATGTCAGGCGAAGAGACGAGATGTTTACTTGGTCTTGAAGTGTTTCGTTCTTCCGTTGGAGGTCAGCAATGGCCGAGGCCATCTCCTTTGCTTCTTTCTCGGCTTTCTCTGCGCGTCGTTCTGCCTCTTCGTATCTCGTTTGTGCGTCGGCAAGTACTTGCCGGAGATCTATAGAACCAAGCGCAGCAGCTGCTGCGTTTCGCACTTCCTGGTGGTTAGTCTGAACCAGCCTGCACAGCAGCGGGAACGACGAAACAATGAGCCCTTTCAATCCAGGGTTCTCTTCAAAAGCTTTGCAGACCATGAGAAACATATCCACTGAGACGCCTTCTTGGTTGCTGTCTGAGGATTCGTTTATTGTAGCTAGCGCGTCAGAGAAGGCTTTGTCAGTGATGGCGAGCAGTCCAGGGTCGTCAGACTTCATCATGCACACACCCGCAAAACACTTCTTGAACAGCGAGAGAGCATCCTCGCGATATTTCATGTGCTTTCGTTGAATTTCACCTTCGCTTTTTTCGCCTGGCTGCGTTCTGTGTGCCTTTTCCACAGCCAAGGCTTCTGATGCCCCTTTCGAAAGCGCCACACAAAGATCACTGCAGACGTAAGCGGGGGCGAACTGCGTGGAAAGCTTAACGATTTCCATCACTTCGTCGGCTCTGGATATTTTGAGTAAATTTGTTGTATCTGGGATGGGTAACAACATGTGTGCAAGGACTGCGCTTAGCTTTAGCCAGACTTCTCTTGTAAGATCTGTCTCGATGTTTTCATTGGTCACCGTACTCTGCAGTCCCTCTCTTAAGATCGGCAAGAAATGTTTATAGCAAGCTTTTCGCCTCCCCTTGCTGTTCCTATCTGCCGACAACTCGTCTGAAGGGAACTGCGAAAGAGCGACCCAGAGTGACAGTACTTTACATGTGGGTGATATCGATTCGCTAACAATTTCTTCTGAGATAAATGACGCGAATTCGCTCCTTAACAGAACTGCGGGTGCTGTCCACGTCAATTGGTAATATATCATGAGAACACAGTTGCGCCAAGCATGTTGGAGCGAATATGTGGGACTTACCACCACTCTCGTCGGCACCCCCCGATGCATTCTCTTGCCCTCCGTCATCCTTTCGGCTGTACAAGCAGGAAGACTATCAGAAAAGGAGCCCCTTCAAGTTTAAAAAGATGCTAAACTACAGACAAAGCAACTCACCAAAAAAATAAGGAACCAGCTACGCGAACTGAGCACAAAAGAGCCTCGGGCGATCCCTGTTTGACCATAGAACGTAGCGCATCAATTGCAGACCGCTGTGCCTGGGACAAGAAGCGAGGGCCTCCAGAAGAGACCTCGGCGACGGTGATAATAAGCTGAACAAAGCGGCCTTCAAGAGATTCCACATTTGCCATTTCGGGTTCCTTTGAGCACCATCGGGCGGTGAGACTATCAACCATGTTTGCTTGTGGCGACATTTCATTGTCCTTGCAGCAGTCGTAGAGATTGCTGAGGCTAGACACGAACCTCTGCAAAACTTGCACTTGGGTTGCTTCCATACCCGAGGAGCTGCGTTCGAGCTCCTCAATGAATTTACGGTATGAATCCATCCTGGCCATAGTCGAAGCAAAGAGTTTCTCGCGGTAGGTATTGGTAACCATGGAATGAGCCCGTTGGTACGCAATGCTTGATGAGCTCTTGGGACTATTGCTATTTCGAACTTGCTTCAAGGCCCCATTTACTACTTGCATATTGGTGCCGACTCGAGCAGGGGTGATTGCCGCAGTGATACCGTCCTTGCAGGAGAGCTGCCCGAGCAGGACAAGAAGTTCCACACCAGCATAACGCAAGTCCACAGTATCTCTCCCGCCTTCCTGCGCAGCTGCTTGCAACGCAAAATCAAGAATTCTGGACCATGCCTGCACCAGCCAAGGCGTTCTATCCTTGTCCATACTAGGGGTAGTCTCCTCCGATTCTGTTCCTTCAGAATCTTCTTCCTCATCGTATTCGTCACTCTCGTCGTCGTCGTCGTATGACTCCGATTCTCCTTCCTCTTCTTCATTGTCATTCCCATTGGACGAGCCTGACGAGGCAACTGATAGTCCGTCGTCGACGTGGTCGAGTAGCAAAGAGAAAAAGGAACGAAGGACACGACTCAAGCCCTGAAGTGTCAAAACTTGCGTTGCCACCCACTGCTTCCCAGCCGAATCGCGTGAATGGTGAACATTTACTTTATAACGCGACTTGGTTGTCTCGATAGCGTTGCCATCAAGGTCAACTTTGCCATCACCGCTGTCATTTGCTTTGGCCACTACAAGACTGTAGACCCCAAACACCGTGGTACATATGCAATATTCCCACTGAGAAGCTGAGAAACCATTACCGCGACCGGCAATGCATGAAAATAGTGTGTTCACGGAACAATTTCGAACCTAAAACGCAACATAACAATGTGAACCCATGCCTTTGTGTGAAGCTAATCAACACAGCATGCCGCAACGACCAGGGATACTCGTATTACTTACTTCCGGTCGGCTATCCGACGCAAGCTCCTTCAGCTTTGAGAGTGCGTGCTGTGAAGAGTTGAAAATGCAGCACCACAAGAATGAGTATACGAGAAATTAAAGCTAGCTAGGCCAGCCATACTTCGAAATCTGACGCTTACATCAATGGCTTCTGTGCCAGCTTCTTGATCCGCTATCGTCCACAGGAGCCCGATTGCGGTCAGAGATGTATTAACATCATGGCGTGATCTCCCAAAAGATGCGCAGCAATCTAGAAGTGAACTTCGAGCTGTGCCGTTGGCTCCTGGAACTTGAGGTAAATTGTCGAGGAAGTCGTCAACAATCAATTTCAAACATCTGAATCCCAGCATACAACAGTTGGACCATTCTGACGATATCCTTTCAGGAGCGTCACCTGATATCGAAGCGATGGCATTAATAATTGCCACCCATACCTCTCCTGTTAACGTGTGACCATCGCTCTCGAGGATTGAAGTGAGGACTGTTATCGCAGACTCGGCAACCGCAGCCGACGATGTTGTTCGAAGGCTGTCACAAAAATGACTAAAAAGTGCAGACTGAGAAACTTCGCCTGACTGAGAAACTTCGCCATCAGAATCCGCAGACAAACCTCCCTCTTGCGCCTTGGTGGGCTCGACTGCTAATAGCTGATGTTGCTTGGGGTTTTCATAAACAACTTTGGCCGGTGCATTGAACGCTATGAGGTTCTTGTCGCTGGATGCCTCGGCCAATATAAGCATGGCGACCGTATCCATAACGGCCGTACTGATTGCGGGGGCCACAGATGCGAAATCGCAAATGTGCTGTGAAATTGGAGACATGCAAGTCTTGTAGCGGAATGAATTTGACATGGCAACATCAGCAAGTAATGCAAGACCAAATGGGAACAATGCAACAATATCGGGTCTCAAAGAACTTGAAATTGTCGTCTCAAGTCGCAGGACAAAGTCATTCCTGTACGCTTCATAAAAAGAAGATTTCGTTCTCTTTGCAATGGGAACATCATAGCTGTCATCTTCCATATCGTTTTGATTTGAACCGTAGATTGCGCGAACAAGCTTCCCTCCAATGCTTTCTCTACTTTCTTCGGCGACCTTCTCACTCACAGATGTCGGTTCCTTGGAAACCAGAACTCTATCTAGCACAGAGTTGTCTCTTGAAGTGACCAAATCACGCTTTTGTGCTGCCGAAGAGGACACTGTTGACAGCGCATCGATGAACTCGCGAAGGGATTCGTCGGAAAAGCATGTTGAGAAAGCGGCAAAACGGCCATAGACCGCAGAAACAGCGAGAGCGGCATGATACATTTGATCCGATAAAAACGGCGAAGAAATAGTCATTACAGATAATTCCTCAAAAGTGTGAAGCACCATGTCCCAGTCCTCCATGATATGGTTGTAGTGCGTGTGAACGATACGAAGCAAGCAAACCAATGCTCGCACGTGGTGATTCCTCACTTGACTGTTGCAAAAACGTGTGTGTCACAGCCGACGTGAGAAACCGAAAAACAACGCGGGTGAATATTTCGACAGAACAGGTGAGAACTGTACCTTGTGGCATCATACTTCCCCCATGATGGCAGCGAAAGCTTGCATAGAGAAGTTAGGAGCGTCTTTCGCCTAACGATGCGCTCGAGAGTGGTCGATGGCATGCATAAATGAGCCAATTGTGCATATCCTTTCAGAGATAACCGTGTCAAATCTCGTGAGCCGGGGATGCGTTTCATAAAGTGTTGCAGGGCGGACAACGAAGGGGCAAAGGCACCTTCCATCAGAATGTCGGCATTTTCAGGTGACGCATTCGGCAAAACGGTCAAAATAATTTCAAGAATTCCATGAAAAGATGTCCAAAGTGCCTCTCCCATGACCGGTACGATTGGTGAGATATAGGAGGAGGAAGAACCAGATGTGGCAGACATTTTCTCATCGAAATCGGCACCATTGATACCCGATCTGATGAGTTGCTCAGCGCGAAGAAACATCATTGGTTCCAGCGGATTTTGCAGTGAGTGTTGGTGCAGGTCGTCGTCCCGCGAAAGCGTGCGAATAAAGAGGTCATTGTTGCTGTGGTGGTGGTTCTCGTCAATAATGATGGCATTGTTTGTCAGTCGATGACAAGCATCAGCTAATTGTAGAATATGGCACTCGCAACCTGCTCCGACGCTGGCAAAGTCGCTGAGAGTCTCTGTAAGAGTAATGATTGTTGGTTTGTCCAGCAACCTTTTGAGCGCCACAGCTTTGGCGTCGTCGGCCACGACCAGCCCTTTCCCTGAATAAAGCAATATGTGATACAAAGTTTCTGCTGCTAACCCAGCCTTCCAAAGAAGAGCCGTGGGCACTAACGATGTGTACGACTTGTTGTTGCCGTTGCTACTAGAAACTTGTGAAGTTGTGGTATCCGTTCCTACCCCAAGCCTTCGACTTGATCTGCTCATGGGTGTTGCCGAGGCATTGGTGGTTCCAGAGCCTTCAACCGGATTAGTTCCTTCCATTGGATCATTGTAAACAAACCCATCTTCGAAATCGTGATTGGACCGACACATATCTGTTGCGATTCGAATGGGTTTGATTATATGAAGTAGTATTTCCCGGCACTCGATTGTCGCCGTGGCTTGCGTTTGTAAAAGCGCCAACGTCCATTGGTACACTCGAAGCGTTTTTGTCAAATTAAACGAGGCCGAATCATTTTTATTATTATTGCTTGTGTCGGATTGCTGCAAAAGCGCAACGGTCACGCCCATGGTTTTTGACAAAAACTTGTCCGATGAAGCGACCAACTTTGGTCTTTCTTTGACTATGGTGGCCATTAAATCGAGCGCAAATTCAGGAGAGGGCGGACGCGGTGCTTTAGAGGATGATGTATCCAAACGGCATTGCGAAAACGCCCCGTGCAGCCCTGGGGCTTTTTTATTCGGCCCATATGACGCCAACAACATGAGATCTTCCCACGTCTGCAGATTGTATTTTGTACTATTGGATGTGTCGTACAAGGTACTAAGTATTTGTGGGAGGGTCGAATGAGCTGCTTGTTGGACAGTCTTTTTGAAATCCAAGAACAAGCAACAAAGGGAGACGGATTGCGTCCAAATGTCCACTGAACCCGACTCATGTTTAATCAATTCCGTCAGCTTGAGCAGACACGAAAGTATTTCGAGAGCCAATTTTTCCATATCTTTATTGGAAGGAGCTGCATATTGTCCAGATTGCCCACTTGAACTACTGACGGCATTTATCATGACGGGTTTGGATGCTTCCGTGGAAGACGTCTTACTCGTAGATTGTGGCGAGGAAGTATTTGTAGACCCTCCTCCTCCATATACCAACCAACTAACTGTAGCAGTCGCTAGAGATGCTGCTGTACTGACTGTAGATTTGGCCGCGGAGGTTGCCGAAGATGACGATCCTCCATTGTTACTGCCACTGCCTGTTGCGTCGTTGGCCGACTTCTGGCCTTTGTTGGGATTGCTGCTCATTTTTTGTTGATAATGGGACATAATGACATGAGCTTGTATCGTCCACACCCGGATCATGTGTATTCCATCTCCGGGACAGACAGCATCTGATTCCATCAGTAATCTCATGGCTTTGAAAGATATATCCAGTAATTTTGTCGATGCATTGGGATAATTTGCTGCCAGTAAAAAGGGATGTAGTAAATCTTGCGATTGGAAGAGAGAGGTTGTTGGGTGCTCAGCTCCAGACGACGCAGCTTTTCGGACTGCCGATGCGTAGGCATTTTGCAGTGTTCTCAGCCTTAAAATGGCGCGTTCCGACGCTTCCTTGACGCCTATTTTTCGCAGACGAGAATAAATATAACAAATGAGACCTAGTGTACAAATTGTGACAAGACTGACAGATTTACCGAAACCTACCAGGATGCTTTTTTCTAGCTTCTGCCCCCAGATCTCGCAAACAATCCTCCAATTGCGCCACAAAGTTCATGTTGTATCAAACGAATGTTCGAATCGAAAGAAGAAGGAGGGGATAAGATTTCTCGATTCCACACGTTGGGATTTGGCGGTCGAATCTTCTGTGATGTTTGAAAAATCAAATGGTTCGAGACAGATCGGCGTTTCTACAATCTCTTTTGATCATTGTCATCCCTCGAAACAGCAAGGAGGGAACAAAATGTCTGCCGCTCTATAATAACGAATGCAGCCAATCCAGCAACAGGAGTTGGTCTTTTGTCGTGATGATTAATTAAATAGAAAGAGCCTATTAGCTAGCTAGCTAGCTAGCTAGTAGTACGTCGTAGTACCCTTCTCAAAGCGATCTGACGGATAACCTGTCACGGTGCAGCAAGACCAACATAAATCCGTGCCAACGTACGACAGACAGACCATTGGAAATGGTTGCACAATTGTTCATTTCAGGAGGGTGTCTCATTTGCCAAGGCATGCTTTGGTGAGACTTTGAAATACGAGCTAAATTAGATGAGTTTTAGGGAAGAGATAAAATTGTCAAGAAAAAACTGTGACCAATTTCAACTGTTGTTTTAAACTATGCTCTAAATAGGGGAGAGTTTCAGAGCAAAGTTTGGAACTGTGCTCTAATCAAGGGAGAGTTCCAATCTCATGCTGGAGGGTTTCAAAACATTTTAAACTATGAGCAACACTCCATGTAAGGCTGGGATGATATTGTTCAGTCTTGACAACATCAGGTCACTGCCATAAGTGTTGTCTACTCGTCATGTTCGTTGAACAACCAATCATGCCACCTTCTTTGGAATTTTTTTTGCTTTCATCTTGTGCAAGGTCTTGGAAACATGTGTCATGGAAGTGCTTGAAACATGTTGTGTTGGGACCAGTGCCATCAGAAGACTTGAATGGATTTGTTGTTGTTGTTGTCAATGGAGACAATGCCAAATCAAACATGTTGCTTTGGGAATGCGTGTCATTCTAATGAGTATCCATTTTCTGCTGTAGCAGCCTGTGACGTGACATTGTTAATATAATTGTGGTGTTTTTCTGTTGTAGTGTGCTTTTCCTCTCTTTCTGTTACACAGTTTAGCTACAGTAGCTACTAGCTAACTATAGCTAGCATTTTTGCATTGCTCAACACTAATCTTTTTGGTGTTGAAGTCCATCTCTGTTGCATTAAACCTTTGAGTACCGGAAAGATTCTCCGATCCCTGTAAACACCTCGCTCCCTTCTAATTTCGGCCGACAACCAGCGCGCAGGGCACTCCCGAGTGACGAAGCGATCGTACTGCAGTACTGCTGTACAGTACTGTGAATTTGGTATCCAAAAACCATGCCGGTTCCAAAGAGGCCAAAAGAGAAACATTGTCACACATCGCCGTGTTGCTTGCCAGCGTAATAGCAGCAGTTCTGTTTGTTTCTCTCTTCGCATTCCGCCATCCATCTCATCGAGAATCCCAGTTTCAGTTCTAGTTGCTTGTTAGTTGATGTTTTAATTTGGGACTTCCTCTCTTTCAATCCTGCAACTACATCACTAACTAACTAGCTAGAGCAGCTACGCTTCGAATCACGACTTTTATCGTATCCCTTGATCGAGAACCCAGAACTACTCTGAGCAGCAATCACAAACTTTCACAATAGTAATCACCTTTCCCACTGTAACCACCGTGATATTCGAGCACCACCGACTTGCTGTCAATCTCTCTGGGACAAGACACATCGCTTCATTTTATCGCTTCATAAAACAACAAGTTGACTCATACTCTTGCAAGTCTCTAGTAATCTCGATTTCCCCCTCTCTACTAGCGTACAACAACAAAACATCCCAATCAAGTCTTGCAACCAAATAAACCCGACATAACAAACCTAACCAGCACAACGATACTTACAACAGACAACTAACGTTTTCACCATGTCAGCAGCACCCGAAACAGAAAATCCAGCACCCGCTCCAAGCACCACGGATGCCCCAGCTACGGCTGCGGTGACGGAGGCTGCTACCACAACAGAATCTGCCGCCCCCTTTGAATACGGATACTTGGATGATTTGGATCTCCCCCCCTTTCGCATTCATGCCACACGCGGCCGTGGTGGGGGTGCCCAACGGCTGTCCGGTTCGGGGTCCAACTTGCAAATCCCTCCCGGAATTCAGCAGCAACAGCAGCAGCTTCAGATGCTGCAGCAGCAACAGCAAAAGAGATATTCCCTGGACTCCAAGGTCACCTACATGACGGGCTCCAGTCCCACCATGGCTACCAGTAGTACCACCAGTAGCATTACCAGCGTGGGGGGCTTTCGAGGACGCTCTCGTAGTCGATCGCCGTCGATGCGTGAACGAGCGGCAGCCATGGCCAGTGGATCTGCCAGTGGGAATGCTTCCTTTTCCAGTCTCGAAGAAATCATCGATTCCGACATTTTGTACGATAAAATGGGATTCGTCGATGGCGTTCCCAATGATGGCAAGGACGGCACCAAATCGACGTATCATCAGCATTCCCATTCCTGGTCGGAAAATACCAAACCCATTTTGAACTTGACGCCCGTTTCGGAACGGATGAGCGAGGACACACTGGAAGACGTTCACGCCTTCTCGGACTTGTCGGCGAATACCAACACGAGACCGTCCTCCAGTGTCGGAGGAAGTACTGCTGGCGGGGAAGTCAGTTCGCATGTTTTGGAACCACTGGACGAAATTGATGAAGATTTCGTGGAAGATGACATCGAATCGGATGAAGAAGTAGACATGGCGGCAGATACGGACGAAGCAACGGCGCAAGTGATTGTCACGAATATGGAGAATATCACTTTGCAACAACAAGATAGTTAACAAAAGCTTTTGCTTTTGTTTCCAACAAACAAGGAACCAAGGAAGAAATGCATGTTTATCACTTGATTCTTCTTTATATATGTGTGTTGTCCCCCGTGATGTAGGGGCTACAGGGATGCAGTGAGAATGTTGTTGAGTTTGCGCCGCCTTGCATGCTCCCAATCGCTCGACCACTCGGCGAGTTCCATATCTGTTCCGATGGAGTTGAGGCGAGAGATTTTT
>Ga0163149_10006095_pt1 | contig 12493 bp, 13 predicted proteins | sample OliLakLV19MP5G1_FD_148604 | JGI IMG/M metagenome (GOLD analysis project Ga0163149, IMG submission 148604) | Freshwater microbial mat bacterial communities from Lake Vanda, McMurdo Dry Valleys, Antarctica - Oligotrophic Lake LV.19.MP5.G1 | ecosystem: Environmental > Aquatic > Freshwater > Lake >...
TCGGTCCCGGCCACGAAGTCATCACCACGCCCCTCTCGTGGGTCGCCACGAGTAATGTGATCCTCGAAGTCGGCGCCCGTCCCGTCTTCGTCGATATCGATCCCGTCACGCGCCATATCGATCTCCACCGCATCGAGGCCGCTATTACTCCCGCCACGCGCGCGATCATCCCGGTCGATCTCGCCGGCCTGCCCGTCGACCGCGACCACCTCTACGCCCTCGCGAAAAAACACAACCTCCGCGTAGTCGAAGACGCCGCGCAAGCCATCGGCAGCACCTGGAACGGAAAGCGCATCGGCAGTTTCGGCGACTTCACTTCCTTCAGTTTTCATCCCAACAAAAACATCACCTCCATCGAAGGCGGTTGCCTCGTCATGAACGACGAGCGCGAAGCCAAACTCGCCGAGCAATACCGCCTCCAAGGCGTCGTCCGCTCCGGCGTCGATGGGATGGAAGTCGAAGTCGTCGGCGGAAAATTTAATCTCACCGATGTCGCCGCCCGCGTCGGCCTCGGCCAGTTGGCGCATCTCGATTCTTTTAACGCCCAGCGCGCCGAACTCGCCCGCGCCTACTTCGAGTTGCTCAATACGCCCGCCACCCACGCCCTCGGTCTTCGCCTGCCTGTCGCCGATTTCACGAACAGCAACTGGCACATGTTCCAAGTCGTCCTCCCCGAGGAGAAACTCACGATCAAACGCGCCGAGGTGATGACCCAGCTCACCGCCGCCGGCATCGGCAACCAAGTACACTATCCCGCCATTCATCTCTTCGCCGTCTATCGCAAACTCGGCTGGAAGGCCGGAGATTTTCCCCACGCCGAATACGCCGGCCGCAACATCCTCACGCTGCCGCTCTTTCCCGGCATGACCCGCGCCGACGTCGCCCGCGTCGTCACCGCGCTCACCTCCATTCTTTCCGCCCACCTAAAATCATGAGCACCGCGCCCCAGCTTTCGATTGTGATTCCCGTCTACAATGAGGCGCTGAATCTCCCGACGCTTTTCGCCCGGCTCTACCCGTCGCTCGACGCTCTCGGTCGCCGCTACGAAATCATTTTCACCAACGACGGCAGCGCCGATCACTCCATCGAATTGCTCCGGGCCCAGCAGGCTGCCCGTCCCGACGTGACCCGCGTCATCGATTTCAACGCCAACTACGGTCAACACATGGCGATCATGGCGGCCTTCGAGCGCGTGCGCGGCGAGGTGATCGTGACCCTCGACGCCGATCTCCAGAATCCGCCCGAGGAAATCCATAAATTACTCGCGAAAATCGACGCCGGTTTCGACTACGTCGGCGGTTACCGGTTGGAACGCCATGATTCTTTCTTCCGCACCTACGCCTCGAAGCTCATCAACTTCGTCCGCGAAAAAACCACCAGCATCCAGATGACCGATCAAGGTTGCATGCTGCGCGCCTATCGCCACCCCATCATCGACGCCATCGTGCGCAGTGGCGCGATCAACACCTTCATCCCCGCCCTCGCCTACAGTTTCTCGAGCAACCCCGGTGAAGTCGGCGTGAAGCACGAGGAACGCCACGCCGGCGTCTCGAACTACTCGTTCTACATGCTCATCCGGTTGAATTTCGATTTGATCACCGGTTTTTCCCTCGCGCCGCTGCAATACTTCACGATCTTCTCGGGCCTGTGCGCCGCAGGCAGTCTCGCCCTGGTCGGCCTCCTCTTTTATCGCCGCTTTCTGCTCGATCTCGATCGGGAAACTTTCGGCGTCTTCACTTTGTTTGGCATCCTGTTTTTCCTCCTCAGCGTGGCCATGATCGGCATCGGCCTCATCGGCGAATACGTCGGCCGCACCTACCAAGTCGTCCGCGCCCGCGACCGCTACCACGTGAAGGAAATCATCGAAACCAAGTAGCCCATGAACTTGAGATCGTCTCCACCCGGCAGGCCGAGATCGAATTATTCTCCTTCCCCACCAAAATCCTGCGCCAGATCATGGCCAAGATTGTCCGGCTCCAACACGAGTTCACCGGCGACATCAAAAAGCTGCAGGCGACGGACAATATTGATCGCCTGCGTTCGGGCGATTTCCGTATTTTGTTTGAAGTCGAAGGCGCAACGCTTGTTATTCGAACCCTCCGTGATCGCAAAGCCGCCTATGAATAAACTAGGTCAAAAAACCACCCTCGCCCAAATTCAACCGCAGCGCGCCACGCTAGCCCGGGTCCGCGCTAAGACGGAAGACCTGGAAGACTATCTCGCCGTCCTGGAAGCCCGTGCCCGCGATACAGGCGAACGCATTGCCATGGCCACCGTTCATCACCGTGTTGCCGCCCGTCGCAAGTTGAGCACCGCGCCTTCCCGCTGAACTGGGCGCAACACCCTGGCTTCGCCCCACCCGAAATTTGACCGGATGACCATCGTTGAATAATCTAGTGCAACAACTCGAACTTTAAGCATGAGCCGTCCCCGCATCCTCTTCTTCGGCTACAGCGAGGTCGGCTACGAAGCCCTGTCCCTGCTGCTCGAACGCGGCGACCACGTCGTCGCCCTCTTCACCCACGAGGATAATCCACACGAGAAAATCTGGTTCAAAACCCCCGCCCTCCTCGCCCGCGAAAAAGGCCTCCCGGTTTTCACCCCGGAGAAAATCACGACACCTGAGTGGCTGGAACGCATCGCGCGGCTCGCCCCTGACCTGATTCTGTCGGTCTACTACCGCAACATGATCAGCACGAAAATTCTCGGGCTCGCTCCCCTCGGCGCGTTCAACCTCCACGGTTCGCTCCTCCCGAAATATCGCGGTCGTGCCCCGATCAATTGGGCCGTCCTCCACGGCGAGCCCCGTATCGGCATGACGCTTCATCGCATGGTGAAAAGCGCCGACGCCGGTGCCATCGTTGCACAAGATGGTGTGGAAATCTCTCCGCGCGACACCGCCGAGCAAGCTTTCCGCAAAGTACTCCCCTGTGCCCGCCGCGTCCTGACTGGAACCATCGACGCCTTGCTCGCCGGCTCGGCGCAGGAAACGCCCCAAGACGAATCACAAGTCACCTATTTCGGTGGACGCAAACCCGAGGACGGCCGTGTCAACTGGACGCAGACCTCCACCCAAATTTTTAATCTCATCCGCGCCGTCACCGATCCTTATCCCGGCGCGTTCACCGACGCGAATGGTGCCCGCCTCATGCTCTGGTGGGCCGAGCCGGATTCACCCGCCGCCGCCAAATTTGCAGGGCCGCCACTTGTCGGCGGACCGATCCCCGGCGTGGCGACAAGCGCCAGCCCTCCAACCAGCCAACCAATGCCCGGCGAAATTCTCTCAGTCTCTCCGCTCATCATCGCCACCAGCGACGGCGCACTCGAATTCACCCGCACCGAATGGCGCGGCGTACCGACGGCACCGTTGCGCATCGGCCAGTTGCTGACCAATTGATGATTACCCATCGATGAGATCTTCGATGGTCTGAGGTAGGGCGAGGCGTCCCTGCCGAGCCGATATACCCTGCCGAACGTTGAACGGCTCATCCGGAGGATTCGCCCTACCTTACGCTTCGTCCCATGTTTGAGTAATCAACCATAAGACAACCGCACGCCACCCCTCGCACTTTCAGCCTTTCCGTCCTTCCCACTTTCAGTCTTTCTCTGTCCCCATGCCCCTCAAAGTACTCATCCTCGGTGCCAACGGTTTCATCGGTAGTTCGCTTACCCAGGCGATCCTGAAAAAGAAAGACTGGGAGGTCTACGGCATGGATGTCGGCGACAACAAACTGGGCGACAGCCTCGGCAACCCGCGCTGCAAATTCGTCGAGGGCGACGTGATGATCTCCCACGAATGGATCGAGTATCACGTCAAGAAGTGCGACGTCGTGGTCCCGCTCGTCGCCATCGCCAATCCCGCCCAATACGTTCAAAATCCGCTGAAGGTTTTCGAACTCGATTTCGAATCCAATCTCGCCGTCGTCCGCCAGTGCGTGAAATACAACAAGCGCATCATCTTCCCCTCCACCTCCGAAGTCTACGGCATGTCCCCCGACCGCGAACTCGACGAGCAGACCACCAACATGGTTTACGGTCCCATCGAAAAACAGCGCTGGATCTACGCCTGCTCGAAGCAACTCCTCGATCGCGTCATCTACGCTTACGGCGTCCGCGACAACGTCGACTATACCCTCTTCCGCCCCTTCAACTGGATCGGCCCGAAACTCGATAACGTTTTCGAAGCCAAAGAAGGCAGCTCCCGCCTCTTCACCCAGTTCATCTCCAACGTCATTTATAAGAAACCGATCCAGCTCGTCGACGGCGGCAAACAAAGCCGCTCCTTCACCTTCATCGACGATGGTATCGACGCCCTTCTCCGCATCATCGAAAACAAAGACGGTCGCGCCTCCCGCCAGATTTTCAATCTCGGCAACCCCCAGAACGACGTGAGCGTCGCCCAGCTCGCCAAGTACATCATCGCCGCCTTCAAACACTATCCCGAATACCGCGAGCACGCCGAGCAGGCCAAAGTCGTCACCGTTTCCTCCGGCAAATATTTCGGCAAATATTATCAGGACATCCAAAAGCGCGTCCCCTCCATTGCCAATGTCACGAAACAGCTCGGCTGGAAACCCAAGGTTGATCTGAAGACCGCCATCCGCCTGACGCTCGACTACCATCTCGCGCACAAGGATTATTCCCTCGAGTGATCGAGGTAGGGCGCGACCGCTGGGCGCGCCGCGAATAATTTTTCGGCCGGCCCAGCGGTCCGGCCCCACCCCCATCCTGCCATCCATCCGATGCCTGCCCTCCGTCTCGCCCTCAAGATCGACGTCGATACCGATCGCGGCACCCGCGTCGGCGTGCCGAACCTCGTCCACGACTTGCGCGCCGCCGGCGTGCCGGCCACTTTTCTTTTCTCCCTCGGAGCCGACCAGACCGGCCGCGCCATCACGCGGGTATTTCGTCCGGGCTTTTTTAAAAAAGTCAGCCGCACCAGCGTCGTCCAACTCTACGGCGTCCGTACCTTGCTCAACGGCACGCTCCTCCCCGCGCCCCACATCGGCCGACGCAACGAAGCCGTCATGCGCTCTGTGCGCGACGCCGGTTTCGAAATCGGCATCCACTGCCTCAATCACTACCGCTGGCAAGATTACGTGCACACGATGAGCCTTGAGCAAGTGCGCGCCGAGTTCGCCGCCGCCCGCGAGGAATTCCGCCGCATCTTCGGCACCGCAGCCCCCACCGCCGGTGCGCCCGGCTGGCAAGCCAACGCCATCAGCCGCCAAGTCTACGACGAAGCCCACCTACTCTACGCCAGCGATACGCGCGGGCATACCCCGCATTTCATCCGCACCGGCGGGCGCACCTTCACCACGCTCGAAATCCCCTCTACCCTGCCCACCCTCGACGAATTGCTCGGACGCCCCGAATTCCCCGACGAAAAAATCGTGCCGCAGCTCATGGCCCAACTGCACCCCGACACGCTTAATGTCTTCACCCTGCACGCCGAACTCGAAGGCATGGGCAAACGCGCATTGTTCGTGGAATTGCTGACCGCCCTCAAACGCGCCGGCGTCGAAGTTGTATCACTCGAACAAGCCGCCCGCGCTCTCCTCGCTCAGCGGGAAAAAATCCCCGTCAGCGACATGCTCCAGTCATCCGTCGACGGCCGCTCCGGTCTACTAGCCATCCAAGCCCCCTGACTATCCCGGTTCCTCGCCGTTTCCAGTCGGTCGTGCGTAGAGCCGATGCCTCTTAGCGGGCCGTTGCCGTGGCGAAGGCCGATGCACCGACCGTGATGGCTCATTCGTGGCGTCTGCAAGACACACGCCCTACGAACAGACACGCGCATCGTGCCCTGCCGCCGCCCCATGAACCATCACCCGCGCATGAGTCGGAGGGAGCGAAGCAATCCGAACAAAATAGCCTTCGTAACCTTCCCCTCCTTCGCGGGACAATTTCTATGTCAGCGGCGGGATGAAACTCACCAAATCATGGCGATTTGAAAGGCATGGTTTCTTCCGTGGCTTTTCTTCCCACTTCTCCCAAAAAAGTTCTTCTTCAACTGGGTGGATTTTCTTCCTGCCGTTACTGGTGTTTCAGGTGAGCGAGCGAGGGGTTGTCGCTTCCGGCGTGACGCGGGACGGTGCCAGGCATGAATCCTCCCGGGCAGCGCAAATGCTGTCATTGCAAACGGCAATCCCGAAGGGGTCCGGCAATCCCGAAGGGGTCACATGTTGAATCTTGACAAATGGGCCGGGCTACCGCGTTCAGAACCTCCCTGATGCTCCAGCGCCTTGGATTTGCTTGCGGCACCATGTCGGATCATAAGGCCCCTCTCACATCAAGATCCTTCAGGATTTGATTGATCACGAAATTCAGACTCAAAAGATCAAATAAACCCGTCGGGCGTAGTCCTATGATATTGTCAGTGGCGCAGAATCAAACATCTAAGCCAGACCCCATTTTTCAGGCCCTCGTCGAGGCCGGAAGGATCGCCGCCGTGCCGCGCGGCCAGCTTGCGGACGAACCGCAGATACTCGTCCTGGGTGGCAGGCGCGCGCGAGCGGAGTTTGAGGGTCTCGGCGAAGCGGACGAGCGCCTCGCTATCGGGAACGCGAACAGCGCGCGCGCCACCCTTGCGGGTGGAAGCGTGCGTGGATACTTGACCAGTGGATTTTGATATAGCCATAGCCTCCAGCCTTGCGTCCCGTTACACCCCCGTCCACGTTTCCGCCATGACGTTCGCTCACCCCACCACGTCCGCCCTCCTGCGCCGCGCAGCGGCTTGGTTCAACCAAATCATCACAGACAACTCCGGGGCTTCGCCCCTCCGTGTCTGACTGATGACGTTAGCCATGAAAACTATGAACCTCCGCGTTCCACTGATATTCATTACCCTTGCTGCTCCGTCATTCATGTTTGCGGCGCTTACTCCCGCTGAAATCAAAACGCTGCCACCAAGCCAAATCGAGGCAAAGCTGCCGGGCGAACACCCCTCGTCATACTACAGTTATGCAAACAGGCTTTTCTTTGAGGGAAAGAAGGATGAAGCTATTCTCTGGTTCTACGTTGGCCAGCTTCGCTACCGAATCTACCTGAAGGCTAATCCTCCATCGGACCCGAGTGGCGATCCCGCGCTTTTTGCCTCTCTGAATGCGACGGTGGGCCAGAAGATCAATGAGTATGCCGGCGGAGATCCAAAAATGTGGGCCGCGCAGATTACCGGTGCCCTCAAGTGGGATGACAAGCATTCAAATGATTTTAGCTCGAAGAAGAAATTCAAAGAGGTTCATGCCGAAATTCGTGCAGGTCTCGCCAAGCTTGGAAAGCAGATCGAGAGTGGCGCAGGTAAAATGCGCGAGGAGAGAAAAAAGCGCGGCCTTGAAACCAGAGGCTAACAAGACCGCCAGAGAACAACGCGCGGAATGTGCCTAAATCGTATGCACCTTCACCACTCAGCATTTTCTGTTTTTCAAAAGGGCTCACTCCACGCTCGCCCGCGCGTGTCTCATCGGTAACGATCAGCACAGAAAGTGATTTTGTGAGAAGTCTTTTTTCCAGCGTCCGGGAGTCGATGCAGCCGTGAAGAAGTGGTCCGATATTTTCGAGGGCAAGATGTCGTGGCGGCGAGGCACTGGGACTTCGGACGTGGCGAAAAGAAAGCAGCCCGAGGTAAGCGACCGAAAGAATCCATGAGCGCGCCGTGCCGTGACCGGGCGTTTTTACCGATAAACCAGACCACCACAGCCAACGACCTTCATGCGGACTAAATCGCCCATGGCGCTCCACGCTCACCACTCAGTTTCAGTTCGAAAGAGTCATGTTTGCGCTCGCCGGTCGTCGGCTGCCTGGTAACGTTCGGCAAAAAAATCACCTCTATGAAAAGCGAAGTTCGTAAGATTATGCAGGAAGTCACTGACCGACGCGTGTTGAAGAATCCCGCCGAGCAGTTTTTAGATTATTGGACGACTTACGCCGTTACAGGAATGTGCGTGGCCTACTATTTTAGCCAGTACTCGGGCACGAAGTACGACGCTCTCGTTTTGATGATTTATGCTCCCATTATTGCGGTGACAGCTGCTCGCGACGGAAAGAAGGAAGTTCATCGGAAGCTGGATGCACTTGTTCGTCGGCTTGTGGAAAAAAAATTATTATGAAAAACGAGACGGAGCCGAATCAGGCGATACAGCACAACGATCATGTCTGTCACGGATCGTGCGGAGAATTCAAAAGGAGAAATTCAAAAGGGGTCAGGTGGTAAGTATTATAATTGACGGGGTTGAGGGAAATTCAAAAGGGGTCAGAGGAAATGCTAAAGGGGTCATGTGTTGAATCTTGACAAACACCCCGAAGGGCTGAAAGGGGAGCTGGCTTGGTTGTTTGCTCCGTTAGGCCCACCAGTTGACCCGCACGCCGCGCCAGAGCGAAATCAATCAACTAAACCAAACAACCAAGCCTACCCTGCTGTGAGCCTCGACTGTGAGCCTCTCTCCTGAGCCCCGTGAGTCTAAGGAGTGGCGGAGCCGCCAAACGATTATTTCCTCGGAGGACAAATTTCGTGAATCCGGAATCAGGATGGAAAGGACAATCGCCAACAGAGAACCGCCGTGAGCCCTCATCATCACGCGGGCAAAATCGCGATATTTTGAGACCCGCAGCATCGTGACGCCGTTTCACTAAAACTCACCCGGCGGTAATGCTGGCATCATATTCAACTCGCTAGGATGACGGCGGAAATCAATCTGTCGTCTTGGCAGGTTCTCCCCCATCATAACAAGTATCGATCCAATCATCCCATGAAATGCCCTAAACCATTTGCGCTCGCCTGCACCGCCCTCCTCGCCCTGACCACCTTGACGAACCCGATCTTCGCCAAGGAAGAAAAATCCTCAGCCGCCGGCTCCATTCAACCCGCCAAGGTAGTAAAACCGGCCGACCTGCCCGACCTCGCCAAAATTTCTTTCGAGACCGCGCTGAAAGCCGCCCTCGCCGCCGTGCCCGGCAAGGTCATCAAGGCCGAACTCGAAGTTGAAGACGGCAGCCTGCTGTATTCCTTCGAGATCGTCGGGGCCGACAAATCGATCACCGAGGTCGAGATCGACGCGGAGAATGGCAAGGTGCTTGGCACCGACGTGGAAACACCCGCGCCCAAAACCGTGGCGAAATAATTCCGCGACTTCGTGACATGCCCTTGCCGGTCGTCCATTCCCGCACTCCGTTGCACCTGATCCTGGCGCACGGACGTGCCGGCTTGTCTGCACTCACCCTGCTCCTTGCCGCGGGTTGCGCGCATCAGAGCGCGGACTCTGCTGCGCTCAATTCCGCCACACTCGACGCCGCGTTGCAACCGCCGCCACTGGCCGGCATCAACCGCATGCGACTGATCGGCCATGACCACCTTCGCCGCCATCCTCGCGCTGCTGCCGCTGGCGTTGGGCATCGGTGCCGGCTCCGCGATGCAGCAACCGCTCGCCATCGCCATCATCTCCGGGCTGACGCTGCAACTTCCGCTCGTGCTGATCGTGCTGCCAGTGTTGCTCTCGTTGCACCGTCGCCCACGTGGGATTTAACTCCGATCAGCCTTGTAGAACATCCAAATCCCCAGCACCTGAAAACCCAAATTGGGCAGCCACATCAGGAGGTCGGGCCGGAATTCCGGTTTGTTGCTCAATAGATTCACCCCGAACGTCGAAATATAATAGGCCATGGCCAACGCGACGGCGATGCCGAGATTGGCCGACGTTTCCTTGCGAGAAACTTTGATGCCGAGCGGAATCGCAAACAAGGCGAACGATAACACGGAAAAAGCCTTCGCGGTCTTTTCTTGGATCACGGCCTGCAACTTAATCCGTTGCTTTTGACGTTCCGCCAGTGGGACGGCTGGATCAGGTTGGCCCAATTTCCGCCACTGACTCAGGAGCTGGTTCAACGTCAGCCACTCCGGTTTCACTCTGAGCTTGCGGCCCGTCAACTGGTCAAGCGACAGCTCAAACGGAACCCGCTCCGAAGACAAAGCCCCGCGCAGCAGAGAGAAATTTTCCGGATCTTTCCCATCACGTTCCTCGATCTGCGCCTGATTCATCGTCAGCACGAGTTTGTTGTTGGGCTCATCAAAAGTCACCCGGGCGGATTGCGCCCGGGCAAAACGCCGCACGCGATTCTGACTATCCAGTTCCCAAATCCAGAAATCTTTCATCACTTCGCCCGTTTTCTCGCTCACATAAATAATCCGGCCCGGAAATTGCCGGATGAAAGTCTTGGGCACAATGAAACTGAGTGGATTATTCCGAACGGCATCGGCCAAATCCTTCTCATATGTCACCTTCGCATTCGGCATATAATAAAAATTCACCACCAAACTCATTCCCGTGCCCAGCAGCGCGAAGAAAAATATCGGCGCGGAAATACCGGCGACACTCACCCCGGCCGAACGGATGGCCGTAATTTCGCGATCGGATGACATCCGCCCGAGCACGAGCAGCACCCCGGTGAGAATACCAGCCGGCAGCGTGTGACAGAGGGAATACAACACCGTCAGCCAAATCAAATACACAAAGGTCGTGAACGGCAGTTGTCCGGCGAGGACGGGAGTGATCAAATCCTTCAGCACACTCCCCAGCGCGACGATAAAGGTCAGCACTCCCACGGCGGCGAGGCTCGTCAGCGCGACTTGGGCAAAAATATGCCGGTGGAGTAATTTCATGCTGGGCTTGAAGACTGTGGTTTTAACGTAATCCTTTCCAAGACATTTCCACGCGCATGAAGTTCACTCCCATTAAACCGGCCATCTACGGCGAGACCCTCGACTCGCTCACCGCCGCCCTCAAGGAAGCGGGCCAACCGGCCTTCCGCGCCAAACAAATCCTCGAATGGCTCTATAAAAAGCGTGTCCGCACTTGGGACGAGATGACCAATCTCCCCAAAGATTTCCGCACCTGGATGGCCGAACACTTCGAACTCGAGCCCACGGGCTTCGTCCTCGACCGCCAATCCGGCGACGAAACCGACAAGCTCCTTCTCGAACTCGGCGACAAATCCCTCATCGAAACCGTCATCATCCGCGCCCCCATGCTCGGCGTGGGCGTCGATAAATCCCGCAAGACGATCTGCATCTCGACCCAAGTCGGTTGCGCCATGGGCTGCAAGTTCTGCGCCTCCGGCCTCGAGGGCCTCAAACGCAATCTCTCCGCCGGCGAAATCGTCCATCAACTCATCCAAGTCTGCCGGCAGGAAGACGCCCACACCCCACGCGCCCGCGCTGAACTCGCCTCTTTCGACAACATCGTCGTCATGGGCATGGGCGAGCCGCTCCATAATTACGACGCGATCATCCGCGCGCTCACCATCGTCAACGCCAGCTGGGGCCTCGGCTTCGGTGCGCGCCGCATCACCCTCTCGACCTCCGGGCTCGTGCCGAAAATTCTCCAGCTCGCCGAGGAAGAACTCGGCATCCGTCTCGCGATCTCGCTGCACGGTGCCACCGACGAAGTCCGCGAGCAGATCATGCCGATCAACAAAACCTACCCGCTCGCCGAGCTGTTGCCCGCCGTGAAAGCCTTCTCCGAAAAACAGGGCCGCATGGTCACGCTGGAGTTTATTCTCATCGAGGACATCAACGACGCCATCGCGCAGGCCGAAAAACTCCGCGACATCGCGTACGATCTCCACGCGCACGTGAATCTGATTCCGTACAACACCGTCGAAGGCCTGCCTTGGAAACGCCCCAGCAACAACCGCTGCGAACGCTTCGCCGATGTCCTCCGCGCCGCCGGCATCTCTGTCACGCTCCGCCGCGAAAAAGGCCACGACATCAACGCCGCCTGCGGCCAACTCCGCCTCAAGACCGAGAAAACCCGCGAAATCGTGGCCGAATGCTCCGGTTGAAAATCCATTCTTTACCTGAATCATCATATCTGCATCTTTTGATACGTAATGACACCCGACCGTCCCATCTCCGAGCTCTTCGCCCAACAACGTCCGTTGCGCTCACTGGAATTTTTTCCACCCAAGGACGACGTCGGCATGGAAAATCTGCGCCACGCTGCCGCCGCGCTCAAGCGGATCGAGCCCGATTTCGTCTCGGTCACCTACGGCGCTGGCGGCACCACCCGCGATCGCACCGCCCAGGCCAGCGCGATGCTGAAGAACGAATTTGGTTTCACGGTGATGCCCCACCTCACCTGCGTCGGCCACTCCCGCGCCGAGTTGAATGATCTCGCGGATCGCATCCACGGAAATGGATTTCGGAATATCATGACGCTGCGCGGCGATCCGCCCAAAGGCGACGCCACCTTCACGCCCGCGCCTGATGGTCTCCGTTACGCCAGCGAACTCGCTGCACTGCTCAAGGCGCGCCATGACGATTTCTGTCTCGGCGTCGCCGGTTACCCGGAGAAACATCCGGAAGCCGTCTCACTCGAAACCGATTTGGATAATCTCAAGCGCAAGATCGACGCCGGTGGCGCGTTCATCACCACGCAGCTCTTCTTCGACAACGCGGCGTATTATCGCTACGTGGATCGCTGCCGAGCGCGAGGAATCACGG
>Ga0163149_10006101_pt1 | contig 12485 bp, 4 predicted proteins | sample OliLakLV19MP5G1_FD_148604 | JGI IMG/M metagenome (GOLD analysis project Ga0163149, IMG submission 148604) | Freshwater microbial mat bacterial communities from Lake Vanda, McMurdo Dry Valleys, Antarctica - Oligotrophic Lake LV.19.MP5.G1 | ecosystem: Environmental > Aquatic > Freshwater > Lake >...
AGTTAGAAACTAGTTTTTATGTAATGAAAATCTTTACCCAGAAGTTCCTTATTGTCTTAATAGTTTTGGCTCTTTCCTGGAGCACTAATTTACGTGCCTCCCACATCGTAGGAGGAGAAATTTCTATTCAATATACTGGCACAGCCAACACGTTTTCAGTTTCAGTCATCTTTTTTAGAGATTGTGGTGGCGCAGCTTTTCCTGGTAACATAACGATGAATATTTATGATCTTGTAACGGATGTGAAGTCTCCTTCCTTCCCCGCAGGATTCGTGTTAAATCCCGGAGCAGTTATCCCCTTAACATTAGGAGATGGTTGCTACACCCCAACACTTTGTATTGAAAAAAGAGTGTACAGCGCTACGATTGTAATACCAAGCAATCCAAACGGATATTACCTGGACTATACTTTGTGTTGCAGAAACGCTGCCATTACAAACATTACTGCGCCTGGAAGTGCAAGTCAAACTTTTTATGCAGAAATTCCTAATCCTGCACTTGGGAATTCATCACCCGCATTTTCCGTTGAACCAGATGGATACATGTGTCAAAATTATGTGAACACGGATCAGTTCTCTGCAACTGATGCAGACGGAGATGTGCTAGTATATTCGCTAACTGACCCGTTGAATACAGGACCTAAACCTTATACTCCAATAACTTGGCAAGCTGGCTATTACACAACGAATCCTATTGGCGATCCGGGCATGATTGTAAATCCTACAACCGGAGTAATCAATACCCTGCCACCTAACCTAGGTGTTTTTGTTCTCTCAATGAAAGTTGAAGAGTTCCGTGCTGGTGTTAAGATTGGCGAGATACGAAGGGACTTCCAGTTTCAGGTTTTGAACTGCACGCTGTTGAATCTGTCCATCAATCCTGGCAACCCAATTTGTTTGGGTCAGGTTGCAACTATTGTTCCATCTGGTGCAGGAGCAGGATTTAGCTATGCATGGTCACCTGGCGGACAAGCTACTTCATCTATTATTGTAACCCCCGTTTCAACTGGCTCTACTACTTATTCTGTTACAGCAACAAACGGCACATGTGTAAAACAGGCTTCTACAACTTTAGTGACAAATCCAAATCCTGTTGCAACACTAACTGTTACTGGCGATGTTTGCGCAGGACAAAACAATACGCTTTCCGCCTATGGTGGAATAACTTATAGCTGGAGTAATGGTTCACCATTATCTGCTATTTCTGTTTCGCCAGGAACATATACTGTTTGGGTAACGAATTCATTCAATTGTTCAAAGTCTGCAGTTGGAACTATTGTTGCTCCAGTAGCATCTTCATATACCTGGACTGGTGCAGGTGCAACAGGTGCAGATAATTGGTTTGACTCTAACAATTGGGGAAATGCAGATGGTTGTATTCCAAGTTGTTTAACAGACGTACTAATTCCTAATGCTCCTGCACAGGCGGTAAGCAACTCTCCTGATATTGGAATCAGTTCTGGTGCGGCTGCTTGTAAAGATATCACTATCGCCTCAGGAAATAAAATAACATTCTCCAGCACCAATGCCGAATTAGATATTTGTGGCGACTTTATAGATAATGGGGTCATCCTGAATAACGGAGGACAAGAGGGAATTATGAAATTCATGGGTTCCGTTCCTCAAAATTTCCTGAGATCCGGTACTGCTTCTGGCAACCCTTTGTATCAGGTTATTATTGCTAACACGGGACTGCCTATTCCGAAAGTTACTGTGTTAGATGAGGTTGGGTATCAGGATTTTCCAATTAGCAATTTCGGTAGTTTAATTTTTCAATCCGGAATTTTGGTTACAGAGGGTGTTAGAAAAGTGAAAGTGATTAGTAATGCATCAGGGGCTATTTCTGGACATGGTGCGAACTCATACGTGGTTGGCAGATTAAACAGAACAGTGTCTGCTGGCGTATCTTATGATTTTCCGGTAGGTAATATGCCGGTATATGGCAACGTCTACCCATATCAACTAATGACAATTAATTTTTCTGCACTAAATGGCATTACAGACATTACATCTTCATTTGAAAATCCTCTTGTTGCAAATGCAACCGGGACTGGATTACCAGTATTTGAAGGCACTACTGGTGGATCATACGGAACACTTTTAGATAATGGTGGATTAAATACAGGAATCGGTTACCCTGGAGGAATCGGTGGACTTTGGACCGTTATCCCAAACAGTTATACTGCAACTCCTGTTTACGATATGACATTAAAAGGAACCAACTATGCTAACTCTGGAGCAAATGAGCACACTATTTTAAAAAGAAATACATTTTGTCCTGGAATATGGGCCTTATCCGGTACTTATGCTTCCAGTTCTGTGGCAGGCAATGTGGTAACTGTTACGCGAACAGGGATGACAGGGTTCTCTCAAGAAGTTATTGCAAGCACACCCGTACCACTGCCAATCGAATTAGTTTTATTTGACGCTGCTTGTCAAGGTGATAACACGATTCTTTCATGGGTAACAGCTTCTGAAACCAACAACGACTATTTTACGTTGGAAAGAAGTTGCAATGAGAACTTTTTCCAATACGAAAAAGTTGCAACTATTTCCGGAGCAGGAAACAGCAGCACTACCAACTATTACAATTATACCGACTCTAATGAAACTCCTGGAGAATGCTATTATCGCTTAACACAAACAGATTACGATGGAACTGCAACGGACTTTCCTCCTCTCGCCATTGACTGCAATGAAAATTCATCTTTCAATTTTGTTGGTGTGCTTCCAAATCCAGCGCAGCATGAAGTAAACGTTTTATTCACTGCGATTAGAACGGACGTAGTCACGATTGAACTTAGTGACGTTGCAGGGAAATTACTTTTAGCTAAAGAAGTTTTACCCAAGCTTGGCTTAAATAAAGAAAAAATATCAATTTCAGAATTTACAGGTGGGGTATATTTTATGAGGATAAATAATGGAAGTAAGTCTTTTGTTAAGAAAGTTATAAAGAGAGATTGATAGAATAATATTTAATGAATAAATTATACAAAACACTTCTTATTTTATTGCTTGGCATTGGCAGTTCTAGTTTAGCTATAGCGCAAGCACCGTATTGCACGCCAGCCTTTACTTCCAATGCTTGTACGTACAGCATGTATTTAAACTCCTTCACAACTACAGGAGGCAGTACAAATATTAATGTTTCACCAACTTGCACTACTACACCATATTTTAATAATTACATCTCCTCTATTGTAACAATTCCTGCCGGCAACTCCTTTAACGTAAGCATGACCGATGCATCAGGAGCTTACCAACTTGGGTACCGTATCTGGATTGACTTAAACGATGATGGAGACTTTGCCGATGCAGGTGAAGCGAACTGGTCCTATGCCGTGGCATTCTCCGCTGCTGGTGCCATTACGATTCCTGGCGGAACAACACCTGGTCTTAAAAGAATGCGGGTGGTTGTTCAGTACAACACGATTCCTGCTGTAGGTAATGCAGATTGTGGTGCCTCTATGAACTACGGACAGTCTTATGACTTTACTGTAAATGTCTGTGATGCGGTAATCACTGCGCAGCCTGCTAACAATACTGCCTGTGTTACGACTGGTTCTGCTGGTCTAAGTCTTACTGCTACTGCCTATCAATGGAAGTATTGGAACGGTGCTGCTTGGAACAATGTAGTGAACGGAACTCCGACTGGTGCAGTCTATACAAACGCCACTACTAACAGTGTAACAATCGCCAGCATCTCTACTGCTGCTACTTATTCTTATCAGTGTGTAGTAACTGGTGGCGGTGGATGTACCATTACTTCCGCTACTGCTACACTGAACATACTTCCTGGTGTGCCTTCTACCGTGAGTATTACTTCTCCTGCTAATGCAAGTGTGGGCTATTGTCCTTCAGGAGCAAGCGCCCCAACACTTAACTGGACGGCTGCTACTGGTACTCCTGCAGGATACAAACTTTATTTTGGTACCGATGTTTCGGCAACGAACATTGTTAATGGCACGGATCAAGGGGCAGTGCTTACTTACAACCCTGGTGCGCTTACTGCCAACACTACTTATTACTGGAAGATTGTACCAACCAATTCCTGCGGGGATGCTACCGGTGCAGCTACTTGGTCTTTCATTACAGGACCTACTTGTCCTTGTGTGCCTGCTTCTACTTCTTCTGCTTACGGGTACAACAGAGGAATTACCATGGGTAGCATTAACAATATAAATGCGGTTTATACTGCCGGTGGTTATGCCGATTACACCAACCTTTCTACCGATGTAAGTATTGGTAACACCTACACCATCACCATCGACTATTCTACCAACATCTATTCCGACAGCAGGTACATCTGGGTAGACTGGAACCAAGATGGTGATTTTGCAGATGCCAATGAAACCATGTACAGTACTGCCGGACTCGGAGATTATTCTACTACCATCGTACCTCCTGCAGGAGCGGCCTCGGGTTATACCCGTATGCGTGTTGCGCAGTGGTACAGCACCACCGCCTTAACTGTTTCCGGAGCTTCTACAGGATGTGGAACTGCTTCCAACGGTGAGATTGAAGATTACACACTTAATGTTTGTCCTGTTTCTATATCTACACAGCCGGCTAACACTTCTGCTTGTGTCACCAGCGGATCTGCTAATCTTTGGGTAACTGCTTCAGGTGCTACTTCCTATCAGTGGTTATACTGGACCGGTGCTGCTTGGGCTAACGTGGTCAACGGAACTCCTGTTGGAGCAGTATACACTAACGGAGCGGCCGCTACTCCTACTATGACCGTTAGCGGTATCTCTACAGTTGCTACTTATTCGTACATGTGTAATGCCATCAACGGATGTTCTACGCCCTCGAACTCTGCTTCGCTTACTGTTATAAGTGGCATACCTTCTGTGGCCGGCATCTCTTCACCTGCTAACGGGGCTACTGCTCTTTGTCCAAACGGCCCTACGGCTGCTACACTGAACTGGACCGCTGCTACAGGTTCGCCTGCAGGATACAAACTTTATTTTGGAACAGATCCTGCTGCTACCAACATCGTTAACGGAACTAATTTAGGACTGGTACTTACTTACGTTCCTACCCTTACTCGCAACACTACTTACTACTGGAAGATTGTGCCTACCAACAACTGCGGAGATGCGGCTGCACCTGTCATCTGGTCTTTTACCACCGGACCGCTTTGTTTCTGTACGCCTACGTTCACATCCAATGCATGTACCTATAGCATGTACCTGAGTAATTTTAGTACCACTGGTGGATCTTCTAATATCAGCGTTTCTCCTTCTTGTGTTACTACTCCCTATTACACTGACTATACTTCGCAAGCTGTTACCGTCTCTGCCGGCAACTCCTTTAACGTAAGCATGACCGATGCATCAGGAGCTTACCAACTTGGGTACCGTATCTGGATTGACTTAAACGATGATGGAGACTTTGCCGATGCGGGTGAAGATATTTGGACAGGTGCGGTAGCTTTTTCCGCAGCAGGAAGTATAACAATTCCAGGAGGAACTTCATTGGGCACAAAGAGAATGCGCGTAATTGTTCAGTATAATACCATACCTGGTGTTACGACAGCAGATTGTGGTGCTAGTATGAACTACGGGCAGACCTATGACTTTACGGTTTATGTATGTGATGCGGTTGTGACTACGCAACCATCCAATGCATCTGCCTGTATAAATATTGGGTCTGCTAATTTGGGAATTATTGCTAGTGGCGCAAGCACATATCAATGGAAGTATTGGAACGGAGCTGCTTGGAACAATGTGGTGAACGGTACTCCTGCAGGTGCAGTGTACACCAATGCTTCAACTCCAACAATTACCATTGCAAACATTTCTGTAGCTGCAACGTATTCATATTTGTGCACTACCACAGGCACAGGTGGGTGTTTTTCTAATTCAGAAGCAGCATCATTAACAATTACAAATAGCGTTCCTTCGAATCCAACTAACAGCTCAGAAACAAGTGTTGCGTGTAACAGCTTCGTTGCTAACTGGACAGTAAGCGCAACTGCAGTTACATACCGATTAGACGTTTCTACAAGCACCGGATTTGGTGCAGGTACTTTTGTGACTGGCTATCAGGATTTGAACGTTGGAAATGTGTTAACATATCCTGTAACTGGATTAACACCCAATACAAACTATTATTATCGCGTGCGAGCAATTGACGGCTGCTCTCAAACAAGTGGCTTTAATGCTTACCAAACAGCACCAACTTTAGGGCCTCTGGGAAGTCCAACCAACAGTGTTGCGACAAACATAACCTGCAATGCATTTGATGGCAATTGGACTTCCGTAGCTGGAGCTGCCTCCTACCAAATTGATGTTTCTTTAAACACATCCTTCTCACCAAACTTAGCCGGATTCAACGGTCTCAATGTTGGAAACGTTTTAACGTATTCTGTAACCGCCCTAACTCCTGGAACCTGGCATTATTACCGAGTAAGAGCTATCGATGCGTGTGGGCAGCCTAGCGGTGTTGCCGCCTATCGTTCTGTGTTTACATTAGGCCCCCTTGCAGCACCGACAAACAATGTAGCAACCAACATTGCTACTTGCCAGTTCAATGCAAACTGGAGTAGTATAACAAATGCAGTATCCTATGAAATAGATGTTTCAACCAGTACTGGATTTGGTGCAGGAACATTTGTAGGTGGCTATCAAAATTTCAATGTTGGAAATGTCAACACGATTGTAATTCCAGGATTATCAAACAACACAAATTATTATTATCGTACACGTGCTGTTGACGCTTGCGGACAAAAAAGTGGTGTTGCAGCCTACAGACTTGTAACTACCCTAAATACTGCAGCAATCCCTACTGCTAGCGCAGCCACTGCTATTGGCTGTTCATTCTTCACTGCAAATTGGTCTGCCGTATCTGCAGTAGGAAGTTACAGGTTAGATGTTGCAACTAATGCCGGGTTCTCCGCATTTGTACCTGGATATAATGACCTAAATGTCGGTAATGTAATAACGTATAATGTAACTGGCTTAACAATAGGCACTACGTATTTCTACCGAGTACGTGCAGTCAATCCATGTCAAACATCTGGAAATTCTGGAAACATTACTGTAACAACTACTACTCTACCGCAAACTAACTCGCTTAGCACACCTGCTAATGGTGCAGTTAATCAGTGTCCGAATAACACATCAACTAGCTTGAACTGGACCGCCTCAACTGCTGCCACCAGCTACTTACTTTACTTAGGAACAAATCCATCTGCAACAAATATTTTGAATGGTGTAAATGTTGGAAACGTGCTGACCTACAATCCAATACCACTAAGCACCAATACGCTTTACTATTGGAAAGTTGTACCAATCAACGCTTGCGGTAACGGCCCAACTGCAGGTATAAGAACATTTGCAACAGGTAACCTATGTTATTGTGTTCCTCCATTCACCTACGATGCTTGTCCATATGGAATGTACATCAGTAACTTCAACACGAATGGTGGCATCACTAACATTAATAATTCTACAGGGTGTTCTAGTGCAGGCAATAGTCACTACGGAAATTATTCCATGCAATGCGTAACTGCTATTACTGGGACCTCTTTCAATTTCAATATTACTAAAGCAACTTCAACCTACCTGGTTGGCGCACGAATATGGGTAGACTGGAATGGCGATGCAGATTTTGCAGATGCAGGTGAAGATGTTTGGAATTCAGGAACTACCGGTTCTTCGTTCAATGGAGTAATCAATATCCCAGGTGGAACAACAGCTAAATCGACTGGAATGCGCGTACGAGTGATGTACAATGCCGTTCCAGCAACTGGTGATTATTGCTCTACACTAAGCTACGGGGAAACAGAAGATTATTGTGTTACCATTGTGCCGGTGTGTGCTACGCCAACTACTCCGGCTAATTCTCTATCGTTTGCTTCCGTAGGATGCACGCAGATGGATGTTAATTGGTCTAATGGAAATGGAACCCAGAGGATTGTAGTAGTAAAAGAAGCAAATGCAGTGGCAGGCACTCCAACAGATAACACCACCGAAACCGCAGATGCTATTTACGGAAACGGAAGTACTATCGCTGCCAACGAATATGTAGTTTACAATGGTATTGGTAATAATGTTACAGTATCGGGACTAAACAGCGGAACCGTTTATCATTACAAAGTCTTTGAATATAATTGTAATGTAGGGTCAGAAAAATATTTAACCACTTCCCCTCCGTCAAATAATCAATCAACTACAGTTGCCCTATTAGCAGATGCAGGAAAAGATCAGTATCTCTGTATCGGTACAACAGTTGCAACCATGGCAGGAACCGGAACAGGAACTTGGTCACAAATTGGTGGTGCTGCTACAACGATCACAACACCTGCCAGCCCAATTACGACCACTACCGGATTGGCAAGCGGAACCTATGTGTTTAGATGGTCTGGAATTTGCGGCTATGATGATGTCGTGGTGATTGTGGAGTAAGTATCAATCTTCAAATTCATTCTAATAAATTTCCATTCTCTTACAATTAAGTTAATTGTACTTTACTATTTATTTAAGAATTATACGAATAAAGAAGAGCTATAATTGCACTTTCATCTCCACTAAAAAACTCTTAATATTTTTGAGCACTTTGTCATCTCTACAGAATTAATTACTTCCTCTTTATTCTGTTTGCGTTTTTGCTCGACTTCAAATAATAATTTATATCTTTGGAAATGCCTAGTAAAAAGCGGCAAAAGAATCAAAGCAAATTTGAGAACTGGAAAGAGACCGAAGATAACGGGAGAGTTTACTGGTTTGAAATTCCGGGTCGCCATGGCTGGAAGGCCAGGTATGTAAAAGTGGTTGACAAAAACGAGAAGACAATAAAATTCTATCAGGAAATTTACAATCAGAAAAATTAATTAGTTGAAGTTCACGAAAAATACCCTGCAGATAAAGGGCATAAAAAAATATACAAATGATAATAACCAGACAAAAAGTAGCCGAAAAGCTTCTTGCTTATTTAAAACATCGCATCCCATTAAACCAACTGATTTATTGGTGTGAAAATGCAATGATGGATGCTGAATTTGAAGAAAAGCATCGCAAGGAAATCAGAGATGTGGTTGCAAGAATCGGTGTTGCTGATGTAAACAACTTTGGCTTACTTTGGGAAGATTGCGAAAAATTTTTAAAAAAATTAGGTTACTCCATTAAGGTCGACCTGTCAAAAGTTGCCTGATTGAGGAGGTGAACAATTTGCTCCTTTTTCTCCTTAAGAAAACTCTTTACTCGTTTAAGCATTTGTACAATCTCCGCGCCCTAGGTACAGCACTCATCTGATGAAAAAATAAATGGAACGCAGTTGATACTGATTGCTATGATTAACACAGATAAAATAAATTTTTCTGACCATCAGAGCCTACGCTCTTGCCTTCGCGCAGCGCTTTGGGCGCCTACGCTAAAGCTTCTGCGACAGCGTGCAAAGCAAGGTCGAGACTCTGATGAAATATTTTCGCAGAGTCCTCTGCCGATAGACTCTGCTCGAACAAAATCATAAAAAATCAGCGTTATCTGTGTTCTATTTTAATAAATGGGACTTTTGGGGATTACAGCTGCTCTTTCATTTCCATCAAAAAACTCTTAATACTCTTTAGGGATTTTACCATCTCAACAGAATCAACTACTTCTTCTTTGTTTTGCTTCAGCTTGCGCTTAGCGCCTTCCAACTTAAAACCCCGCTCTTTCACTAGGTGATAAATGATGTGTAAATTATCTATGTCCTGTTTTGTAAATAAGCGATTCCCTTTTTTGTTTTTCTTTGGCTTTAGAATGTCAAACTCTTTTTCCCAAAAACGGATAAGCGAAGTGTTTACCTTAAACTTCTTTGCTACTTCTCCTATTGAGAATAATATGCGTTCCGGTTCTTTTTCTATATAGGGCATAGTTGGGCTTTTACGTAGAACAAATTTAAAAACTAATATTATACGAATATACTAATGAATGCTAATGATACCAATATACAAATAAAAAATTCTGTAAAATTTGTATCATTTGCATGGGGGCGCAGGACAAAAATCCGATAAACAGCCTTCGGACAGACCTCGGATTAGGCAAAAAATTGTGGGCTGAGCTTGTCGAAGCCCACATAGGAAATTGAAGTGACCGGAAAAATGTCGTGCGCCCATTTGTATGGGCTGTATATTAGTATTGAGCCTAGTCGAACGATTGTGAAGCACGAGAAGACAGCTCTATCATTTGCTTATACTCGGCCGGAGTAAGATCGTTGTAATAGAAATTTACCGGATTCACAGGGCTTCCGTTTTTATGCACTTCATAATGCACGTGTGGGCCCGCTGATAGTCCTGTATTTCCTACGTAGCCTAACAGCTCCCCTCGTTTTACTTTCTTGCCAACTCGTACTGCTATCTTACTCATATGAGCATATAAGGTTGTATACCCATAACCATGATTAACCACCACATGATTTCCGTAGCCTGATCCATACTCAGATGCACTAACAACTCCATCGCCTGTAGCATATATTTTAGCTCCTACATTGGCAGTAAAGTCCATGCCAGAATGAAACTTAGAATATTTATAAATGGGATGCATCCTCATTCCAAATCCTGATGGTGAATGTTTTAAATCTCTATTTGAAATAGGTTGAATGGCAGGGATACAAGCTAACATTACTTCTTTGTTCTTAGCCATTTTTATTACTTCATCAAACGATTTAGACTGTATATATAGTTGCTTTGAAATTTGATCAAGACGTTTTGTATTTTCAATAATTAAAGTAGAATTCTCGTATCCTTCCAATTCTTTATATCGGTCTACTCCTCCAAAGCCTGCTCTGCGAATTTCCGAAGCAATAGGGTCTGCCTCAAAAACCAGTCTGTAAATGTTATCATCTCTTTTTTCAATATCCGTTAACACAGATTGAACTTCCCCCAACTTTTTATTTAAAATATCATACTGGTAGGACATCCACTCTATTTCTCTTTTTTGCATTTTCTCTTTTGGAGAATCAAAATAGGTAAAGGCAATAAATACGGTTATTCCGGCAAACACCGTTCCTATAGCTAGGTAAGAAAACACCTTTAGTGCAATCTTTTTCCAGCTAAACCCAACTTTCTCGTAAGTAAGTGAGTGAGTGTTAAAACGATATTTAATTTTTGACATCCTTGTTAATTTCAGCAGCAAATGTACAGAAATAATCTATTTTTGTACCACTATATATATTGCGAAATCAACAGAGATATTAACTCGTTTTTTTATCCGTAATTTATTCAAAACGATGAAATCAGTCAAAATTCGCGAAAAGTATCTTGAGTTCTTTCGAGATAAAAATCATGTTATTGTTCCTTCCGCTCCGTTGGTTATTAAAAATGACCCTACCCTGATGTTTACCAATGCAGGGATGAATCAATTTAAAGATTTGTTTTTAGGGAATGGCAAAATTACAAACTCCCGAATTGCTGATTCTCAAAAATGCCTTCGTGTTTCCGGCAAGCATAACGATTTGGAAGAAGTAGGAATTGACACCTACCATCATACCATGTTTGAAATGCTTGGCAACTGGAGTTTTGGAGACCCTGCAAAACCTAGCAGTGGGTATTTTAAAAAGGACGCAATAAAATGGGCCTGGGAATTACTTACCGGAGTATATAATATTTCACCCGATCGATTATATGTAACCGTATTTGAAGGCAGTCAAGACGATAACATTGCATTTGATCAGGAATCTGCTGATAATTGGAAAAATTATATTCAGCCTGCTCGAATCATTAACGGAAATAAAAAAGATAATTTCTGGGAGATGGGCGAAACTGGTCCATGTGGTCCATGCTCCGAAGTACATGTAGACTTACGTGACGAGAAAGATAGAGAGAAAGTGGATGGAAAAACTTTAGTAAACAAGAGCCATCCCGAAGTGGTAGAAATTTGGAATTTGGTGTTCATGGAATATAACCGTAAAGCAAATGGAGTACTTGAAAAGCTTCCAGCAAGACACGTAGATACAGGCATGGGCTTTGAAAGGCTTAGCATGGCGTTGCAAGGAAAAAAATCTACTTACGATACAGATATTTTTCAGCCTATCATACGGAAGATTGAAGAAATGTGCGGGCTTAGATACAAGCCAGAAGATAAAAATGAGCAATCTGAAATTACAAACATTGGCATGCGTGTAATTGCAGATCATATACGTGCCATTGCTTTTACCATTGCTGATGGGCAACTTCCTTCTAACACGGGAGCAGGATATGTTATAAGACGAATATTGAGAAGAGCAGTGCGCTACGGATATCAATCGCTGGGAATAAAAGAACCATTTCTTCATTTATTAGTTCCAGTCCTTGCAAATCAAATGGGAGATTTTTTTCCTGAAATAGAAAAAGAAAAAACATTTGTCCAGAAAGTAATCAAAGAAGAAGAAACAGCATTCTTCAGAACGTTAGAACAAGGGTTAAAAAAAATAGATGCTGTTTGTTCTGAGATTTCTAATTCTAAAAATGCAAAAATTGTTGATGGCAAAACTGCTTTTGAGCTTTACGACACCTATGGC
>Ga0163149_10006104_pt1 | contig 12474 bp, 7 predicted proteins | sample OliLakLV19MP5G1_FD_148604 | JGI IMG/M metagenome (GOLD analysis project Ga0163149, IMG submission 148604) | Freshwater microbial mat bacterial communities from Lake Vanda, McMurdo Dry Valleys, Antarctica - Oligotrophic Lake LV.19.MP5.G1 | ecosystem: Environmental > Aquatic > Freshwater > Lake >...
TGCCGAAGCAACGCTGACCGTTATTCAGCCGACCAACGCGCCCAAGCCGGTGATCAACCTGCCGACGGCCGGCCAAACGTATCAGGTCGGCGACACCATCACCTTCAGCGGCGGAGCGACCGATTTGCAGGACGGAACGCTTGGTAACTCGGCGCTCAGGTGGACGGTGGATTTCCATCACGATACCCACACGCATCCGTTCCTTTCGGCCAGCAGCGGCGTGGGCGGCGGCACGTTCACCATCCCGACCGACGGCGAAGTGGCGGCCGACACCTGGTTCCGCATCTACCTCGCCGCCACCGATTCCGACGGCAACACCACCACCACTTTCCGCGAAGTGTTTCCGCAGAAAACCACAGTGACGCTGGCGAGCAATGCGAGCGGATTGACCATCAATCTCGATAACCAGCCGCGGACAACGCCGTTCAGTTTTCAGGGCGTGGAGAATTTCCCCCGAGTGCTCAGCGCGCCGACTTCACAGGTGAAGAATGGAATTACGTATACATTCACAGGTTGGAGCGACGGGGTAACCAGCGCCACGAGAATCGTCCTCACGCCGAGAGACACGACGACCTACACCGCAAACTTCGCACAGCAGGGCGGCACACCCACGGGCACGACGGCGCCGCTGATCGGCGACGCCTACGCGCGCGGCGGCACGTACGCCGGCCAGAACTTCGGCTCGGCCGCCGAGCTTCTCGCGAAGTTTGACAACACCGCCAGCAATCTTCGCGAGTCTTTCATTAAGTTTGACCTGAACAATTTCAACACCATCAACTCCGCCAAGCTGCGCTTGTGGGGGCGCCTCAGCACCGCCGGCGGGCCGGTCAATGTGAACGTACTGGGCGCGCCTGACACCACCTGGAATTTCGCAACGATGAACTGGAACAACCGCCCGATTACCAGCGGCGCGGCGCTGGGCAGCGCCTCGCTGACCAGCACCGCCGGCAAGTGGTTTGAGTTCGATGTGACCAACTACCTCAAAGCCCAGAAGGCCGCGGGCCAACGGTATGTGACGCTCGTGCTCAAAGGCGTAACAGCCACATCACCGTACGCGGTCTTCAACAGCAGTAACGCGGCGAGTAACAGGCCGGAGTTGCGGATTGGTTAGTGTTACGATGCCGCTTTTAAGTTTACCGTGAAGCGCTCGGCCGTGAACAGGGTGACCCCGGCGTTCGCACCGTCGCATGCAGAACCACTGCAGAGTGGGTGGCGAGCCGCCAATGAGCGACGAATGGAAGCACGGGCTTCGCCAGCATAATTGGCGGCGTTTTTTGTGGCACGCGGGGAAGTAAGTGGTGCTAGTTTTCGGTACGCAAGGGCGAACCACCCAACACAAAATCCGTGACCAAGCGTTCGTTTCCTTGCAAGCCAAAGACAAGCTCGTCACACGCCAACTGTAAGCGCCGCACGTGTCTGTCGCCGAGACCTGCCGCAGAATCAATGATCGACATCGTGGGGTAATGGGCAGAGTGGGCGCGCAGAAAATTGGCGACAGCGGAGGTGAGAATCGCTTTCGATTTCGAACCCACGGTAAAAACATGCACCGGAGGGCCAGATGAATTGAAGTGGTAATCAACGCTATACACATGATGTGGATCGGCGGACGAAAGTGTCCAATTTCGTAAGGCAGGTCGTTGCGGCTCGATTTTCTTGGAAACGAAGTGGTCAACAACCTCAGAGAACTCACGTAGGCGATGGTGATCGGGATACCATGCAACGTCTGCAACACGGGCAACAGCTTGGCAGAAGGCCAGGAAATCTGCCGGAGCTGACTTCGTCGCGATCCGCCGGCGTACTTGAATTCCGTCCCACTCAGCCCGATGAAAGGCGCAGATTGACCGTACCCGGTCGTGCTGGTTTTTGTCCGTAAAATCAACATTTCGATCGAGCGCCTTGAAGCGCGTAATCCCTCGATCGGAGAGGTAGCTCTCCCGTTGGGGGCGCTCTAAATACGCATTGATTGAGTCGCCATCCGGGTAGGAAAATGAGGTAACTAGAAATCGTCTCTCGTGCCGTGCACGTAGGCCGACGACGAGTTCAGAGCAGATTAGTTTCTCTAGCTGGTCAGTTGTCATGGCTGCTGCCTAAAGCCATAGAGTCCCGTGTGTGTTTCCGAATCCGAAACGCGAATATTTGCATCTACCATGAATTTGCCGAGCAGCCGCTCATATTGCTGGTTGGGTGATCCAGCCGACGGGAGCTTGAGTAATTCTGCACAAGCGTCCCAATCCCGGCCTTCGCGCACTGCCCGTTCTTGATACACGTGCCGATGAAGGTCACCTGACTCGATGATAGGCGGAGGAAACCACTCGGGATTAGCATGGATCGAGTCATGAACATTGTACCGTAGTAAGCCTTCAAAAATTCTACCGGGAAGCTTACCTTCAAGAGTCAATGAATACGTATCTGTGCGCTCATCCTTGCGAATTACGATCTTAAACGCAGTCGGTATACTTGCGTCCTCCGGTTCAGCCTTAACACTACAGCGCTAAGTCTTCTCCCGAGATGATCGAAGCCGCGATCGTTTCGCGGCTTTGTTGCGGGTTTGGTAATAGCAGATGACGTCGGCGGTGTGCTCAAGTTCCGGGGAGTTGCGGTGTCGCCGTTGCCAGCGTCGGCAGATCGTGTTGAGCGCCCGGGCGGTCTGCTCCATCGTCAGGTCCGGATTTTTCCCCCCGATGTTTGTCGGTCTGCTCGGCCACGAACAATAGCACCAACTGACAGAGGATCATGTGCCGCAGCAGCCCCTTCCAGTTTCGGCCCTCAAAGTGTCCGAAGCCGATCTCGCTCTTGGCCAGGCGGAACGCGTGCTCGACGTTCCAGCGGCAGAACGCCACCTTCAACAGCGTGAGCAGTCTGGTCTTGGGCGGGGCGTTGCTGACGAAGTATTTGATCTCGTCGGTTCGAGTGTTCTTGGCCACGATCAGCCAGTAGGTGCGGTCGGTGGGCTTGCCATCGTGCTGAAGGTAGACCTGAGCGGCTTTGACCTTCCACACTTGCGGAGCAAGCGTCTGTCTGGCGAGTTTGACCGTCTGCCACTTCTGTCCGCGGAACGGCTTGCCCCACATCGCGGCGTTGTCAGCGCGCTTGGCGACGAACGGGGCTTGCGTCGAGTCGTATTTGGGCCGTGTCGGCCAGCACATGAAGCTTTTGGGCACTTCGCAGACGTAGTGGATCCCCCGGTTTTCGAGTTGGAACAGGAACTCGGGCTTGCCGCCGTACCACTCGTCGAAGGTCAGCCAGTCGAAACGCACGCCGTTGGCGGTGGCGCGATCGACCTGCTCCAAAGCGATGAGCCATTTGGAGCGATAGGTGATCTCGTCGGGGATGTGCGCTGCCGCGCAGCGGGCCCTGTCTAAGTCCCAGGATTCTTCCGGCAGGAACAGATCCGAGTCCAGCAGCGCGCTGAACCGGCCGTACTTGACGGCCAGGTGGACGGTGACGATGCAGTTGTCGATCTTTCCCGAGGCCCCGCAATACTGCCGCTGCACGCCGGGGGTTTTGTCGCCCTTCTTGGCAACCGAAGTCTCGTCGATCAGCCCGACAACACCGAGTTCGGCGGCGGACCTTTCACCGGGCGCCGGCAGATGATGCTCGACGATGCGACGCTGCATTCGAGCCAGCATCGCGTCGTGATCCCACGCGTGATGGGTGAGAAACTCCTGCAGCGTCCGCACCGCCGCGCCCGCCGCCAGCGCCATCGGCTCGACACTTTTGCGCGGCAGATCGCTGATCAGCCCGCGGCAGTAGGTGCCCAGATGCGCGAACGTATCGCGTCGGGCAAAACAAGGCCTGAAGGAACCAAGAAACGCCGTGAACGCCGGCGCCAAACCGGCGATTTGCTCCGCAGTCATGATCGACCTCCGTGTCAGATGACTGACTCATCGGACAAGAGAGGGTGGAATCTTGTGCGGAGCTAGCGCTGTAGTGTTAATCTCGCACCCGAACTCTCCCTTTGTTGCGCGGCCTAATTTCCTTTTGTTCCAGGCGTCAAACGCAACTCGCTTGCGCACGGAAATCATCTCCGTTGCCTCGGCCTGTAAGTATATTGGCGCAGATCTCACGCGCACATGATCTTACACTGGCACGCCGGAAGGGCGAGTCTGTCGGCCTGAAAATGTCTGCCTACTTGCCCACCACCTGATGAAACACATTCCTGCTCACACCCTTTTCGTTGGGCCGCAGCAGTGTGATCTGCCGGCCGCCGTATTCGGCGACGTAAAGATTGCCGGTGCTCGGGTGCTGCACGATGTCCAGCGGGTCGCTGAACTGGGTGAAGCCGTCGATGCCGGTGGTGGCTTCGGCGATCGAACCATCGGCGGCGGGGGTGAGCACGATGATGTCTTTCCCGCCGCTGTAACGCGTGACGAGAATCTTGCCGTTGAGCTTTCCGCCGAAGGCGTTGCCGCGGTATTCGGTTAAGCCGTTGGGGCTGACGCTGTATCCGAAATCGAACACCGGCGGGGCGAAGTTAAGCTCGGGGTTCACCCCGACGGGGTAGTTCTTGATCTCCTGCGTGTCTGCGTCTTTGGTCGGGTTGCCGCCCATCAGCACGAACTCGCCGCGGATCGGGTTGGGGTGGCCGTAGTATTTGCCGCGTTCGATTTTCAAGAGCAGATCGTGCGTGGTTTCTTTAATATCGTAGATCGGCGGAACCACTGGCTTTCCGGCGGCGGCGTTGCCGGGGGCGTTTCCACCGGCGGCAGCCCCATTTAAGCCGGTGTAGAGATTGCCGTTGCTGTGCCAGAGCAGGTCAAACCCGCTGCGCACGCCGGTGGCGTAGATCGTCAATGGCGCATCAGCGACGGATGGATTGTACGTTCCGCCGTCTTCGGTCTTCACGTCGAGCGGGGTCTGCTTGATCAGCTTCGGATCAAGTCGCAGCGTCGCCGCTGTGAGCAATCGTTCGGGGCGGAAGTTCCATTTCTTATCCGGTTCGCCGTTGCTGGTGTTGCTGCCGTGGCAGAAGTAGAGCGCGCCATCGGGGCCGAATGCCATCTGAAAGTTGAGATGATCCTTGAACGCACGCGGCAGGTTGATGACCACATCCTGGCAGCTCGACAGCGATGGCCCGGACAGAACACTGATCTTGCTCGTCCAGTCGTCGGCGCCTTCGATTCGGCCTTCATTGAACGCCATCTGCCCGTGGCCCACCCACAAGATGGGATCGCTCGCGCTACTCTTCGGGTCAAAGGTGATTCCGGTAATGATGCGCGGTCCTTGCGCCGCGGCCTGAATCGTGCTGATGGTTTGCGGGTTACCCAGCGTGCCATCGGCCTTTACTTCAAAGCAAAAAATGCGGCCGTCGAATGTCCCGGCGTAAAGCTTGCCATCGGGGCCGAACGCCAGCCCCGTGTAAGCGCTGGGCATGTCGCGGCCGGGCATCATCACTTTTGTTGCGGGCATCGATACTTTTTCGAAGGCCACGGGGAAGCTCTCGGTCCGGCTCACGGCGGCGGTCGTGAATGTGAACTTGTACGGGCGGAAGCTTGCGCCCCGGGTGTCGCGCAGTTTGTCGTTCACTTCAAAGATGTATTGCGTTTTGGGTGAAAGCAGTTCGAGCGGTTGAAGGACGATCGCATCGCCGGCGCCGCTGGTGTTCAGGCGCGATTTCACGGGCAGCATGGTGTCGGCCTTGAGCAGCCGTACGCTCGATTCATTCATCGTCGAGGCATCAACGCCCGCGCCGGTATTGGGAAGGATTACGTCGCACGAGATGAAAGCGTTGGGCAGCACGCCGCTCTCTCCGGTGCCCGGCCGAGTGAACGTGACGGCGGGGCGGACGCCTTCGGCCTTGGCCATCGCCACTTCGCGCTGGCCGAACTTGTTGGCGGCCTGATAAAGCAGAACCGAAGAAACGCCGATCGTTGCCACCGCGACGGCGGTTACGAGATAGTTGGTTTTCATAGGTGTCTTTCCGGGCGCAGTAAATGCCATGTCTATCGTATCGGGTGGCGCAGCGGTGAGGTTTATTACGCTTCGGCGACGAATTATCGCAGTTATCGGGCCAGCGACGGGCGACACGTCAATTCCATCGTTGTGCAAGCTCTGAGAATGTTCTACGAATGGGCTTGCTGATCCGAGTTGAATCGTCGCACCGCAGAATTCACGTAATCGGTTAATCCCATCTTGAATAAACGCCGAAGCGCGCGACAATACCATTTGGTTGCACATCATCTCGCCGCCCGATAATCAGGTCGGGGGCAGGCGTTGTGGAACTTTTGATCATCGGTTGATGGATCGACCGATGCAAACCCAGATCGAGCGGCGTATGCAATCGTCGCGGCATTGGCCGGTTGTGTGGCGTCTCTCACAACTGATTGGCCGATCGATCCGGGCCGGCTTTCTCGGTCCCAAGGACGGGCGACACATGGATTCTTTCCTCATCCGAGGCGGCAGCCGCCTCAAAGGTCGTGTTGATATTTCCGGCTCCAAGAACTCGGCGCTGCCGATCATGGCCGCGTGCCTGATGGCCGAAGGCCGCACCACGCTCAAAGGCGTGCCGCGGCTCAGCGATATCGACAGCATGAACAAGCTGCTGGGCGAACTGGGATGTCATATCTACCGCCACGAACCCGGCACACTCACGTCCGGCGGCATGGGGCCGAGCCTAAACGGGCCGCTGGATATTACCGTCACCGATGAACGCAACTGCGAAGCGCGGTACGACATCGTCAAAACCATGCGCGCCAGCATCTGCGTGCTCGGCCCGCTGCTGGCTAAACGCAAACGCGCCGTGGTGAGCATCCCCGGCGGATGCGCCATCGGCGATCGCCCGGTCGATCTGCACATGCGCGGCCTGCAAAAGCTCGGCGCCACGTTCCACACCGAAGGCGGCAACATCGTCGGCGAAGTCAACGGCCGCTTGAAGGGCTGCCGCATGTACTTAGGCGGCGCACAAGGACCAACGGTTCTCGGCACGCTCAACGTCATGTCCGCCGCCGCGCTGGCCGAAGGTGAAACGACCATCGTCGGCGCCGCCTGCGAACCGGAAGTGAGCGACTGCGCCGAAATGCTCAACAAAATGGGCGCGAGAATCCGCGGCCACGGCACGCCCGAGATTAAGATAGAAGGCGTCGATCGCCTGGTGGGCATCGAGCACCGCGTGATTCCCGATCGCATCGAAACCGGCACGTTCATCATGCTGGCCGCCATCACCAACGGCGAGCTCGAGCTCAAGCACTGCAACCTCGATCATTTGGTCGCGGTCGAAGATCGTCTGCAGGAAGTCGGCATCAAAATCACCAGAGAAAACGGCACCATCTTCGTAAGCAGCTCGCGCCGCCTGCAGCCGATCGAGATGACCACCCAGCCGTACCCCGGCTTCCCCACCGACCTTCAGGCCCAGCTCATGGCGCTGCTGTGCGTGGCCGACGGCATCAGCGTGATCACCGAACGCATCTTCCCCGATCGCTTTTTGCATGTGGGCGAACTCAACCGCATGGGCGCAAGAATCCGCAAAGAAGGTCCGACCGCCATCATCCAAGGCGTAAAGGAACTCAACGGCGCCCCCGTCATGGCCAGCGACCTGCGCGCCAGCGCCGCGTTGGTAATGGCCGCCATGGTCGCAAAAGGCACGACGCGCATCGACCGCGTGTATCACATCGATCGCGGGTATGAAAAGATCGAACAAAAACTGATGGCGGTCGGCGCCGACATCGAACGCATCAGCGAAACCGGCCGAACGAGCGTGACCGTGGCGGCGTGAATCTTCCCCCTCGCCCGGTACCCCGGGAGAGGGCCGGGGTGAGGGTTCTTGCCGTCGAGCGTAACAGGGCAATTGCATGTTCTTCGCCACAGCGAAGTTCGGCGCTCGTTAGCTATTGCGCTTTGGGGGTTTCCGGAGTAATACTTTCATTTCATCAACGGGATCTCGCGTTGTTCAATTCAAACTGCGGACAACGAAAGAAGCTTTGGCATGTGATTTGAGCCGTTCTGACCGTATCAATTCCCGCTGCGAGCAATTTGAATTTCTTCGGTACAAGGATCAACAGAACCGGTTTCTCGACTTCCACGCCTCTCGCCACACGCGGGGCGTATGGCTCTTCGACCATCACGACGTGAAGCCTCGCGAAGTACAGGAACTGCTGGGTGAGGGCAGCATTGCATTGATCGATCGCTACACGAAAAGTATGAAGACGACCGACTTGAGCGTCATCGACCGCAGGCCGGAACTTGGCAAGAGTCGTCCACTCACGCCGAAGGTTGCCGCGATGCAGAAGAACAGCACAGCGAACGAAATCCCGCCGAAAAGCTTGGCCCCAAGGGGCGGACTTCGACCTACTTTGGCGAACTCGACGTTGACAACTCTCATGCCGAGGTTGCGTCTCCGAAACGTCCAGAAAAAACAGGAAACACAAGTGTTTTGACGCAGAAACGCGAATCGGATATCTTGATTTTTGCTCCCGGAGAGGTGGCGGAGCGGCTGAACGCGCCGGTTTCGAAAACCGGTCTGCCCGCGAGGGTAGCGAGAGTTCGAATCTCTCCCTCTCCGTTGCAAATCGTTACGCGGTCATAACTTATGAACCGACCAACACTTATGGCTTGGTCGGTTCGTCGTTTTGAGCCGTGCCCTGAATTTGCCCTGCGGAGACGCCAATTCGCAGAGCCTGCGAGGCATCCGTCCGCGACTGCGGACGCCCTTCCAATCTCTTCCCTGTTTCGCAGTTGATCCAGCCTCATAGAAATCTCCAGTTGGCTTGGAACGTTGCTCCTTCTTGGACTGAAATGATTTCTCGGGAAAATCAGCCGCAAATAACGTGAGCGTTACGCCAACCTTTCAATTACCCACATCTTTTGGTAGTCGGCATGTAATCGGGAAGCACTACGACGCGGACTTGCGAAGCACTTGCCTTGGGTAACTTACACGCTCGTTATCGTTTCTCAACCAGTTGTGGGCGGCTCGGCGGTTTTCTCTTTACTCGTTGTTCGTTCTTTTACTACGGCCCGCCTGGGTGTGGTGCCGGTGGATTCGCGGAATCGATAGCTCTCGCCGTTCATCTCGATGATCGTGCAGCGATGGGTGAATCGATCGAGTAATGCCGCGGTCATGCGTTCCCCCTGGAAGACCGTGGCCCACTCGTCAAAAGGCAGGTTGCTGGTCACCAGAATGCTGCGGCGTTCGTATCGATGGGCGAAGACCTGGAACAACAGCTCCGCCGCCGTCCGGCTGAAGCTCAGGTAGCCGAGTTCGTCGATGACGAGCAGATCGATCCGCTCGAGCGATTTCATCGCCCGCTCCAGCTGGTACTTCTTCTGCGATTCTTCGAGATGATTGGCCAATAACGCAGCCGTCGTGAACTTCACACGTTTACCCGCGCGGGCGGCACACAGGCTGATGGCGATCGCAAGGTGCGTTTTGCCCGTGCCGCTGTTGCCCAGCAGGCAAGCCGTTTCGCGGCGGTCGATCCAGTCGGGTTTACACAGTTCCAGCACACGCGGCTTGCTCAGGCCCGGCGTGAGGGTGAAGTCGAAGTCGGCAATCTCCTTGCTCACCGGGAAGCCGGCCTGCTTGATCCGGCCGGCGATCGCGTTGCTCGATCGGCTGGTCAGTTCCAGTTCGCTGAGGCGGAGCAGGTACCCGTGATAATCCTCGTTGGCATCGGCTGCTTCCCGGGCCAGCTTCTCATGTTCGGCCAGCATCGTGGGCAATCTCAATGCCTTGAGGTTGTGCTTCAGCAGCAACTGACGCGTGGGGTTGGGTGTAGCTGCATTCATCGATTAGTTCTCCCTGTTGAAAAGGTTTGTAAGAGGACAGAAGTTGGTTGAATCGCCTCAGGTCGGGCCTGGGCACGTGGACCGCAGGGTGCGTGGAGGGTGGAGGATCGGCACCGGTGGTCGCACCGTTTTTTACCGCGCCATTGATGACGGTGTTTTCAACGGTGCCGTTGGGATTCAGAGGATCACCGCCGCGCTGCGTTGATTCACCCCGGCACCCCGGCACTGCTTCTGAATCGCGCGCCGGCGGTCGTTCGGATTTTTCCCGCGCCGGTTCGCGGGTGTTCGCAGCGGCGATCTCGTCCGCCTTCGCCTGGATCTGCTCGCCCCGCAGGTGTTCCCGGTGCCAGAGCCGTTTCACCGCCTCGGCAATCCGCTCGGATGAATGCGTCGTGAGCATCTGCAGTACGCGGATGTATTGCCGGATCCCCGCGTTCGCACCGTGCTCGCGTTCCAGTCGTTGTCTCAGTTCATTGAAGATCGGCGGCAGCTTCCAGTCGCGAAAGACGTTGCTGTGGTCCAGCGCGTGCGGCCGGACAGACAATGCCGCCACATAATGCAGTGGCTCGACGATCCAGTGATCCTTTTTGTAACTTCGAGCGTGCCGCGCGATTACCCGGTCGGACTGGATGATCTCGACCCGGTCGACATACCCCTTCACCGATGCGGTCAGGAACGCCGCCCACTTGGGCACGCTGTAGCGATTGTTCTCGAACGTCGCCGTCTGGTACTTGTCGATCAGCACGCTCCTGCTGATGCAGGGGTCGAAGCGGTGTCTCGGGAGTTCGACCGCGTGTCGTTTGTCGATCTCGAATCGTTCGCCGATGGTCTGGGTCTGGCCGGACGGTCCAACTTGTTGGCCGCTCACCTTCCGATTCATCTCGCTCTTGCAGAACGACAACAGGTGGGCGTTGAACTCAGCATCATCCTTTACCTGCGGCACCGGCGTACACGCCCGCCGCTGCATCGCCTTCACGCCGCTCTCGGCGTCGGGCTTCTCCTGACCCTTCGCCGGCATGCACGCCCGCGGGTCGAAGCGGTAATGGCTCGCCAACGCCGCGTAGTCATTGTTGAGCTTGCGCTCCCGGCCCTGCAGCACTGTCGTCGCAATCGTCTTGGGATTGTCCCACCAGACTTCCGTGGCAACGCACCCGAAGAACTCAAACGCACTGGTCATCCCGTGCAGTACGCTTTCCGTACGCTGGTTCGGCGTGGCGATCATGAAGACCGCGTGGCTGAACGACCACGTCACGATCAGCACGTCTTGGGTCTGCCTGCCGTCCGGATAGTCCACGGCAACCTCACCGAAGTCGCATTCGATCCGCTCGCCGGGCGCGTGATCCAGGGGCACCAGCGTCTCACGCCGATCCCGGGTCTGTTTCTTCACGTACCGCCGCACCTGATCGTACTTGCCGCGGTAGCCGTCTTCGTTCACCAGCCGACGGTAGAGTTGCATCGCCGTATGACGCTGCTTCGGCGGAGCCGACTCGTCGGACAGCAGGATCGCGTCGATCCGCGCCATAAACCCGCCCAGCTTGGGATGCGGCGCCGGCTTTGACCGCTTGTAGCCTGCGGGAACACCCGTCTCGGAGGCGATCGCCGTCGCCACCGTCAACTGCGAATGATGCAGCCGCCGCGCGATCGAGCGTTTGGATTCTTTCTTCTGATGCGCGATTCGAATCGACAAATAGTCTTGCACGTTCAACATCCCAGGTTTGTCCCACCCTGAATGCCTTTGGCAATTCAGACCCGGACGAAACCAATAAACGTGCTTCTCAATTCCGCGCCGATCTCATCCCCTCGCAGTGCTTCCCGATTGCATGCCGACTACCAGCCAGCTCATCACGCCCTGCGCCACCCAGCTGAGGTAGAGCAGGCTGTACTTGTTGACACGTCGACCGGTGGCGAGGTGGGTCAGCAGCGTGGCGATCACCGCGACGTAGAACTGAAGCGTGATCCCACGCGGATCGTGGCTGATGAGATGGTCGAAGTTCGCCCAGCACTTGAGCCATTTGAAGAACAGTTCGACCTGCCAGCGTTGCCGATAGATCACGCCCACCGCACGCGCCGGCAAGTCCAATAGGTCGGTGAGCAGCACCAGTTGTGTCTTGTTCTTCTCGTCCCAGATCGTGACGCGTCGTAACAAACGCGTGGTCGGCGCGGCGCTGAGGGCGCGAAGGTCGGCCGCCCGCCCCGGATCGCGTACGCCCGGCAGGTGACCGACCTCGTCGCTCAGTACGCCGCAGGCCAGGTCCCCAGCGTCGAGCGTGCGCGAGGATTCGACGTCGAATCTATTGCTCTTCTTCAGACGCAGCACCAGATTCGATCCCCGCTCCAGCACGGCGTTGATGAACGCGAAGTTCATGAAGTTGCGATCGATGACGTAGATCACATCGGACTTGAGCCGCCGGATGAATGCTTTGGCTTCGCTGGCGTCATCGCCGCCGCTGATGTCGCAGTCAACCGGCGTGAACGAACGGGTGTCCAACTGCAGGTTCAGACGCACCTGGTCGCGTCGCAGCGAGCCATCGGCATTGCGGGTGTTGTTCACCAGCGCCCAGGCGGTCTCGCCCATCAACGAGAAGTACGAACCGTCGGCGGCGATGATCTGCCGCGTGACCCGCTCGAGATCGGAGTCGCGCCGGCCCAACGTGGGAATGCGCCGGGCCAGGTCTTCAATCAGCGGACGCAAGTGCTCCGGATCAAACCGGCGCAACGCATCGGAAAGCGTGGACTTCGGAACACGCCCCACGC
>Ga0163149_10006107_pt1 | contig 12470 bp, 6 predicted proteins | sample OliLakLV19MP5G1_FD_148604 | JGI IMG/M metagenome (GOLD analysis project Ga0163149, IMG submission 148604) | Freshwater microbial mat bacterial communities from Lake Vanda, McMurdo Dry Valleys, Antarctica - Oligotrophic Lake LV.19.MP5.G1 | ecosystem: Environmental > Aquatic > Freshwater > Lake >...
GTTGGATGGTTCAAGTACTCGTCATTCAGGAGGAGGAGGCCGCTGTTAGATCGGCAATAGGAATAACGTACATGTTATAAACCAAATTTAATAGTATGTTTCTTTCGTTATTTTGTACTACTGTAGCATAGTATTTCATCCAAAAGCGTTTTGTGCTTGGGTTCTGTTCGGTTCCGACTCGATAGTTGCTTGGTTGCTGTACTACAATGTCGACTAATAGCTACTACTATAGTTCATGTAGTCTCTCTACGATATCGAACAGAAAACTGCGCCATGAGGTGCTGGCTATTCAATTATCGTAGTAATAAATTTCGATGATCAATCCTTGAAGCATGTAAAAGGTACCATCCCATGTGCCTAAATGCTAGATTACAAATGAAGCAAGTACACTTGCAAAGCTTCACCACAATGATACCAAGATCTAGGGCCCTACAATTGTTGATTCTTGCACCAGGCTCACCATCCTCTTTGATCTTTTTGTTTTCCCCTTCTTCCTATGCTTTAAGCTACATGTCTTAAGTTCATCGATCTCCAGTTAGGTGCCTGCTTGTGACTTTTGAAACTATTTTTCTCCAAATGCAACTATGTTAATTTTCTCATTTCTAGCTCTTGCTCAAGATGTTGATCCTGCAGCCAGTTGAAAATGAAACATTCTGGAGGTATGACACATGACTTCAGCTGCCCTCAAATAAACATTTGTAATTAGGACGCCCAATGCTCCTTGAACTTTGACAGCTTGGCTGATGGCAGCAACACAACTGAAGCCATTTAAATCAGGACAGAATGCACAGGCTGACTTATCCATAGCAAATCATTGCAATTGTTTCTAAGGGTGTCACTTTGAAAGTGAATGAGCAACTGTTGATGTTAGTGGCAATGTTGTGTGTTAGATTGACCTTTTAATCATCCGTGGTGGGGCAGTGTTCTTGGATTGTGTCTGCAGGTTCCATTTTGAGCATCGGGGCTCTTTCTTTGACACACAGAGCAAAATCTTTGTTCTAAATGTACATCAGATGTTGCTGCATGTGCTGCATTTGTCGTTGGTCACTGAAATCAAGCAAAGCAGGGATTTGTGCTGCAAAATGTGCAGCCCATCATGATGAATGAGATTTCAGGCAACCATTCTTTTGAATGCACCTAAATGTTGTTGCATGTTTGCATTTGCACAATTTTTGTTAGGTGAGACAGGCAAAGTGGTAACCCGCATCATGTCCATCCGTCAACCGGTTTTCAGCGAACGTCGGTTAAGCAATGGTGGTGAAGCAGAAACCCTCGTCACTCTTTTTCACTTGACGACGAAAGAAGCCAATCATTCGTTTCATAAGCACTGATTCAATCACATCATTTAAGATGAGACACATGTTGTCATGTCTGTCAAAGAACAGTGACACAATTGGCTGTTTTCCGCATGCCTGACGGACGTTTGATGCGGTTTGCTGCTTTGCCTGTCTCAGGTGTTGCATGCACACAGTTTCTTTGTTTTGTTGCATTTGACTTGTGCAGCACTTTTGTGGTCCTGCAGATGTTGTTGTAGCAAAATCAACTCATGTGTTAGGTCTACAGGCACAGGGCATTGGTTTGAAGTCAGGTCTTTGTGTGTTGTTCAACAGTGCAGGTCCTGAACAAATTTGATTCAACAATTTTTCTGAGTTTGACGAATCAATGGTGACATGGAGGCTCTTCGCCAGTGAAGCTTTGATCATCTTGATGGCAGTGTTGGTAGATTTTGATCAGTCTTTGGAGAATCCTCTACAGAAGCAGATGATTCTTTGTCTGCTGGTCATGTTCTTTGAATCAACAGTTTTGCTTGTTTGCATGATGTTGCTTCTTCATTGTGTTGCAGTTTTGATGTGCAATCAATCATTCCCCTATGCACAAAACACTCAAAGAAATGTGGAAGCTAACGCAGGGCAATGAACAAAAGCCTGAGCCACTGACTGCATGTGTTTGGTTTCAAGCATTTTTTTCTGTTCTTGTGCAAAGAGGTCCAGCGAGGTCCCAAGTTTGCAAAAGATGTGTTGCTTGTTGCTGTTAGATCAAAATTGACAAATTAACATTTATGTTTCTGTTTTTCTCTGTGGACTTTCAAGTGATCAATTTGAAAAGAAAGAATGGAACATGGTGACAACAAACACAACATTTGTTGACATTGTGCCTCTCTGCAGCATTGAATCTGCATTTGGTGTGCCCAAAAGTTGTCACTAGCAATTGCTGGGCCATGAATGCAGCATTGAACCTCCATTAGAAAGACAACTGAACTTTGTCTTTGACACAATCCCCCATGAACACTGACAACAGTTTTCACTCTCGCGTTGAACAAGTGAACTCACAACTCACAGCTCGCTTCATTTGCTTGTTCAAATTTTGAATGTTCTTGTTGGTGATTAGCAACCCCTTTGAAATGTGAAACAATGCACCTCTTTGAATTTTTTAACGTGTTGCCACAACTTCTGAATGTGTTGGCACGGTTTTTGATAGCAACATTGTTGACTCAAAATTAATGGCAAATTTTGAACTGATGGATTGACACTCTTTTGTAAACATTGAAATTGTGACATCCATTGTTGTCATTCTTTCATGTTTGTTTCTTTCTTGACATTGCAATTCATCAACATTTTAGTTGCTGCAAATGCAACAATTCCTTGTCAATTGCTTCTTAAAGAACAAAACGAATTTTCATGAATTGACAGCAAATTGTGACAAGCAGATTTAAAACCAAAAAGTTTTCAATGGGCAAGACACATGATGTTCAGTTGCTAGAACATGATGCAGCATGTTTAAAAAATGCATGTCAGCCATGCATGAGATTTTCCTTCACAAGTTGAAAGTGAGCTTCAATGACATGATCTGTGTTGATCACAATTAAAGTTTGAACAGTGCCATGTTCAGAACAACAACACAGAAGGCATTTTTGACTCATCTGTTCTCCCATGCCAAAACAAACTCCACAACATTTTGAGGAAACCATTTTCAAGGCAAATGCATTGGATTCATTGTTTTCAGAATGAAGGATGTCCATTCGTCAACCAATCTTTCACTGGCTGTGCCCGCTTGTCACATTGCACATCAGATAAAGACAAAGAAACATGGATGAACATAAATTTTCCACACGTTGGATGTTGTTGCCAGACCACAAAGAGATTGTTGCATTCGGAAATTTTGTGTTGATCATCCTTTTGTCGCGTCTTGTCACTGAAACTTGAACCCACATTTTTGGCAACTTTGGTTCGTGTTGCCATCCAATGGGTGGTCTCTTTTAGTAGATGCTAGCATTGCATCATGCAGTAGCTGATGGATGGACCTGTTGCCACATCTCCACTGGTGCAGTGCTAGCTAGCTGGCCATTCAGCGTCCACAGGTTTTCTGTTTCAGGGTGAGGGGTCTTCCTCCAATGAATCCCCAACGGGAACAAAGCCAGTCTCGCTAGGTCAGAAAACGAGCCTGTCAAGCTCACCGTTGCTTTGCCTCCACCTTGTGACATTTATGCTCGCCTCCTATGTGTCTTGCCCGGGCAAGTCTAACGGTAACGGTAATTGCGTCTCTCCCGCCACTTCCAAGCTGTTGTTTTATGGCGCGAACACATTTCTTAGGATACGATTGTCATTCTGCGGGATGGAAGCAAGGATGGATGGACGACCTACTTGAAACAAACCAAAGCTAAGTAGCTATCTGGATCCTTCAGTTTTTTTCGATGCACTACTATGAATAAAGAAAGCCCGTTGATAGTGGGTAATCAAATCAAATCGAATTGGAATACCACCACCATGGCGAAGGAAAAGAGTGACAGCCTGAGCGCTGCGGCAGTCAGTACTGGTAGTGCTTCTACTACGAACATTAGTCCCTCTATTACGAGTACTACTAGTAGCCTTCTTCTCAATATGACGCAAAATCTAGTCACCCCAGCAGGTACTACTACTACTGCGACTACTACTGCTAATGGTAAGAATGGTGATGCCACCAAGGGCGTCAGCACCAAGGAAGTCAATGCACCTACTAGCAGCCAGCAGGATGTCAACACTACCATTACCGCCAAGAAAGATGAGTCTTATGATTACTTTATGGAAGCTGCCAATCAGAGCCGCTTGCACAATCCCAACAACACCTTTCATGATCTCAGTTATGCGACGGGCGGCATTGACTACAACGATACCTTTGATGATTTGTGGCAAGATGATGGGACGTGCATGAAGGCGCTGGTCAATGCCACGACCGATACGGCGGATCTGGGCTTTAACTTGGATGACTTTGACAACACGGAACGCAAGGATGATGATACCGCAACGAGTAACGCTACTGTGAATACGGACCGAGTCTCGATTCGACGCATGATTTGGAAGGCCAATGCGGCTACTGCCGCCTTGGCACGACAGCAGCAGCAGCAGCAGCAGCAGCAGCCACCCGTGGAAATGTTGGACTCTGCCAGCAGTGTGACGTCGTCCATTTTTACTTCGCCGTCCTTGAATTCTCTTCCTCCGCACTTGCAACAGATCAATACCAGTACTGGTGGCGCCTCGGTATCGGTGCGAGCCCGAGCCCAAGCCTTGCAGGAACAAGTCTTTCGAATGATATCTCCGTCTTCTACACAGCAGCCAGTATTGTCGTCGAAGGCCAAGGACCCATCCTCCACTACCACAACTACGACAGCCACGAACACTGCTCCTGGCAATAAAACAAAGGACATTGTCACCGAGGCCATTTCTGCCAGTAGCCACTACCAACAGCAGCAGAAACATCATAGTGGTGCCGGTTCCGGTGACTACGGCCCGAAACCAAACGTCTTTCGCAAGGAAGATAGTCCCATTATCTTGAATCCAGTGTTTCCAAAGACAGAGGATGCTTCTACGACGTCTCTTCCGTTTACGATTAAAAGCACCAACGACAATGCGGTGTATCATCATCGCTTTTCACGTGTCTCTCCACCACCGGTGCCCAGTCCGATTGCCAAGCAAACCGCATCCTCGTCGTCCATACCGCCCTCGCCCATGCGTCCGCAGCCTCCTCCTGCCCAATTGCAAAATCGAATCGACAGTGTTGGCGATATACCCAAGCCTGCCAACGGCCGACCTCCTCTCATGGCGGTCGTACCAAAGCAAAATACCAAGAGTCCTTATAAGGTGAACACCAAGGATAGTGTCGCCGTCACATCGTCCGCCAAGTCCAAGTCCGATTCCACGTCCAAAAAGCCAGCTCCCAAAGCAACCGCCGCAAATGGACCCGCAGCGAGTAGCGAAGGTAGCGGGCAAAAGGACGAAAAGAAAAACGCTGAAAACAAACTGGGGAGAACGACGTCGTTTCCACCCGATCCTCCATCGCACATGTCGATCCCCAAGCCGCAGGAGCAGTCCAAGTCCAGTCAGCTACAGCAGATTACCAAGACGAAACACAGTGCGGATGCTTCTGGTAGTGAAGTCTATCTCGTCGTCCCCGATGTGGTTCCCGGAGGAGACTATTATGATCCTGATGACAACCAAGATAGTGATGCCTTGACCAACCTGGTTATTTCAGTGGTGGGATTGGAAGATTCCAAGCATCGTGGTCCTCGAAATGGCGATGTCCTGGTGGGTGGTGACGGCGACATGGGCAATGATGATGATACGTACAATGATGACCACACCTCCGTGGGAGATGATCTTCAAAATCCAAGAGACATTCTCATTCGTCCCAGCCACAGTACGCTTACCGATGCGCCGGATGAAACACGAGGCAACCTTCGCTGTGTGTCACCACCGTCCATTGCCACCATGGAAGAAGGATCTCTAGCCGAACAATTTCAAGATGAGCCCCCCGAAGACAAAGACGTTCGTCCTAGTCGTGGTAGTCGTCATGCACGATCGGCCGTCAAGTCGAGTAAAAAGAACAAACGAAGCCCGGCGGGACCATCGCCAAATGCCGGAAGAGTTACCCGTGGTGGCGGGGGCGACAGCAGCGACGATACGGGTGGTGATGGCCTTCTCAATACATCTGCCTTGTTGCCCGAACGTGCCATGTCCTCTCAAAGCTTGTTTTGGACAGCACATCCTACCAGTGGAATTTTCTTTGCCTCTCTTGTGTTGTTGTGGGTTCCCATCATTGTTTTGGCCATGATGTGTTGGGACGCCATGGATCCTTTCATTATGTCCGATAGTGTTAGCTTCCTAAAGAGCCCGTCCTTTTGGTTCGAGCATGGTTGGCGCGTGCTGTTGCGAATCCCGATGAATGAGGATGTTTCCATTCCGGTTCGAACAACACAAGTTTGCCTCTTGTTGGGATGGGTCTTGTTGGTCAAGCAAACTTCTCTGGTCGATACCACGGTCCAGTTGATGTGCAGTGTTGTTGAGAGTCTCTGTCAGGATTCCAGTATTCCGAAAAGTAATGCTGGAAGCAACATTCTCCACCAAAGTGTGACAAGTATACCCCCTGACGCTACCGTGCTGTCCCGGGGACGCTGGATCTTTGGAACCTTCATGGAATGGCTCAAGCATCTCTTGTACATGATCACGGCTGTGTTGCTCTTGATGCAAGCCACAGATAGTGTCATGATGCTCTTGTGGAATATGGCGGCCATTGAATTTGTTTCCCGGTTGGACAGTCTGGCCTTTCAACTTTGGGTCATGGGTAAATTCAAGTACCTCTACTCGGATGCAGCGAGACTACAAGATCCCGAGAAAATATCTTTTTTGGCTCATCACGATAATGGTTTCCCCACGCGGACGATTGGTGCATCAGGGACACCAGACGGATCCTCCAGCGAAACTCCTATTGTCAGCAGCACCAGCAACGCTCTCAGTCCTCATCTGGTGAGCTCTACCAGCACCCCCAGCAGCTATCCAGTCCCGACAATCCCGAGCCCTCCAATCTCGAACAGATCTAATAATCCCATTGCCATGGGGTCCTTTCAATTCCCCAAAAGACGGACCCACCACATCAAGCTCCGAATTTTCCTCTACTCTGTGATTACCGCTTCCGTTTTGTTGGTTTTTTGCTATGCAGTCTACGAACAGGTCCTCGGATATCCAGCTATGATTAGTTGCGATGCTGTGGCGGTTCAGTTTGGCGATCTTGTCCAAGATCAGTATTCGCAAAACACCAGAGACGCATACTTTCTCGCCAGCCTTTTCAGTGGCATTTACACTCGGCGGAGTGGCCAGTTTGTTCGTTACCACGGACGATACGTTTACGATTTGCATGTGGCATCTGATCCTACAGCTCAGACAGCAGCTTCTTCATCCGCAGTAAGCAAATACAAACTGGCATACTGCAGGCCAATCCAAGCTTGGACTTTGTCAAGAGGGAATTTCGACCCATGTGACCAATACTTGCTTCGGACAAGTCCCACAAAAGAGTATGATTTACTGTCGTTGCGAGACAAGTCTCCCAGATCCGCTGCAACCGCTACATGGTTTGTGGCCCGTCGAGGCGACCAAATGTCAGATTGGCGTCACGACGAGCCATTGGATTGGTTTCAAATAGCTTGCGCGGATTGTAAGGCCGACGGAGCCAATTTCGGCTACCAATGCCTCCGCGCTGCAAGCGTCGCAAACTCTGTCAGTGCGGTGCTACAGCAAGAGTATAGTGAGCCATTGACGGCGCGGCCGTCTTGTACCAGTTTCACGTGGGACACCCGGACAGCGCCGTTCCCAGAAGTGTTTCGAAGTGCCTATTCTGGCGTTATAGGCGGCCACGGTGATGACGCGACGTCCTCTGGTGTCCGTGGAGGTGTCGACAAGTTGGCGCCCTTTGAAATCATGTTGGATGCGAACGGATCCGTCTTGTTGGAGCGTCAGTTCCAGCAACCTGTGTATGTTTCTCACTTTGAATCGGAAGTTGTGCTGATGATGTTCATTGGTCGTCGATGGATAATTGTGTTGCTGCTGGGAGATTCCTTTGAAAACTGGCGTTCCAACCCGGAACACCATCTTGACCGATTAGTATTTGCTTGGTCACTCCTCGAGACTAAGTGGATCAGCAGTATTGGCGCAGAGGCTTCGGCAAGGTTTGGCTGGCGGATCTTGCCCATGTATGTGAGCAAACCGGTTGATTTCATTGGTACCGAACTAATGACCCCCGAGGAGCTCCACTGGTACACAATTGATCAGGGTGATTACGATAAGGCGCTGCCATCCGCATTATCGACCGGTACACCCTTGGACACAGTTTTACTCTGCTCAACATGCCACGAAAGCTTCAATCCCTGTCACTCTGGTGGTCTTTGCCGAAAAACTGCTGCAGCCAGTACTGTTGGGGCCGCAGCAGGAGGAAGCTGTATCTGCCGGCCCGGGCATTACGGCTCGCTCTGTGAGTCGTCCATGTTTGGTTGTCTTGGCGAGTTTGATATAGATGCACTTATTGAAGGCGGGGCATGCTTTCACGGTGGTGCCTGCAAACATGAAGATCAAACGTGTACGTGTCCATCATGGAGAAGGAACAGCAAATCTCATCAAGTCCACGGCGATCTTTGTCAGTACCTTCCAAACTGCTGGGATTTCGAAGACGATGGTATTTCCTGCTTTGAATTGGGCACTTGCAAGAGTGCTGGTTGCGATCATGGCGGCCGTTGCCTGATGGATGGAACGTGTGACTGCGAAGCCTCCTCGGGTGCCTCCGGAAAGTTATGCGAAGAGCAAATCAACTGCTGGGAATACGAACTAGACGGAAAGGATTGCGAGGAAAATGGCACGTGCCAAAACATTGCCTGCAACGGCGGAACTTGCAGCGCGAATGGAAGTTGCGGAAACTGCCCCAGGCTCTCGAGTGGCCGCTTCTGTCACGTGGCCCATGATTGCTTTGAGTCTGAAATTGGTGGTGCCGATTCGGATTGCTTTTTGTCTGGGCGGTGTACTAATGCCGGATGTGCCAACGGTGGTCTCTGTCAGCGCGATGGGTCTTGTACTTGCCCCTTTGATCCGCTGGATGACGGTGAACTATTGGACGACAACAACAGCGGTGCCATTACGTTTTCTGGAAAGTTGTGTCAGATCCAACACGGAAAGGAGTTCGTCAACAAAGGGGACCCTTTTACCGAGACCGATGATGATGAAAGTACAAGCGCTCCTGTGATGGCGGAAGTCCCCTGTGAAGTGTCCGGTTGCATACCGAACGGAGGAAGATGTAATGATTCAGGAATCTGTGTATGTCCTCTTGGTTTGACAGGAAGCTATTGCGGCCAGGCTCAAAACTGCTTTGAACATGAAGTTGGCGGGGAGCAATGCGTGGAAGCACGGACCTGCACCAATAAAGCATGTCATATTCGAAGTAACAATAGTACCTGCGGTGCCGACGGCTCTTGTTCCTGTCCAGAACTTCATGATGTGGAGCTTTATGGAAAGTTATGCAACAAGGAGTGGCCCATTGACGACTGTTTTGAAGCAGAAGAAGACGGCAAGGATTGCTTCCAAAAGGGCACTTGCAGTAATGCAGGTTGTTCCAATGGCGGTAAATGTTTGGTAGATGGAAGCTGTGATTGTACATCGTTGTTCTGGGGAAAAGTAAGTTGACTGCACTCGGTGGATATTGTATCGCGGTCCGCTCGCCTTTTCTCCTTGCTGGGTCTCAAATTCAAGCTTTTGTTTTGCTCCTTGCTCCTTCCTATTTTAGGCATGCCAGCACGCCCGCGATTGCTTTGAGCAGGAATACAGCTGCTTCTTTAATAGTTTCCTGACGGGAGGTACCAGCGTGAGCAACATCGACGAGGTTTCCAAAAATCAAACAGCTTCAGGTTCGAAATGCTCGGACGCCGGTTGCCTGCACAATGGGATTTGTCAGGCGTCCGGGGCTTGTCTATGCCCCGAAGGTTTCAAAGGCAAAATTTGTCATGAAGAATCTCCATGAGTTACTTTTTAGAAGGATGATATAGAAAACCCTCATCTACCCTGTACGTTATTATGAAAACTACAAGTAAAGACACACCTATTTCTCTAATTCATATACTCTATAAACAACCTTCCAAGATTTAGATAGATGCTATGCTATATGCTCTTATGCCATTTGCTTCGCAGAGGAGGAAGATTGGGTATGAGGGAAGTTCATCACCATGAAGCGATACTGCATGGTACGATACCAACTTTACCAACTCAAGCACTACTACTAGCTAGCTACTAGTAGCTAGTAGAGTAGTTAGCTAGTTAGACAGCACTATGCTTAAGCAGACGCCGCCCTTATCCTTATCATTCGTGTCTGGCCAAAATGCTTCTAGCAATGATTGCAGAGGTTTTTTTTGCTTGATCTTCCTGGCGGGACTAATTTGCAAGGTTGATCATGACTTGTATGCGATCAAAAAACTAGTTCCCTAACATTTTCATTCGTGAACATGACGCCTATGTCTTCAATTGAAGACAAAACAGCACACTTGCTCATGTTGCGAACAACCTTCTCACTGCACACCACATACTTTTCAGCCCTCGTCGTATGGTCTCTTGGCACCGTCACCACCGATGCTATTAGTTTGATGAGCATGATTCATTTGTCTTGCTCTAAGGTTGCAACAACAGCTAGTTTCTTGATGCTGTGGGAACGACTGAATTAGCTAGTTGCCTCCTCACTCGGTCCGCAAATGATGGATGCGTTGCAATTGCAGGCAGTCCTCATGAAGTTGAGCTGAAACAGTCATCAATTTACAGAAGAACTGGGCCTATTGCACATCCTGTTGAAATTGAGATTCCATTTCCCAGCCAATGGGGCTGAGGAAGAATAGGCCTGGACATTGAATCGCTTCGCAATGCCTTGGTATAGAAGCTTCACTTTCCCCGACCACCCGACTTTTCGAAGGCAACGGTGCCAACTGGACTACCGCACATGCAATAATATATTTAGGATTTTATTTCTGTGAGAATATCTTTGTGATTTGGCTACTAGCTAGCTAATTTACTAGGTTTACTACGAACATAGTGTATGTCTCACTCGTTTTTCCAGGGACTACTATGAGGCAGTGGCATTTGCCCCAACCCCCCACCAGATGTGCAATGTCTCACTACACGCATCCTTAACGCCATTTGTATCAGCATTGTTTGGGAGGCTTAAGGGGGTGCAATGCTGCATGCCCATTTGCAGAACCTTTACAGGGCAGTCGACCCATGCCGCTACTAGTAGAAGTGAGATACCAATTTCATCGCAATTCTTAAATAAAAGAGAGCGTCCTAGGACATCTGAACATGAAATATATTCAGCTTTTAATGAAGAGAGGTGGGGATCCGGAACGTCAAAGGGTCCACCAACAGCTGTATTTTAGATCTCGTCTTGAGCGCCTTCCAGTCGAAAATTCCATTGGTTTGAATCAATTTAACATGCACAGTTGCAAAAGCGTCTTCTCTATTGTTTCAATGTTGTCGCCAAGGACTTTCCTTTCGGCCATTCTCAGGAATATTTACGCACACCAACACACCCACAAAATGCAGTACGAACCATTTTCATCAAGAATAACGATGGGGATGCTCCAAATCTTGAGTTCCCGGAAAGTGCTTCTTTTCCTGGTGGGATATTTCCTCGCCGGGTTGACTTGGCTTGGCATTGGCCGCCAGGTCTGCCTTCAACTCGTCCTTGCCCGATAACTTGTCTTTCAAGGCACCCACTTTGACGAGTAAGGCTTCTGCTTCATCGCGATCCATTCCGAGGCCCACATATTCGTCTTCGGTCGTCATGACCAACAAATCTTTTCCTGTAATGGACTTGGCCTTGAAAATATCTGCCATCTTTTCTCCCTGGCCCGTGCTTGTCAACAACCAATTCGTGACATCTTCGGTGGTCCACTCTGTCAATGCTTTCTCGTCCGACATTATTACGTACTAGTAAAACTGTTTGTTGCGACTTGCTGTTGCTGCTCCGATGGTTTACTCCTCGATAGTATGACAGTTTGTTGCGACTTGTGTGCACTTGCTGTTGCTGCAGCTCCGATTGTTTACTACTGCACTCCGCCATAATGATACACTGGCAGGATTGAAATGAGAAGAGGGTTCCGGATCCGTCATCATTCTCTCAAGGTTTGTTAGACACCCACCCGGTCAATCAAAGTAAAATTGGAACCACAGTTGCTCTTCTTCTTCACACACAGGGTCATTGCCCCTTTGCATTCAATTATTGCAGCATTGGTTAGCCACACCGTCGAGCGATTACATTTAGCATCGAATCGGTATTCGACATCATTAGCTAGCTCAACATTGCTGTGGCAGCTGTCAGCTGCAAACATGTTTTTTTGGGTTGACTGCTCCAGACTGAACGTTTTGGGAGGAGCGCAGGGCTGAGGAGTTCCGTTGTTGCTCCTTCTTCCGTTTCTTCAAAACAGCCGCTGTGGCAGAGATCTTCCATGCATGCCTAACCTCATGCATGGCACATGAAATGTTGCTGGTGGTAACACACCCCGGCATTCACATGCAATGACCGCCTCAACTCTAGCTGTCTAGTTGTCAGTGGCATGCTTCTGTCTGACCATGAAGTTGGCTGAAATTCAAAGTCCCAGTTCAGCGGTCTGTTATGAGGAAGTGAGCGGTAAAGCACCTGTC
>Ga0163149_10006111_pt1 | contig 12463 bp, 12 predicted proteins | sample OliLakLV19MP5G1_FD_148604 | JGI IMG/M metagenome (GOLD analysis project Ga0163149, IMG submission 148604) | Freshwater microbial mat bacterial communities from Lake Vanda, McMurdo Dry Valleys, Antarctica - Oligotrophic Lake LV.19.MP5.G1 | ecosystem: Environmental > Aquatic > Freshwater > Lake >...
TTTTTGTTTTGATGGATTTTTCGGGAAATCCCATGATTTTTTAGCATTCATTAATGGTCAGTTTTCGTACTTTACCCTCATCGTAGATCCAAAATCGCCCTGACCTTTCTTGTGATGGCAAGGCTGGATGTATGCCTTCTGAAGAATAAATTCTGTTGGGCTGCTTATGCACCCTTGATAGATGCTCTGTTCCTAGTCTGACCCCGGCTTTTCTAATAGATTTGTTCCTATGGCCTATAAATATCAATCCACTTTCCTGCACTCTGTATTCTGTCAAAATAGTATAAGTTTCATTTAAATAATCAAAATGTGCCTCTTTGTCTAAAAAATCTTTCAAAATCGGTTTAGCCTTTATTCGAAGTTGGGTAAAATCAAATTCCTTATTTTTATGTGCAATAATTATGATTCTCTCTCTGTTTTGTGGAACTCCAAAGTCTGAGGCATTGAGCAATTTCCATGATGTTTTGTATCCCATGGTTCCAAATCTTTTAAAATAGTTTTCAGGGTGTTTCCTTTGTCGTGGTATATCAAATGTTTTACGTTTTCAAGCAAAACAACTTTCGGTTGCTTTGCCTCAATGATTTTGAAAACATTGTATATCAATGTACCTCTCGTATCCTCAAAGCCTTTCATTTTGCCTGAAATACTGAAAGGCTGACATGGAAACCCAGCAGTCAAAACGTCATGGTTAGGTACTTTTGTTAAATCCAATTTTGTGATTTCACCTAAAGGCAGCTCACCAAAATTCATTCGATACGTTTGCTGGGCTCAAGTATTAAATTCAGAACTGAATACACATTTGCCTTTTAATTCTTGAATAGGTATCCTGAAACCTCCTATACCTGCCAACAGATCAATGAAAGTAAATTCAGAATCTGTTGGCTCTGGGAAAGGAATATTAAATTTCAAAGGCAAATATGGTTGAACAATTGGCTCTGATACAAATTGGGAATCAAATGACTGTTTTGTCGAATAGTCCTTTAATTGCGTTTCTATAAAACTTCTTTCCATATTACTTGCAATATCGGAAAAAGTGAAGGGAGTTATAAACACAACGAAAACTTAGTGGGTATAATAAGATGTCTCGTAACGCTTGATAGAGTAAAATAGCTTTTTATTTGCCCAAATCCCAAATTTTAAAATTAATTTTCTATCACTTTTCTCCTCTCCCCTATTTCACATTTTCAATCTTCGTGCCTATTATTTGCTCCAAATCAAATTTGGCCATTCTCAATTCCGCTTCGGCAATGTTTCTCAATTCAAGTGACTGGGAATAAGCGGCAAATGTCTGTGCTTCTTTCTCCATAGCCACTATCTCTTTGGTATTTGAGTTTTTCGAAATCAATCCATATAGGGTATGCAGCTTAGTTTCGGCTTCAAGTTTTATCAGTAGGCTTTTTTGCCTGATAATATAGTTTTGATAGCGTTTGGTTACTTCATTTACCAAACCTATATGTTGGTTTTCTTTTTCTTCAAGCGAGATTTTGTACAATTGGGTGGCCTTTTTCACTTCCATAGGTGTAAGCACAAATACACCCAGGGGCACTTTCAAAGACACCAAATAGCGTGGGAAGAATGAATTGGTCATCACTGAGCCATCTGGATTTCTATTCGGAGGGCCAATGCCCCAACTATAGGCATTATTTTCATTCAAATTGAGCGTACCAGCTAGGTTATTTGTCCAATTGTATTTTGCTAATTTAATATCTTGCAAGGCGGCCAACGATTTCAGTTCGCTTATTCTTCCCGAAGGATTATTTTCTATAGCCAACTGAATGTATTTATCTAGTTTTTCATAGTTAAAAAAAATTGAATCTTGCGATTCGGCAAGATTGGAATTGCCTTGTTTGTCAAGTATATTAGTAATGGAAGAATCGCGGTCGGTTTGGGCAAAAACATTGGCAAATACCATTATCAAACAAAGTAAAAGCGATAGTTTGCCATATTTAAAATTATTCATTTTCATCTGATATAGATTTATTTTCGGTTTGAGGTATTTTCATATTCACACAAGCAGCCATTAGCACATAAATTACAATATTTACCGGATAAAACATAGCCTCTTGGGCATAACTGGCCACAATTACACTATAAACCACCATTAAAGAAGCTGCAAGATATATTTTTAATTTGGCATCGGTTACACTCAAATACTTTCTCAACCCTGCCTGCAGCACCACAAACACCAATAGGCTATATAAAATCAGACCAATATAGCCTGATTCTACTGCTATTTTTACAAATTCGCTATCGGGCTGAAAATCGGAAACGGCCGAACCTTGCGCATATAATTTCCCAAGCCCACCTACACTTCCCAATCCTGCCCCAATAGGGTGCGATTGAATGTAGGGCTGAATAAATGCCTGATTTTTAAGCCTCAGATTAAATGATGGGTCTTCTTCAAATATAAAAGCAGATCGCAATCGAGCCAAATTATTGGCATCTAAAGGGCCTAAACTATTGATGGGAGATAGAATAATGCCTGCTCCTACCCCCAAAAATAAAGCTGTAACTATTATTGTATTTTTCTTCATGGTAATTATGGCAAAAAACACAAAAGCTGCAGGCAATATGGCATAAGCCGTTCTAGTACCCGAAAACACCATCGATAGTAATAATACCAAACTGGTAGCCCACAGGTATAGTTTTCTGGCTATGCTCACTTTATCTAAACTCAGCACTATGCAAAGTACACCAGCAAAAGCTGCCGTAATGCCAAATATGGTAGGTGAAGTAAAAAATGAACATTTCCTGAATTTGCCCCAATTGTAAAATAAGGAAAGTCGCTGCTCGTCACTCCTAATCCATTGCTCTTCAAATGGCAACAGCCCATGAAATTCTTGAAACAGCCCATACAAGCCCATAAGCAAACAGAGAAATACAAGTAATTCTATAAAAAAATACAGCCGCTTTGGCGTGTTGATTACATAAGCTGCCACATAATAAAATAGTATAATCACAATCATAATCCTGATGCTAAATACCCAAGCCACTTTCGAAATGGCATACGGATTAGCCACTTGCACCAAATTATATACTACCCATACAAGCAGCATTTTACCGGGAAGGTTGGTAAATACAGCCCATTCTTTTTTCATCATCATTTGCCAAATTACTGATAGCAACATCAGCACCACCAGTGCGTCCATTACTGTGCCTAGCGGCAAATCGGTAAATCGCAAAATTCCTAATATAAAAAAAGAGACTATTAAGATTACATGCACCCCAAAATGCACATATTTCAGCGAGAAAATAACTACCGGAACGCCAATAGCAAGGGCTATTATAAAAATAGAAAAAGGCAAAGAATCTATGGCAATCGCATAAGCAATAGCCACTGAAATCGCCAAAAATAGCACCATGCCAAGTGGACTAAAATATTTCTTCTTAAAAAGTTGATCTGATATTAAATCAACCAAAGAAAAATTCTTAGCATCAAAAATTAAATTTTTCAATACACTATAAAAATATAACCTTCAAAAATATAACAAACAAAGTGAGTGCCACTACAATAACACTAATAATATAAATAAAAAGATCTTTATTTTCCACTTTTAGTAATCCGACTTAATAGGCTGATATAGAACAATTTATAATATTGTATCGCATACATAATGATATTTAGAAAACGTATATCTAAAGTCCGCTTCAAATACACTTGCGTAAAAACAAACCCCAAAATACACATAGCCAAAGTGCCATAAGCTGTACCTATAATTCCTAGCCAAATGATGAAAAAGTAGTTTAAAACCAAGTTTATAACAATACTTGCTAGAATATAATAAAAATTAAGTTGCGGCTTGCCAATAGAGTCGAGTATAGTGCCAAACTGCCTCGCGAAAGGCAAAAATATCACTTGCAATAGGGTAATTTGCAGTATTGGCACAGCATCGGAATAGGTAGGTCCGGCAATTATATTTACCAAATATGGAGCAAATACAATCATTAATACAATGCCTGGGGCTACCATACACAGTATTACCCCTACCGATTTTTCATAAAGTAGTTTGGCTGCACCCAATCCTTCTTCATATATTCTTTTAGAACTTTGTGGAAACACAATTGAAGCCACAGCATTTATTGGCACATCAAATAAATTGACAATTCTAGCCGATAAATTATACAATGCTACAGACGTGGGTGCTAGCATATAACCCAGCAACATTTGGTCGCTCGATTTGAAAAAGGTAGCTCCAATACTTGTGCCAAACGCAAACTTCCCATAGTGAAATAGCTTTTTAATCCATTCTGTATTGAATTCAAGGCTTAATTTCAGGTATTTTCTTGAAAATATATAAGATGAAATAGATCCGATAATAGCCCCGAAGGTCTGAAAATTCACTATTTTCAACAAACTCAAGGCATCAGCATTTATAAAATGGTATACTATATAAATAAAAAAACTGCTTTGGCGAATGAAATTGCTGATGAAAATACCTTTGAAATCAAGATTGGCCTGCTGAATGAAATTGAACTGAGAAAATGGAATCAGGGTTATGGTAGTGAATATGTAAAACTTGAACATCAATTCCAATTGCGGACTATGCCACGATTGTGCCAAATATCCCGCTAAAAAAAAAATAAGTACAGATGAAATGAGGGTGAGTAAAATATTCAAAGCCAATGAGGCCGACATTACAGAAGAATGTTCTCGCTCAGGCGTAGAAGCCAAAAATTTTACCACTGCATTCTGAATAAGGCCATTTCTAGCCATTTCTATTAAAGTAGTTACCGACAGAAACAATGCCCAGATGCCAAATTCTTCTTTTGAAATAATTCTGATAAGCAGATAGAAGCCTCCAAAACCAAAAAACATGGTAGAAAGCTTTTCCATGATGGTGAGCAAACCCGAATTAATCCAGTATCCTTTTTGTGCCAATGTGTGCGGGTGAATGAAAATATAATATTATGCAAAAAAAACCTCAATCAGGTATAAACCTATTTACAACCTTAAAAAAGGTTGCCAATATTTGTAGCATTTGGCAACCTTTTGAAGGAAATTATTTCTACATACTCTGCCCTTGCAAGAGTTTTCCACCTGAAAGCCTATTTTTTAATTGGTGAAAATGCCAACTAAGGCCACATACACTTCAGAAGCCATATTTGTAACTCTAGTGTCACAACGTGAGCCTAAAGAATAACGTTGTGCAACTAAAGAGTAACGTTGTGTAACTCTAGTGTTACGATTTATAACTAATGAGTAGCAACGTGTAACTCTCGTGTTACAGTGAGTGACTAAAGAGTGACAATTTGTAACTCTAGTGTTACAATGAGTGACTAAAGAGTTACAGTTTGCAACTCTAGTGTAGCAATCTGTAACTCTAGTGTTACATTGCCTAATAATAGAAATCGCAACTAACGAATGCTAGCCATAGTATCAGTTTACTATTTCCAAACCAAAGCCCAAAATCAAAGTGTAAAATCTTTGCCCTGGCAAGTGTTGTCTACCTGTAAGCCTATTAGTTAGTTGGTGAAAATGCCAACCAAAGCCAGTCAGATTGGGCAACTTAATTTAGAGGTTTATAATTCTCGTATTTGCCGAGTATCTGCTCTAAATGATATATTTCGTTTATATCATAAAAAGTAAAACCTTCTTCACCAATGATTTGCCACTTTCTGCGTTGAGAGGCAATTATTAGGTATATTTCAGGGAAATAAGCCAATGGCAAAAGTATTTCCAACCATCTTCCAGCACTATACCTAATTTGTCTCTAAAAGCGAACCTCAATTTGGTTACCTTAGGTTTAATATGCAGAAATCCTGGAATCATTTTATAATAGCTTCTTAAAAAGGTTCTACAAAACCCTATAAATGGCATACGAAACGCCTTTCATCGTTAGTTTTGTACCATCTTTACTGGACACTTGAATTACTTTATTCCCATTTAAAAGCAATGTTTTCTTGCCCAATTTTACAGGCACTTCTACTTCCACATCTTGTCCTGAAGGGTTCACCGCTACCAGCACTTTTTCGCCTTGTTTCTCTCTCAAAAATACGAAAGGATATTTATCTTTCTCAGCATACAAAATTTTGAAATCGGCATCGGCATCAAGTGCAATTTGATTTCTACGAGTATTCACCAATTTCTTTGTTTTATTTAATAATGATGTTACGTTTTTATCTTGTTCGCTTGCGTTGGGAGATTTCGAAGCAGTATCAATGCCAAGCCAAAGTTTATTTGCTTGTGCTTTAGAAAACCCTTTATTTTCCGCATTCGACCATTGCATAGGTGTTCTCGCACCCGAACGGGGAGGATAGCAGCCCTCAACTGAGGGTTGACCGTAAAGTTGTTTCATCCCAATTTCATCGCCATAATAAATAAATGGCACACCAGGCATACACATTTGAAAAGCGTATATAAGTTCTAATTCTTCATCTGTACGATTTACGTTTATTCTTGACAAATCATGATTTCCGACAGGTAAAGAAATAAATCCTTTGCCTTTCGTGGCTTCATAATGCATATTGTATGCTTTCAAAAAAGCTGAAATATCGCCTTTGCCCTTTATATCAAACCAACTGTTGCCATCTCCCGATACATTATTGAGGTTTCTATTGGCTTCTTTTCTGAAAAGATTGTCATATTCGGGAATCCAATGTAGAAAATCGGCTGTGAATCCGGCCTTAATAGCATCGATAGGATACGACCACTCCGATACCATGAATGCTTGCGGATAATCAGTATCTAACATTTGCTTTACTTCTTGCCAAAATTTAAAGCCTTCGCCATTTTTATCTTTGCGAATAATTGAGCCTGCCATATCTACCCTAAATCCATCGCAACCCATGTCGAGCCAATACCTCATTATTTTTTTCATCTCATCTCTCAATGCCATCACATCGGGGTGGGTAGCTGATAGCTGCCATTTTTGAGTTGTATCCGGTTCGCCATAGCCAAAGTTAAGTGCTGGTTGATGCCAGAAAAAGTTAGTCATATAGTTGCCATCACGCTCAGAAAAGCCGTTTATCATACCGCGACCTTTTTCTTTCCCCCCATCGTTCCATGTTGAATTTGTCCAGATATACCAGTTTGAATATTTATTTTTCTCAGCTTTGGCCGATTCTTTAAACCAAGCATGGTCGATAGAAGTGTGCCCAGGTACAAAATCTACAATTACGCGTAAGCCACGTTTGTGTGCCTCTTCAAATAGTTTCTTGGTATCGTCAGTATTGCCATATCGGCTTGCTACTTTGTAATAGTCGCTTACATCGTAGCCTGCATCTTTAAAGGGCGATTCGTAAAACGGATTGAGCCAAATGGCGCTTACGCCAAGGCTTTTCACATAATCAAGTTTTTCGATAATGCCTTTCAAATCGCCAATACCATCGGCATTGGTATCGTAAAAAGATTGGGGATAAATTTCATAAAATACAGCCGACTTTACCCAGCTTGGAATGTGTGGGGCTGCATTTTGCGCTTGAATGAAAATACAAATTGTAAATGTTAAAAATGCTGCAAAGATGGTTTTCATTAGTATAAAGATTGGTTTGTAAAAATGTGAAGTTACAAATCTCTCTATAATTAGCAAAGTTAGCTACGTTGATTTTGGGAGTTTAATGGAGAGCGGAGTAGCCTTTTTCAACCGTTTGATTCTCAAGGGTTGCGTTTTCATGTAGGTGAATGATCGCCAAAGCCATTCTACAGGACCAAAATAAAAGTTTTTCATCCACCACCAAGACAGAAGTATTTCGAGGATAAAAAACAACAATCCAATACTTATTGAAACTGCCACACCTAATTTGCCCATCAGGCCAAACCCTATTCCGTAAAACAAAAGCAGCCCAAACAGGCTTTGAAACAAGTAATTAGAAAGCCCGGTTTGCCCTACAAACCTTAGCCCATTCATACCATATTTCAATGGTGTTTTCCAAAAACAATAGGCAACTGCTAATAAATACAATGCCGATAAACTGATTTGCTGAATGCCGTAATTGCTATTTTTTAAAAAGCGAGTGTACCAATAAGTTGTGAAATAAAGATTTTTAAATAAATATGCCAACAAACTAGAAATCAATACTAAAGCAATGGAGGCTATCAGAAGCTTGGCTATTTTTTTATGATTTGAAATGGTATTTAAAAATATATTATTCCTGCCTGCATACATTCCTAATAAAAACAACCCAATAGTAACTCCAAAGCGACCAGTTACTATTTGAAAATAAAAATTATCGGTAAATCCGCCTTCAATATTCATCTTTATTAATTCTAAAACTGACCCTGATTGTTTGATGATAAGTTGTTGAATGGCTGTGAATACTGGTTCATATATTATTTTCACCGACCCAGATGTAATTGCTATGGGTTTGTAAACCAATTGATTAGCCAGCTCTTTGCAAATCGGATAACTGAATACAATCAAAAAAACCGAGACGGCAAGCAATGCTTTGTTGCCAAGTTTACTCGCTGGGAATAAAAAAATAGATGCCAACCCATATATTTTTAGTATATCGCCTGCAAAAAAAAGACTGTGCAGTATGCCAAGAACGAGAAGAAACGAAAGTCTTCGGGCATATTTTATTAAAAATGATGTTTCAAAAGCATGGGTGTGTTGAATTTGCAAGGCGAAATTTAACCCAAACAAGAAAGAGAATATGCTGAAAAACTTGCCAAATGTGAGTGCGAAGCTGAGATTTTCAAATAGCTTGTCGCAGCTGAAAATGATATTGTAATCGGGGTACGGAATAGGGCCGGCCAAGAAACCCAATGTTGCATGGTTGATAATGATGCCCAAAAGAGCAAATCCCCGCAGCACATCTATTACTGTATGCCTTTCTTTGGTACTAGATTGTTCCAAACTCATTCTGTTCGCTTCTCCTATTTGCTTTACATTTATAAATTACAAATATATAAATATCGGTTGTAGTTGTTGGGGAATGAATGGGCAGGCAATCTTTTTAGGCTTCCTATAATAAATAGAAAAATGAGAGTGGAAATGAGGCTAAAAATCAGTCTTAATTTTGGATAAAAAATCAGTTTCAGTTTTCTGCCCTGCTAATTGGCCGCCATCCAATATCAATATTTGCCCAGTCATAAAGCTGCTTTCATTGCTGGCTAAAAATAAAAACGCAGGTGCAACCTCTTCTACTTTTCCAGTACGATTCAATGGAATATATCTATCTACAAACTTCTGCACAAATTCGGGTGAGTCTATTTCAATCGACATTGGCGTTTGAATATAACCAGGACAAACAGCATTTACCCTTATTCCCAAATGAGCCAACTCCAATGCCATAGTTTTGGTGAGCATGATTACACCTCCTTTCGAGGCATTGTAATGGGCATAGCCCGCCTCGCCATCCATTCCGTTTTTACTTGCCATATTTACCACCACACCCGATTTTCGTTTTGCCATTCCTCTGCAAACCGCTTGGGAAATAAAGAACATTCCAGTGAGATTGATATCTACAATTTTCTTCCAATCGGCCTCTTCAATTTCTAAAAATGGCGTTTCGCTTGCAATTCCGGCATTATTAATAAGTACATCTATTGGCGCAATCGTTTCCGCTTTTGCTACAGCTTCATATACTTCTTTTCTATTGCTCACATCTACTAAGTAGGTGTAAACTCTTTTCGCCATCTTTTCAAGTTCTATTTTGGCAGTATTCAGATTCTCTGCATTGAAATCGAACAAGGAAAGTATTGCTCCTTCGGCTGCAAACTGTTTTGCAATTTCAAAGCCAATACCTCTTGCAGCTCCTGTGATTAAGACATGCTTGTTTTCAAATCTATTAAGTCTCATTTATAGATATTTTAGGTTTTAAATAATCAATTTTAGATTGGGATGGCACACACATTTCACGAACAATGGCAGTATAGGAAGTATCGCCCGAGTACACCCTATAATCTAGCACCAAACTTTGAACCATGCCTGCGAAAACACAGGCAGGATTATTCATCCAGTTTTCCCAAGTTTTGCCTTTGGCATAGTCTTTCGGATCACGCATGTGTGGCCCTTGAAAACAGCATGAAATATAATATAGCTTTGCTTTTGTGGCCGAATCGACAGGTGTACCCGATTTTTTGAATTCAGAAGCCCTTTTTGCCGTTTCTACATACGATGCACCAGGAATTTCAGGCTTGTAGCCGCCTAATAATTTTCCCTTGTTATCAAGAATTTTCTTGTAGCCGCAAATAGAATCTGAAGTGGTAAGTTTTATTGTTTGGGCATTTGTGTAGGAAATAAAACCCCAAAATAGAATGTAAAATAAATAAGTAGTTTTTTTCATGTGTAGCATATAGATTATTGTATGAAATAGCTTTCATAGCCCTCGGTTTAAACCGAGGGCTTTTGTAAAATAGATATTTAGATTTCGCTCAACACCTGTCTAGTTATTTCAAGTGTTTTATCAATGTCTTCCATCGAATGCGAATAGCTTACCGAACCTTGTTTGCAAGCCAAGGGAATGTGGTAAATGCCTTTTTCAATCAATGCTTGTCTGTATTTAATATCGAATGCAAAATCGACATGGTGCAAAATATCGTGCAAATTTTGAGGCACTACTTTTGAGAAATACACGCAAAAAGCAGAAGCATTGGTAGACAAAACAATATCAATTCCTTTATCTTGAAATAATTGCTCAAGCCCATCATACAAATGTTGGCTTACATTTTCAATTTGCTCATACACCTGAGGATTTTTCAATATTTTGAGCGTGGCAATAGCTGCAGCTGTATTGAATGGATGTGCATTATAAGTGCCAGCAATCAAAACCCGTTTTTGAGGAATAGGGTCATCAAACAAACTCATAATTTCCTTTCTACCTCCTATCACACCCAATGGAAAACCATTAGCAACCGCTTTGCCAAATACTGAAAGATGAGGTTTTATGCCTGCCACACTTTGGTAACCTCCAAGTGCGGTGCGAAATCCTGTTTTCACCTCGTCAAATATGCAAACTGTTCCGTTACGCTCGCACAAGTCATACAAATCTTTCAAATAGTTTTGTTGCGGATGTACTACACCAATATTTTGCATTACAGGCTCTAGCAGCACACAAGCAATCGGGTATCTTTTCATCACATATTCTACTGAATCCAAATCATTGAAATTCACTATATGAACACGTCTCTTTGTCATTTCAGGTATACCAGCCGACATGGGAATAAACGGATATTCACCCACAGTCACAAAAGGGCCGGTTTGTGCCAAAGTTGGCATTACAGCACGGGCTACTTCATTGTGCCAGCCATTGTAGCCTCCCATTATCAAAATAATATCTTCTCTTCCGGTGTAGGCTCTGCTTAATCGAATAGCGTGTGCGGTGGCTTCGCTGCCGGTGTTAGTGATCTGTACCAATTCCATTGATGGCACTGCTTGGCAAAGTAATTGCGAAAGTTCTGCCTCCCACTGGTTTGTACCCGTACCCATCAATGAGGTAAAATCGTTCATCGATTTGGCTACGGCTTGGTTTACCTCAGCATAATTATGCCCTAAAAAATGAGGTGCAAACGCAGCGTGATAATCTATATATTCTTTGCCTTCAATATCGTACATCTTGCTACCTTTGGCAGATTTGAATACAATATTGGGCTTTACTTTTCTATTTAAAGAAACTACGCCTCCAGCAATATATTGAGAAGCTAAGGCAGTTATTTCTTCGCTTGGGATATTTTGGTGTATTTCTGATGTCATAAATGAAGTAAATTTTTTCCAAACCTAGTATTTTGTATTCAAAAAACAATCATTTTTGTAAACAATTTATTGATAAATGAAAAAAGATTCACAGGCTGATTTGGTTTACCAAGAAATTAGAAGAAGGATATTAATTGGCCAAATGGAGTCTAATGCCCGAATTACTGAAGACTTTTGGGCAAAAAAACTAACTGTAAGCCGCATGGCAATTCGGGAAGCGTTGACTAGATTATATGGTGAAGGATTAGTAGTGGCTGGTGAAAAAGGGGGTTATTATGTGACTGAAATGAAAGCCGAAGATGTAGTTGAAGTTCGCGAATTGCGTGAAATAATGGAATTGGCTGCCGTAAGGTTGGCTATGGATAAAATTTCCGAAAGCCAACTCACAGATCTAGAAAATCTCTGCAAAGATTTTTCAGAAATGGTGCAAAAGGGCTATATTCTTGGGGCTTGCGAGGCAGATATTAAGTTTCACGAAATGCTCGTGCATTCCTCGGGCAATGAAAGGTTGTTGAAATCGTATCATAATGCCCATATTCCCTTATTTCATCAAAAAATAGGCAAATCTAAAGGGTATGTGGAAGATTATGACCTCACTAACAAAGAGCATTTAACTATTGTAGAAGCCTTGAGAAAGAAAGATTTAGCTCTGGCACAAGAAACGTTGAAAAATCATTTCAGAAGAGGGGAATTGGCTATATTGGAAATGTTTTAAATTTAATATCTACAGTTTCTTTGCAGCATTGGCTTCGGTAGTTTGCTATAATTTCTTCATGAAATACCAGATTAAAATTCACTTTTTCTTATTTATGTTGGTTTCACTATAAATA
>Ga0163149_10006125_pt1 | contig 12450 bp, 12 predicted proteins | sample OliLakLV19MP5G1_FD_148604 | JGI IMG/M metagenome (GOLD analysis project Ga0163149, IMG submission 148604) | Freshwater microbial mat bacterial communities from Lake Vanda, McMurdo Dry Valleys, Antarctica - Oligotrophic Lake LV.19.MP5.G1 | ecosystem: Environmental > Aquatic > Freshwater > Lake >...
AATTTATATATGGTGTTATATTTAGTGTGACGCTCCCCTGCTTAGTGGAACTCTGTGAAAAAATTAATCCCACGCTTATAAAAATGCATATAGAGGTAAACATTCTTTCCAAAAACATTGCTCTTTCTACATTGTGGCTCTTTACTGGTGCTGTAGTTTTATTTTCTCCGCCTATTATTTCAATGGCTTTTTTGATGGCTTCGTGTTTGGTGCAGTTTTCTTTGTGCAGGATAAAATCTATTACATCTACCGCCTTGCCGTTTATTTTGCAGTTACTGCTAAAGCAAAACGCTGTTTGGGTTTTGTAGTACAGTTGCATACTTGGTGTTTTATCATCGTGGAATGGGCATTTCAAACGGTTCTGCTTATCTGCCTTTAAGCCGTAATACTTGATTACTTCCGATATGGTGAGCTTGCTCTTGATTTCCTGTATTTCCATTGTAAAATTATTATTTGCTTTAAATGCTAATTCGACAAAGGTAATTATTATTACTTAATTAAGCAACTATATTGAAACGTCATACGCTATTTATTGCCAATAGTGCTATTTTATTGTACTTTTGTTGCTTCAATAGTAAATATTTAAGCAAATGGACATAGGCAAAAAGATAAAAAGCATTAGGGAAGCCAAAGGAATGACAGCCAAACAGGTAATTTCTGCCGTTGATATGGGTGCTCCTATGTATAGCCGTATTGAGAACGGTGTAAATGAGCCGTCTTTAACCACTTTAGAAAAGATTAGTAAGGCTCTTGGTGTTTCGCTTTCTGATTTCTTTGATACTGACGACAAACTGGCGGATGTAAATTCTTACGATGCCTCTATAATGGAAAAAATAAAACTTGTTGAAGAACTCAATGATGAAGAAAAGAAAATTGTTTTTTCGCTTGTTGATGCTTTGGTAGGAAAGAAAAAATTAAAGGATGCTTTGAGCGGTGTACTAAATGATGTAAAATAAAAAAAGCCACCTAATCGATGGCTTTTCTACTTTTACTTTATGTGATATAAAATCAAATTGTCTTTGTTTTTACAAAAAATACTATCCTTTTTAGATTCTAAAATCTGATAGCTTTTACCGTTGTCAATTAAAACATCTTCTTTTTGTTCTATCTTCCTGTTTTCCACAAGGTTCAGCATTTTTTTAAATGCAGGGTCGTTGTTTAATTCCGCTTTGCTGTAACTAATTTTCCCCTCTGATTTATATATCCAAACAGTTGTAAGGGTATCGTTAAAATATTCAGAGCTTACAAGTGGTTTGTATTCACTATTTTGATACTTTAAAATATCATTTGAATATTGATACCCCTTTCCAACTCTTTGATATTCGGTTACAACAAAATTATGCACATCCTTACTACTATCACAAGAAGTAAAAACATTTAGCATCACGAATAATATTAAATTTAAATTCATGTGCTATTGTTGTTTTTCAGTTTTAGTATTGGTTCTTTCAGAAGAACTTCTCTTTTGAATAATAACCTCTATTTTCCCTTTGTTGGTTGTACTCTTATTTGATTGGTTAATAATTGAATTTAAAATTTTATTGGAATAATCATTTGAAGGATTAGTTGCTGAACTTGTACCATCTGTAACACCAAAACAACCTTCCGAAGCGGCACAAGATGTTGATCCGTCAGCATGTTCATAAACTCCTCCTACATGTATCATAACCCCTGCGGCAACATCTGATTTTGTTCTATACCCTAATTCCACAGAAGCATCATTTGCTTCTGCATGAACTACCTCGGAACCGTATTGTGTTAATTTTAAAGCTTGTGTTCCATCTCCTGCTGGGTATTCCATTGGTTTACCTGTGTAGTGGTTAACATTACCGTCTTTAGGTTCAAATGCAACATTAGTCATGGTCATATTTCCATTACTGGCATCGCCTTGTTTAACAGCAAACGCATCTCTTGTTACAGAAAAAGACATTTTGAAATTTTTATCCTCGGTATCCGTAACAGTTACTTTGTATAAATTCACTCGGGTGTATTGTGTCTTATTAGAACCTGTGTAGCCAATAACTCTTTGAAGTGTTGTTCCTGCTCTTTGTTTGGTAATAGTAACAATAGGATATGCTCCGTCTGGGTCGACAAATAAAATAGGGTTATTAAAGCAAAAACTATAAGGACTCCAAGCTGGCATTTTGCTTGCCATCGGGTCAACACTTAAAAACTCCTGTACACTTTTTTTCTCTGCTTTTGTTACGCTGTATGCAACTTTTAGCGGATTATTATTTTCGTAATATGTAAGTTTTAAAGCTCCCATTTTGATGTGGTAAAGATAACATTTTCAGCCTAAGTTTTTTATTTTCATCTGAACTTTTCAATTGAAAAAAAAGAAGCGGTAAAGGTCTGCTAATGTTCTGTTTTACCAACGCTCAAAAGCACAGCGTATAATTTCGGCTTGGCGTCATTAAAACGAACGCCAAGCCAGCGGCACATTATACGCAATGCTTGCCGACACTCAAAAAAAACAGAACATCATCAGCCCTTTTATTTGTTTGATACTAACGCCCTTCGGTTGTTTCATTTTAAAAGATAATGTAAAAAATGCTTTCGCTCTTTGCCTTTCTATTTTTCACATTATCTTTTAAAACGTTGATTTCTAAGCGCAAAAACAACAGCTCGATTTTTTATAATTAATGCCCTTGTAAAATCTTCCATGTTTAGAAAAAAGTTAATGGGCATTGATTATAAAAAATGAGCATCCGGGGTTTGGGGTGGAAGACCCCAATAAAATAAAAAAACCTTACGCCTGTGGCTTGCGCCTTGTTTGACCGGAGGGAGTAGCGCATAAATTCCGGCAAGTGTTGTAATTTTTCATTACAACTTTTGCCGAACCGCTTATTTTTGTGGGGTGATTTTGTGATTAAATAAATTTAGGTCGTGCGCTGCCTGTGTGATTTATTTAATGACAAAAGCACGAAGCGTTGGCGTGGGCGGGGTGTGTAGGGCGTGTGGCTATTTAATATAATACCCATTATAACTGACAGCTTTGGTTTTTCGTGCGGTTGGATTGCAGGGGCTGCTCTTATAATGTGTATTATGTTACTTAGCTTTGGGTTGTTTTTACTGGCATCGTCTTTTTGTTTTGTGGGTTGGTGCAGCTCTTTATTTTTTTCAATTGACCTTTAAAAATCAATTCATTTCAATTGAAAAAAATAATGTGCTGCAAGTGGGCTGATACAAAAAGCGTGACAGTAAAAACAACAGAAGGGAAGCGAGGGGAAGCAGCAAAAATACCAGCGAGCTTGTTTTTCACAAGCGGGGGATTTTTGCTGCTGGGGCTTGTGTGGTGGGGTCTTCTTTTTCTAAGGGATGTAAATTTTGTATCAATGTTTTTAATTCTTCTAATGATGTTTGTTTATATTCTTCTGTACTTGCTGCTCTGTTGTGTCCGGCAAAGACCTGAACTATCCGTAAATCATTATTTGACTTCAATAAATGAGCTATAACGCTTTGTCTTATCTTCAATGGTATTAACTTATCGTGCTTGGGTCTATCGGTGTTTATAAGCCGATTAATTGAGTTTGAGTAAATTCTATTTCCTGTATTGCCTAACACTAAAGCTGCTTCATCATCTAAAGTTAATCGCTTGTTATTCTTCAGTATTTTTTCTCTGTCTTCAGTAATGTAATCGTGCAACAATAATATTTGATTGGCTTGTAATGCTAATGTTCTTCGCTTTTGTTTGTAACCTCCTTTTGCTTTGATAGTGGCATCTTTCAGGTTTACATCTTCTAAATTGATTGTTGTTATTTCCTGTACTGTCATTGCTTGGTAAATTAATAAACTGATAATTATTTCATCTCTTCTTTGTACTAATGGTCTTTTGTTCTTATGATTTTTTAATAATTCATCCAATGTTTGTTTGCTGTACAATGTTTCTACTGGTATTTTTTTATTGATTTGGTCTTGCAATATCAAGTGTTGGCAAGGGTGGTCGTTTCGCTGATTGGTAGCCACTAACCAACGGTAATATATTTTTATGCTAAACAGATTATTTACTAAACTCTTTGGGTGCAGCTTTAATATTCGTAAATGTCCGATATAATCCAATACATCTGTATAGCTTGCTGTAATTGATTTTGAACCTACATAACCCAAGTATCTTTTTATCATTGTTAAATAACCCGATGCGGATTTCGGGCTGTACTGTTCATTTACAAAGGTTTCCAGTGTTTTCATTCTACTAATTTTTGTAATTGTAATTGACTGATATGTGTATAAATTTCTGTTGTTTCTAATTGTGAGTGTCCTAAAAACTCTCTTACTCTTTCAAGCGGAACGCCTTGTTCTATTAAATGTGTGGCTATGCTGTGCCGTAAATTATGGATGCTGATTTGTTTTGTTTTTATACTTTCATTTCCTGTTCTGTCAATTAATTTTTTCAGTATTTTATTATATGTTCCTTTTTGCATTCGCCTTAATTTACTGTGTATTATAAAGGCTTTGGGGTCTTTGCTTTCCTTTTGTAATCGTTCTTTATAAAAATAATTTGCTACATCTTTTACTACTGTTTTACTCATTGGTACGGTTCTGCTTTTATTATTTTTTCCTTTCGGTACTATCAATAGTTGTTCTCTTATTCTTACATCTTCTATATTGCATTGTACTATTTCACTTACTCGTAAGCCACAACCATAAGCTAAAGCAAGTATTGCTTTTTCTTGATATGTTTTTGCCTGTTGATATATTTCTTGTATTTCTGCTTGTGTTAGTGCGGTTCTTGGGCTTTCTGTCTTTTGGTATTCTATTTTTATGGTGTTGGTTGGGTTAATCAGTATTTTATTTTTGTATTGTAGCATGGTGTAAAAACCAACTACAGCTTGCATAAAATCCCATATTGTTTTTTTGCTTAATACATTGCCATCACGTTTGCTTGGACGGTTTTGTATGTATTCGTAAAATTGCAAAATGTCTTTGGTGGTAATGGCTGTAATGTCTGTTGTAATGGTGGTTTCAGCATATTGCAAAAACTCTATTAATCTTCTCCATTTACTTCTACAGCTTTTCGGATTGTAACCTAATTGCAAAAGGTATTCGTAATATTCGTGTGCTAAAATTTGGTAGTTTTCTGTTTGCGGTTGTATGATGCTTGCTTTTCCCATATTATCTATTTTTTGGAACACGGAACGCCAGCCCTTTTTTTCTTGCTATCGCAGTAGTATCAACTATATTGGTGTTCCATTTGGTGTTCCGTGGTGTTCCACTTTATATATTTTAGTATCGTAATGATTGGTTTTATAATGCTTCTAACTGATTGAATAAACTGTCTTTTATCTTGGCTCTTGTTCCTGCCATATTATCCCAGTGCGTTATTTTGTATTTAAAACCTCTATTTGCAAAACCGTTTTGTTGTATGTATTCTAAGTTTACTAATTGCTGTATGTATCGGTGTTGTTGGGTTTTACTTACTCCTGTGGCTTCTCTTATTTCAAAACGGTTAAATTCATATTCCTTGTTTTGCTTTTCTACAAAGGATTTCAGCTTCTCATAAAACTGTCTTAAACTTCCGTCCAATTCATCTACTTTTAATAAAATACTCTCAAACATAATCTCACAAGCTGTTTGTAAATCTTCTTTGGTACTTATTAATCTTCCTTGCTCGTCTTGTTTGCGTTGGTATTGATTGAGTAATGTTATTTGTTTTACTAAACTTTGGTAGAGTTCATTTAAACGCCTTATTTTATGCGCATCCTGTGGCAATGCTATTCTATTTGCAAAAGGGTTTACTACTTCATAAGGCTTTAATAACCTGATGCAGTTCTGTAAAAATTCCCTGATGTCTTTTTCTTTTTTCTTATCTACTATTCCTGCTGCTACATTGTTTTGATAATTGATAACTCGTAATGTTTGTTCCTTGCCTTCATCTACTGCTATTACAAAACATCTGCTGATATTATCTTCATACATTTCGCCCTTTGTAGTACAGCCCATTGAAGCAATAGGGCCTCTTACTGTTTTTTCTCCTCCTGTTATTTTTCCGCTTTCATCTTTTATACTTGTACTGCTGATTAATATTTCATTACTCTGTAACTCCCTTACTGCAAGCTGTGCATCTTCTTTTAGTCCGTCATAGTCTTCAAAACATACTAATTTATTTACAAAAAAATATTCGTCCTGATTATAAAAACTACTGTCGGTTACTCGTGTATATTTCTTTACATCTTCTGTTGGCATTAAATCACTTATTATTTTTAGCAATCTTGTTTTACCACTTCCGCTACTACCTTGTATTAATGCGTGTAACGTGTGCCTCATTTTATAACTGCTTGCTATTACATACAGTAATATTCTGCTGTTATCTTCGCCTACTACTCCTGCTTTGCCTATCAGTTCATTAATCCGTTGTATTAATTTTTCTTTGCTTAAAAAATCTATGCATTTTTTCTGTGTGCTTTCGCCTACTTTGATTGCAAACTGATTTCTGTTAAAACTTGTTTGTGCTTGTAATTGCTCTCTGTATTCTTCTAATAAATGGGTGAGTATGGATAAATCCTTTTCTACATTATCGGCTCGTAAACTTAATTTTTCCGCTACCAGTAAGGCTAATGCGTGTACTTGCTTGTATTCATATAAATCGGCTTTGGTTCGGTAATCGTGTTTTGTTTGTGTGTTGATTATTTGCAATGCTATTTTTAATACTTCTAACGGCTGCTTTAACCATTGTCCGCCCTTGATGCTGTATAGTGCTGCCGTTCCTGTGTATAGGATGTTGTAAGGATTTATTACATTCAATTCGTTTTTAGGAGTGTTATTTACTGGTGCTGTAATAGTTGTATTTATTGGCATTTCTGTAATATTATTTTTTTCTTCTGATACATTTTCAGTTGAAAAAATAATAGGTGTTGTTTCTGTGTAGCTTGTGTTTACTGGTTTTCGTGATTTCAATAGGTGGATTAATACTTCGGGTGTATGTCCTACTAATAAACTGTTCACGTCTTCTCCTTCCGGTGGTTCTATATTGGTGATCGTAATTTTTTCTAACTCATTTTTTAAAGCTGCTGCATATTTATTTACTGCTTCTCTTCCGGCATTATCTCCGTCAAAAAAGAAAATAATTTCTTCCAGCTCTTTTAATTCCTTTATTGCTTTGGTATGTTCTTCTGTTAATCCGTTTGTTCCGTAAGCTGCTAAAATGCTGTACTGGCTTATGATTTCATCATACTGTAATAAACTGGCTGCATCTATAATTGCTTCGGTTAAGATTAATTTTTTCGTGTTTGATTTCGGATAATTGGGATATAATCCACTGCGCTCTTTTAAATAGTAATGCTTTGCTTTATCATTGTTTACGGTACTTCTAAAGTATAAGCCTGTTATTTGATTACTTTGGTTCTTCAGGGCGAACACTAAACCCATTCTTCCAAAAACATTGTAGGCTTTTTCTCCTGTTCTGCTTACAAGTCCATTATCTACAAGTAAACCGTATTGTAAACATTGATTGATTAGCGTTTCATCTTTTCTTGTGCCGTGGTGGAACTGAGCAGCATTGTAACCGATTTCTAATTTCTTAAAATCTAAATTTCTAAAGCTGATATAATCTTTTCCCGGGTTGCTGCTGTGTAGTCCATTTTTAAAGTAGGTGAACATCTTTTGTAAAAACTGTTCTTTTCCTTGTATCACTGTACTGCTTATCTGTTGGGCTTCTCCTGTTATCATTGAGGTACATTTTTTTATTGCTTCGTGTTTGGTGCTGCTTTCTTTATTCATTACAAAATCTATTACATCAATGGATTTCCCTTTTAGCTTGCAGTTTGATGAGAAGCAATAAGCGGTGTGAGTTTTCCAGTACAGTTGCATACTTGGCGTTTTATCATCGTGGAAGGGGCAGTTTATGCGGTTCTGCTTGTCGGCTTTGTACCCGTAATGCTTTATAACTTCCGCAAGGGTTAGCTGTTGTTTGATGTCTTTGATTTCCATTGAACTATTTTTTGTCTTTTATTACAATGAGGCAAAACTAACTATTATTGTAATATAATACAAATGCAATACTCCTAAATTTGCAAACAATAGGCTAATTAGCTAATTTTGTTGTGTAAAAAGTCCAAAAAATGAACATAGGAGATAATATTAAGAGAATAAGAACGGCTAAAAGCCTTTCACAAAAGGAAGTTATAACAGTAGCTAACTTGGATGCTGCTCAATACAGCCGTATTGAGAATGGTAAGACTGACCCCTCTGTAGCCACTTTAGAGCGTATCTCCAAAGCTCTTGGGGTTTCGTTGGCTGATTTGTTTGCTTCTACCGAAGAACTCAAAGAGATTAATTCTTACGATAAATCTATTATGGAAAAAGTAACCCTAATGGAAACGCTCACGAAAGAAGAAAAACATACTATCTACACTATGCTTGATGCCTTTGTAGGAAAGAAAAAATTAAAAGATGCTTTGAAAAATGTATTACACGATGTAAAATAAAAAACGCCAAGCTGTTTTATTATTTCCTTATAAGCTCTCCATTTTCATTATATTTTGCTGAATACTGAAGAGTGTCATTAATAAAAAAATCAATTTGCCTAATTGTATTATTTAGTTTAACAGGGTCGTATTCAATAAAAAAACCATCTCTTTTACCATTAGCAAAAAAGCCCTCATACAGTTTAGTTCCGTTTGAAGAAAACATAGTAAACTCACCATCAAGAAGCCCTTTTTTATATTTAATAATAATATAAGGTTGTTGTTTATTCTTTGTTTCTATCCCCCTCAAATAATAATATTTAAACGAACCATTCCTTGCAGAGTCTAAAAACTCACCTTCTACTTTTAAAAACTCATCAATATTCTTTTGGTTACAATTTTTTATTTGATAGTAATACCATTTCCCATTTGATAAACTTTTTTTAAAATCAAACACATGCACTGTAATGTCGCCTATTTTAAGGGGTTTAGCATCTACTAAATTCGTATCTATACAAATCTTATGCTCTTGCCCCTTTAAAGAAAGGTTCATTAAAACAAATGATGAAAAAAATAATATAAATAAAAAACAATGTTTCATTATTGTTGCTCAGGTTTTAAAGCTTCATTTAAAGTTTTTACAGTTTCTTTTGGTTTCTCTCCTGTTGCATCAATTATGAGAGTTCCTTTATGAGAAAGGTCTGGATCATTTGCATTTTGAGGCTTATAATCCAATGTTCCATATTTTTTCCCTTCTGTAACTTGATCTATTGCTGAATTATTCTTATCGAATTTTTCAGAGAATGTATTGTAATTCTCGTTAGTAGATGTTCCTTCGCCTTCAACTAACTTCGTCCCAGTTTTACCTTGTTCGCGTGTAGTGCCTCCTTCTTCTTTAGAAAAAACTGCTAGTTCTGTTTTTGCTCCTGACTGTAAAGCTGTATAGAAATTATATGCCTCTTTGAGATCGTCTCCTTTTAGCTTTATATCTTTTCCTTTTAAATATTTATTAAATTCCTTAACATTCATTGTTGCAGCGTCCATATTTATAATGTTGGATCGTACAACTCCATTTCGGTCTGTTATATTAAGAGCTGCGTAAAATTTTTGACCGCCAAAATAATCGAATGTTGATTTTAATAATATTTCTGCATCCTTATTAACAGGTTTGATGGCTCTACCATCTGGATCTATGTTGCTAATTGGATTGTCTCCAAAAGCAACGTACGGTGACCAAGAAGGAAATTTATATGCTAACGGGTCAACAGTTGGAGCTAGCGCAATCCTTGAATCATATAATCTCTCCCCCATGTCCAAATTGCTACCATTAAACCCATACACCTCATCATCCTTCTCGTAATTTCCAAACCCACGCCGGAAACTTGTAGGGTTGTAGCTCTTGTCAGTTCCCATTAAAGGCATACCGTAAGCGTAATAAAATTATTATAGCTCTTAATATCAGCAATGTCAGCCCCCCCTCTAACTCCCCCAAAGTGGGAGAATCTCTTTTACTCTGGTTTTAGAAGCAATTTAAATCGCCAATACGTCAATGAACTTTTAAGCTATTTCCTTTCAAAATTTTTCTTCCCCGCCTTAATGTACCATTCGGTATGGCGGACGAAATTTATACCTTTTCTATAGCATGCTAGGCTTCTAAAACCTAGCGATGATCGCTTTTCACACTCGACCCGCCGACCGTTATTCTATATATAAATCATTTAGATTATCAGCAAAATATAGGTCATTATGCCATGGAGAAATTTTCAATGTATCACATGAGATGTAAGTTTGAAAATGTCCACCTACAAGAATTGCGCTATCTCCATAAAGAAGGGGTTCCTTTTCAAGCAAGGTATCAGTCATTTTATGTAACAAAAATGGGTAATGACTTCCTTCAACTATTTTATTTCCGTTTGTATTTGTATTTTTTTTAGAAAGAATAATATATCCCTTTCCTGTATTGTCCTTCGCTAAAACAACATGATAGAATTCCGTACAATCAGAGTTTATATCATAAACAGAATAATCGTTTTTTTGTTTATACACACATGCATTAAATATGAAGAGAACAATAATAGTTGAAGAAACAACAATGTGACATCTCCTTATTTTAATATTTTTGACTACTGTTTTCATTAGTTAAGCTTGGTTATTCCGTTTTTTCAGGAGTTTCTTCCCTATTATCAGACTCTTTGTTAATAGGTGCAACATATTTTATATCTACTTCTTTTCCGTTATTAAGAATTAAAGTGTGTGTCGTCCCCCGCTTTAGCGTAGCTTCTTGAAATTTTTTGTCGAGTGCAGCTGCTTTGTCATGAATTGGTCCAAATATAAGTTGCCCGCTACCTCCCAATACAATTTTCATTCCTGGAGCATCTTGCGCTCCTATATATGACTCAAGTAGCTCATGGAGCGAACTTGTTCCCACTGATTGTCCGCCAGCTCCCTCTAAAATTTCTGCCTGTTTAAGATTAAGAAATTGCGATGTTTCGACCTTCCCATCGGCATCTACCGTACTACCGTCAAAAATACCTATTGTTATATGTGCTCCTTTTCCTTTAATATTTTTTGAAGCGCTCGTTTCTGAAATGGGAATAGTATTTAATCGAGTGGTTTTTAAATTTACTGTAATATTTTCGTCTTTTATCGCTTCCAATAATTTTTTATCACGCGCTGTTTTAGGTTTTCCAGTGGCATTAAGCATTTTAGTTTCAGAATCATATGTTAATTTTAAGGAAGTTTTAGTTTGCAGAGCAGCAACAGTTGCTTTTGCGTCTTCACCAGTTATTTTCACCTTTTCACCGTCAGAATCAATATGATAAATAGGATTGTCCGCCGTAAAAACATATGGACTTGTTGAAGGATAAAGTATTTGTTGCGGATCGATTTTCCAAGTAACCGGTATTAATCCATCCATAAATCTCGCATCCATATCCAACAAGCTTCCATTAAACCCATACACCTCATCATCCTTCTCATAATTACCAAAACCACGCCTGAAACTCGTTGGGTTATAGCTCTTATCGCTACCCATTAAAGGCATACCGTAAGCGGAATAAAATTATTATAACTCTTAATATCAGCAATGGATTTTTTCTGTTTAATGAATAACACATTGTCTACATAAAATATATTTACACTTCCATCATTCCCTGCATGGTAAACTTTTACCTTGCTCGTGCTGTTAACCGCGGAGAAGGCAAGTGCTGCTCCTGTACCCGGTAAAGCGATTTGATGTGGCCGTATAATCGGGTCTGTGCTATGGCGTATGGCGCTTTGCTCCAACAGCGCAATAAAATCAATTTAAATCTCAGCCTATTTTTAATTCTAATATGTCAATGAACTTTTAAGCTCTTTCTTTTCAAAATTTTTCTTCCGAATTTACATGGTGTTACAAGGTTCTAAAAACCTGTAACGAATTGCTTACACATAAGCACTCTCACTTCTCACCATCTATTTGGTTTATTGTTACTATATACTAATTCAAGTTTTTCATCTTTTTTTTCTATTATCAAAAATAAAAATCGGATATCATAGGCGAAAACAAGTTCATTATCACTTATAGTGATACGAAAAAGGTTCTGTTCAGAGGTATTGATATAAAGTGAAGTTAAGGAAAGCTCAATACTTTTATTAGTAAATATTGTTGTATCAAGGATACATTTATCGTTATTATATACTTTAACTTTTTCTCCGGCAAATCCTGTACCAAAATAAATTTTCGATAACTTTTTTTCGCGCATTAATTTTCTGGCAATATCAAGCTCGGTATTTTTTTTAACTGATATGTCATCTATATACTTAACCTTATAAGCCATTAATTTTTGTGAAACGCAAGAATTGCAAATTAGACCGATAATGATCGTGATTATTATATATCTATTTACCATAATAGTGACGGTTTATTTAGGTTTATATATATCCTCTGTCGGGCCCGCATTCTCAGGACTATTCTGTTGCATCTCTATTCTTTCAGTTCCACCTTGTATTTGAGATATTTCTATTTGTTTATTATAAGTATCTCCTCCGCCATGATACATAAAATTAT
>Ga0163149_10006127_pt1 | contig 12449 bp, 24 predicted proteins | sample OliLakLV19MP5G1_FD_148604 | JGI IMG/M metagenome (GOLD analysis project Ga0163149, IMG submission 148604) | Freshwater microbial mat bacterial communities from Lake Vanda, McMurdo Dry Valleys, Antarctica - Oligotrophic Lake LV.19.MP5.G1 | ecosystem: Environmental > Aquatic > Freshwater > Lake >...
GAAGTTGAGCGCGAGTCGTTTCTGTTTGTTTCTGTAGCTTAACCAGTGGTAGGTCTCGATACCGAGCGTGGCGTCGCCGGCTTGGAAGTCGCTCTCGTTGCCGCAGCAGCTGAAGGCGCCATACCCGACGCCCAACATGACGGGCAGCTCGAGGACCAGTCCACGGGCGGACGTGTCACGGTGGTCCAGGAGCACCAGACTGGTGCCCAAGCGCACGTAGCCGTACGCGCCCAAAAACGGCATTCCTGCACCACCCACCTCGAGGTCGAGAGGGATGGGGAGAGGGCGTAGAGCCAATGATATGCCCAAGAAATCTGGAAAGCCGGTCAGGAGCGAACCCCGGACCACGATCCTACGGTCGACGCCGAGGAGTGGGGTGCCGATTGGGGTGGTCTCGACGGCGCTCTCGCGAGCCTGGCCTAACTCGGGAATGCAGAGTGCCGCGAGGAACACAGGCGTGAAGCAGCGGAGAACACAGCGGCGATAGATCATTGCCAGCGCAGTAGCAACGTTGGTGCCACTAGGTAATCGCTGGGTTTTTATGCCGCCGCCTCACGTAACCACGACAAACTTGCCACGGTGGTCCCGGCTTCGCGGGAAAGCGCTTGCGCCCTTCGAAAGGGCCAACATCGGAGACACTATTGATGACACATCTTTCAATTGGCTCATTGTCGAAAGGGGCCAATCGTTGGCCCTATGAGGGTTCCGGCGCATTTGGCGAGCAATATGCGACAGATGTCGATGGGGGGCGTGTATCATCTCGGAGATGAAGGCTTGGCGCCGAGCAGGGATGCTCACGGTGACGGCAGAGTTAGGCTGTGGACGTGTGGAAAACGATTCGTCCTCCAAAGGGAGTTCAAACGATCCGCAGGCTAGCGTCGCGGCACGTGCTGAGTACGTCGCCAGTGACCACCACCGATCTCGTGCCGATAATGCCCGCACCGCCTGATAACATGGTTGGCGCGGGCTTTAGCTGGTCGCCTTGCGGGGCCACCGGCAGCAGCGCTCACTCTTGACGTCCTTTTGGCTTTTTGGCAGCAATGGCACACTGGTAGCGACGCGGGACGACGCGTCGCTCACCGTTTACGAGGTCTATTCCGGAACTCCCCTGGGACACCTTACACCTCGGCTCCAGAGAAGTTCAGACTCCGTCGCGCCCCGGGTGTCGTTGCGTTAGGCAAGCCATCGTTGCTTTGGACGGGGACTGAGCTTTTTCCGAGCGTGGACAAATTGCCAGGCGATCGTTGGGTCGGCCTTGATGGGAAGAAACTCATGGAGCTACCGCTGGGCGGAAACAATGACAGGTTCTCTCCGAGCGGCGGATGGACCTTGGCTGACGGTGAAGCTTTCCACATTGGTACGGGCAGGCTTGAACCGCTGGACAAGGCTGCGACCGCGTCCGTTTTTACTCCCACCGGCGACGTCATTACTGGCCGTTCTGACGGCACGTTGGCTAAGTATTGCCTTCATACTGACTTGTTGCGTTGAACGTGATCAACGGCTTGCTACGGGCACGTCGCGAACGGCGAGAAGCGGCTGAGACGCAACGGATGTCTGTTCTGTTCGATTCATGGTGCTGTGACTTTTTGGCTAGGTTCCCGAGAGAATCGGTGGTGGGGCGGCAGGCGCGCCCTCAACAGGGATATCGAAGTGCAAGACATCTTTATGGGTTCCCAGCTTCGTGTATAGCGCGATGGCCGGTTCATCTTCAGTAGATGTAGATCTCGCTCCGCTCCTGCTCGAACTTCCTCAGCTCGTAGGCCGCGATGCCCCCGACAACAGCATCATCCTTCAGAGCAGCGAGCGCAATGAAGGTGTCGGCACCGAGCAGTCCGCGCAGATAACCAGCACTCGGTCGCTTATCAGCATAAGTGCCCGCGTCATTGAAGGCTTCACCGAAGGTCGTCAGCAGGGCGTACGTCAGCGCTACGTCATCTGGCGTGAGTTGTCGAACATCTAGAGGCATGCGGGCAGATTATCGCCGGAACGCCAAGTTGCAAGTTGCCCTTCGCTTCGTGCCTCCGCTGTGGGTCGTCGGAAGTTGCGGCCTAAACAAAGCACGTTGCAAGCCACGGGTGGGTCTTCATCGTTGCCAGAAGGACAGTTCGTATTCCACGAGGGCTTCGGGATCGTCCGGTGTCCAGAGGGAGACTTCGAAGGAGCGACCAGGAAAATCGTCGCGGAGTTTGACCTCATGAATCTCCTTCAGCGTGTTTCCGAGGAAAGTGATCTTGTCTCGACTGAGATCAGGACAGCCGAAGTGCTGAAGGTCCGCCATGTGAAAATGATTCATCACGGTCTCAACCACGCGACGTTGTCCGGGGGTCTGCGCCTCGAATCCGTGCAGAGCGTCGACTGAGAACCCTTCGCGTAGGACATAGCCCTCATACTCGACGAAACGTGGCCAGAGTACTGCTGCGTAGGCCACAGCGAGCGAGAAGGATCCCGTGCAGCCGACCCAGCTACGCAAGTCGATGCCCTGGCCGTTGTTCCACGCGGCGAGTTCCGCCGCCATGCTATCAGGCGTTTCGATCTTCATGCCGCCCAACGTACCGGTGGCGCTCGTCAGCTCCAAGCGTTTTCAGAGCTCGAACATTTCTCGAAAGACATGAAGCAGCTGTTGAAGGGTGAGCGAGGACAATGCGCCGAGCTTTCGGACTAGCCGTTCGCGATCAACCGTCCGGACCTGATCAAGAACAATGAGGCCCGGCTTGCCGTCGAATTTGCAAGGCAATCGAAATGGATAGGGCGTACCTGCCGAAGTAAGAGGAGCCACTGTCACGGTCTGGAGATGGGCGTTCAACTCGTTGGGAGATACGATGACGCAGGGCCGCGTCTTTTTCATTTCGCGCCCGTGGGTGCGGCGGGAGCGTTAAGCGAACGGCCCTTTCATTCGTAGGGAGGTAGTAAGCATGCTTACTATCTGGTGTTCGACTTTGAGATAGCCGTCTGTCACAGTTTTCTTGCACCGCCCCGAGTCACTAGCCAGCCTGCAATCTGACGTACACAGAGAACCCGTATTCGATGAAGCCGAGCCGCTTGGCGATGTTCATGGATGGTGTGTTCTGGCTGAGCGTTCTGTACTGAGGTAGCAGGCCCGCACCGAGAGCGTGCTGTGCCGCAAGGGCCACCGCTGCTCTGCCAAGCCCGCGACCTCGCTGGCGCGGATCGGTGACGATGGAAATGTGTGCAATTGAATCATTCCAAGCCTCGTATCCGGCAAGCGCAAGCAGCTGGTTGGCTGGGTCAACAACCCCGAAAGTTCGGTCAAGATGCGGCTCGCGGCCACCGTGGTCCCATTCCTCGGGTTGGCATACCGCCTGAAGTTCCCCGAACGCTGCGTGCGATGAGAAGGGCCTCGCAAACCGCGCATCACTCAGATCGAGCGTGCCCGTCGGGCCGTAGCCAATGAAGGCGGGGCCGATGATTTTGGCGACTGGTCGGGTGCAAAGGGAAATTAACTGCCGTTCCAGATGAGCAACATCGTTCCCGTCAGATTCACGTGCAGACCAGAGCTTCCGATCTTTCGGCTCGTTTAGGGTTAGTGAGCTTGTCGATTCGCGGCAGTTGGTCTTGAATGCCAGTGCGAGTCCGTCATGGCTGATTTGGCCGAGCGCAGGGGCCGATGGGGAAAGGGCCGTCGATGGAAAGTGAATAGTCTCCCGCGGCGTCAGGTTCCGTTTTCGTGAACGCAATGACAAGGCGATCACCCTGAGCGAGTGGGAACTGGTGACCCGTCGCACGTATCGCGGGTAACCTTGAGCGTCTCCGGTGCCGCGTGCCGCGTAGCGAGCGTTGAGATCGTATAGCAACCCGCGGCTGGAGCGGTCCAGGAGTACTGGACGTCGCCCGCGAACGAGGGATCACAGCCGTCAGCCTTCACGCGAAGGGAGGTGAGCGGAGCTGGAGGTACGAGCTCACCAGTCTGCGAACCTTTGGATAGTGGTGCGCATTTTACGGATAAAGGGGGTTGGCTTGAATCGCCGCCTGCGCCGCCGGGGAATGAAGATCCATCGGCGGATGGGGGCTCCTCGATGAGCCCACAGGCTGACAGTGCGAGAAAAGGAACGACGAAGAGAAAACGCATCGACTCTGAGAACGGCGCTGGGCGCGTGCGTATTCCGTCGAAGACGTGTGACTGTGAAATGCATGCAAGCCTGCCCGATGCGTGTCGTTGTGGGTCTTGCTCCAAGCTTGAAAGCACTTATTAGGCGGCACTGACAATATGTCCCAACAACAATCAGTGAGTTTTCGAACGTGGGGCTTGCTAGGATTGAGCACATGGATAATGGTTCGCGGCGTTTGCCGCCAGCTAGGTGGGTACTGCTAGTTGCGGCGCTCGTTGCGGTTTGCGAGTTCGGCTGTCAAGCTCGGCACTTGGCGCCACCGCGGCCCGAACAGAGGTTTCCGCAGCCCGAGCAGAAACCGGCGAGGGCGGATGCTCAACAGCAGGTGCGCTGTCCGGATCCGTACGGTCTTGAGGGAAGTGGGTGGCTAAAAACGAAATCGCTAGACGAAGGAGTCGCGCGAGAAATGAACGAACGCCAGGGATTAGTGTGCTCGGTGCACCCGACAGGATGGGGGTGCACGAACAGGGAAGGGAGCGTAGTGATCCCGTTCATTTATCTGCCGAGTGCCTGCTGTTACTCAACGAGCTACTACTTTTCTGAAACAGGACTCGCGCTCGTTGCCCACCCGACAGACGGCTGGGTGTACGTCGATAGCGGCAACCGGAGGTTTGGTAAGGCGGAGACGGTGGACAACAATCCAGACGAGATGTTTGGTGGGTACGCGAGGTTTAAGGCAGCGAACGCAAAGATCGGCTACCTTAGACAGGAATCGCGGCGTTGCGATTCCCGCCCAATATGACGCCGCATATCCGTTTGCGAATTGCAGGGCTAAGGTCTGTGTTGGATGTAGCCCAGATCGGTGGAGCTACATTGAAACCGAAGCGGTAAAATGCGGGGGAGACGTGTTTATGATAGACGAGTCAGGTAACAGGCTAGAGAGCGTCGTCGAAGATTCGGGTGAGTGCGCAACAAAGCCGGACCCAGACGCTGCACAATGACTGCGACCTCATGTCAGCTCAACGTACGTGCCGGGCTTCAGGGAGCACCAATGGGCGCGTGGAGTCATCATAATGAAATAGCTTTCGCGTAGGGAAAGCCACGCAAGACGCCAAACACTGGAGTGGCATCACCGCTAGGATGGTAGCCGCAGCGTTCATAAAACGAACGAGCAGTTAACGTGCTTTGAAGGGAAAGCGATGGGAGCCCCCACTGCGTCGCGTAGGCCTCAAGAGCTGAGAGCAAAGAGGACCCAACACCTGAGCGAGGGATGTCGGGTCGAACATAGCAGAGACGGATCACGGCGGAACGGTGGAGGGCACCCACGCCAAGAAGGCCGGAAGGACTAGAAGCGACGACGAGACGCGATTCGGGATCGGCAAGCCAACCTAGAAAGTGCTGGGGAGTCTTGTTTTCAAGCCATCGAGCGAGCGTAGGAGGATCGTTCTGATGATCGACAACGCAGATTTGAGTGATGGATTGCCGGAGGACCTGTACGGCTTCCTCCGCGTCTTGGGGTATTGCGAGCCGTACGGAGACGTCGTTCATCTGTTTGCTCTTCGCGCGCGTTCAAGTATTTCGCGAATCCAGGCCGATTTTAAGCAGTTTGCGACGGATTGGCCCTTGGCATCTTGGTCTGAAATCTGCGCGCCGTGATCGAGAAGTAGTCCTCTGATCTGCCTCTGTTGGTCCTGGGTCACGGGCGCACCGGTGCCGCCTCTGCCGGTATTCTGAACGGCAAGGTGCAGCGCAGTTGACCCGGAATTGTTCCTCGTGCGGGCATCGGCGCCATTGACGAGTAGCGCACTCGCAGCGTCAGCACAACGTGTGCGAACGGCACGGTGCAGAGGTGTGGCGCCGTCCGCGTCTCGTGCGTTCGGATCGTCATCTGCCTTGACCAAGAACTGTATGATATTGGCCTGAGCGCGACTCTTCGCTGGCGTCTTGAGCGTTCTAACCATGGTAGAGGGCGATCCTCATGTGTCATCGGCTACAGGACAGCTGAGGCTTTTGCTATACATTCCAGATCGATCAAAGCAACAAGGGCGTCTATCCCCTGCTGATAACTTCGAAATGGCCACATCGATCCGCTTCGCGCGCGTCTCGGCTCGCTTGGCGGACGTGATCCAGTGAATCCAATCTCTGCGAGCGAGAGGCGTGATGTCCAACCACGTCTCGGACGCTTTCGGGGGAGACGCCGCGAGAACCTTACGCAGATCATCCGGCATTTTGGGCTCGGGCTCGACAGCCACCGGTGCGATCTCGAGCGTGACGAGGTCGCCAGCTTCTGCGCCCGCGCTTTCGCGGATCTTCTTGTCCACTTTGAGCCAGTGGCTTCCTTTGCCATCTGGCTCAAGCGTGGCCTGAAAGGGGAAGCCGTTGAGGGTGCCGTTAACCGACGTCATGCTCCGTGAGGGGAGCTTCGCACTAGCGGCCTTGGGTAGGATTAGAAACGTCCAGGAGACGGCCTTCGCGGTCGCCTTCGGCCGCAAGAGTTTCGCTGCGAAGCGGATCCTAGAAGCGGGTTGGGTCATTAGGTCATGATTTCATCCTGGGAAGGCAGTTACAAATCGCGGGGCTATTTTAGGCGGACACGCTTGTTTTGCGTCGCGCGACAAAGAGCCCGCGCCCGGTCGCACCTTTGGGATCGTATGTCGCATGCAATCCCGCTTCGTGAAAGCACGCAAGCATCTCCTCTGTTGTGAAGAGCCCCAGCTCGTGGACCTCGACGGCGTGCTCAATGCCATCAGGCCGACCGATCAGATACTTAAAGCGTTGACGAGAAAGCTTGCCATCAAGTTCGATATGACTCATCCGAGCGACGCTCCCTCCGGTGGTTTCTGCCGTCTTGATTGCCACACGTCCAGCCTGCAGCATTCCCGGTACGAACCAAGGTTCAACCAGCACAATACCGTCATCAGTCAGGTGTTCGCGAAATCGGTCGAAGGTGCGTCGGACTTTCTCAAGCGTTAGAACATAGCCGATGGAGCTAAATAGACACAGGATTACATCGTAGCTTCGCGCCAACTCAAACGACGTCATGTCCCCCTCAGTCTCGAAGCCGTGGACTTCCGCTAGCAGTCGTGCGTGTTCCCCCGTGCCGTACGCCACATCCAGCACCGTTCGCGCGCCGGGGTGCAGACTGCGAATCGCTGCCGCGACCACCTCGCTTTCGGTGGCATAGTCCTTGAAGCCTGAGTAGATCGGGTCGTAAAGATCAGCAGATGCGGAAAACATGAGCGCACCCAGGGTGTTGTGATGGAGCGAAGCAAGCGAAAGCAGAGCGCTGGCTGGTAAGCGCTTGTTGGAGGGCGCCCGGCGCCGCAAAATCATTGGTCGATTGAGTGTTAGGCAGAGAATTGGCGGAGGAGATCAGCGAGACCCCGTTTGTCCAGGGAGCGCGGCGTTTAGACCGGCTCTCTTGTTGCCATCGATGAAGGGTTGGTTCTGTGCAATGTGAAAGGCACTAGCGGCTGCCATGTAAAACACATCGGCATGGAGGAAGACGGCATCGAAAGTGGCAGAAGGAGTGGCGACACAAATATGCCCAGGAATTTGCGACATTTCGACAGTTATGTCGCCTCCACTCAACGTACCGCGCTCCAGCTGCGAGAGCCAGAGGGAGCCTCGAAAGGTTTGAAGTGGGCGATTGCGACAATTTCAATCGAGTGATCGTCCAGCTCGCGGCACGACGGCATATGGGAAACGCCCGAGGAGAGCGCGTCGAGAGGCGGTCATCATACTATTGCGCCGCCGCCTCAAGCTCTGCCTCAGCATCCGGATGGAAACTGAAAGCACTAGAGGGCACGGAAACGGCGCTCTAAACGCGCGAAGACCTCGGAACCGGGCACAGCCTTCACTCGACCACTTTGCAGGTCGTCGATGCGACGTTGGATCTCACGTTCCCAATCTTCATTGAGCTCAACACCATCAAGGCTAGCTGCCAAAACATGGACGAGATGAGCGCGCTGTGGTTCATCAAGCATGAGGGCCTCTTCGAGGATGCGGGCCAGAGACATTCGCCGAGTATAGCAGTGACGTTTACGATCGTCAGGGGTGTCGGAACCACGCTAAAGGATGGCGAATCTCCGATGAGCGCCGTCCGCAGGGTTGTCTCACGGCTGGTAAGGGCGAGATGCTGCTCGGTTCAACGTACCGCGCTTCAGCTGCGAGAGCCAGAGGGAGCCTGTGAAGGCGACCGGCGGCGCTCGACTGCTGCAAGCGCTTGAAAGCACTTGTTAGCCAGCCGCGTCGATGTCGAACCCACAGGCTATGAGCAGCGCCTTGCGGATTTCGGGCCAGTGAGAGGGGGAAAGAACTGTAATGAGGGGGCCCAGACGGTCGCGCTTTGCGAGAGCGACATGATCGAGGTTGAGGGCACAAGAAACTGGCATACCGTCATCTTGGGTAAGGACAACTTCGGTAGTTAATCCGCGAATAGTTCGAGTTATCGGGACTACGATGATCTCATTGAGGCGAGGCAGAACTTCATCACGTGAGAATAAGGACTGGGCGTCGCTTGTCAGGAAGAGCAAAGGAGTACCAGCGGATCTCGCCTCGAATCACGAAAAGGCCTCCCAGCCCTCTGCGTCCCAGGAAAGAATATCGTCATCTGAAGAGAACTCCGAGTCTGACGGGGCGCGAGCGGCGTAGGCTTCATTGGCTGGTGTCGGTGCGCTGAGCAACCGAAGGAAGCGGGCTCGCTCCTGGGCAGAAAGAACAGCTACTAGCGGGAGAATTTCTTCAGCAGTGAGCGGAGTTGCCATCTTACGGTACATTCTATCAGGCGTGAGTTCTCGGGTCGAACTGCGACGAATTGTGGGAAATGAGTCGTAGGGGGTCAGGCCAACGTACCGCGCTTCAGCTGCGAGAGCCAGAGGGAGCCTGTAAAGGCGACTGGCGGCGCTCGTCTGCTGCAAGCGCATGTTGGACCACCCTGCTAGGCGGCGGCTTTGAGATTCTGTCGAATAATCCGGGGATGCCGTGCAGCGATTCTGAGTAACGCGAGAGCGGGGCCATCAGGTTGTCGTCTATTCTGTTCCCAATTGCGGAGTGTATGGATGCTAATGCCCATGGCGCGAGCGAAGTTGGCCTGAGTGAGTCCGACAAAGCGACGGAGAGCAGTGATGTCCTCGCCGGACTCGAAGTGGCCTGCGATGATTCTCTTTCGAACACGAGCAGGAATGGCGTTAGCAAGCTGCTTAGCGGTGAGCTCAGGAATGTCAGTCATCTTTGATTCTCCAGGAAATCGCCACAGAGCCTTTGCTCGCGTTAGAAGGCCAACGCGCGCTGGTGATTCGAATGGTGTCTCCATGTCGCTTAGTCCAAACGACCAGGACGAGGCCGCGGAGGATGGGTCCGATAGCGAAAGGAGACGTCATGGTTCTTCTGATTGGCAATGCTCTTCTTCTCATCCCAGGTGACCTTCACGAATGAAGTGTAAGCCAATGGCGGACCTGGTCAACTGATGCTTCGTCAAGCGGGGCTAAGAAATGAGAGAGAGTAGGGTGGGGTGGACTCCGAGGTCGGTCCAACGTTTTGGCGTTCAGCGGCGGGGGACGCCGCCGAGAAAGTCGCACGAGCGCGCCTTGTAGCTCAGTGTTCGCAGCTTTCGCCCGCGGTGGTCGATGCGGTCGAGGGCTCCGCGGCAGTCTCCAGTCGCAGCGTGACGTCGATACGCTGCTCGACGGCGTTGCCGCAGTCGTCCTCGCGCGGCTCGATGTTCACCGTCGTTGACTTATAGCCAGGCGAGTTGAGGGTGATAACACCCGTGACCGCCTGAAATGAGTAGTCGCAGTCGGCGGTTATGTCGCACTTAAGAACTTCCACGTCCGAGCCCACTACCGTCGCCGCGCCCACGCGATTCCCCGCTACGTCGCGTATCTTTATCGTGGAAGGGGGTGTCCCACACTTGTTCTTTGTGCAGCACCCCGAAACGCCGAGGAGCGCACCCGCGAACGTGAAAGAGATGATCAGAGCGAAATTGGCGCGCATCGTCGTGTCCAAGGTCATTGTCAGGCAACAGACTTCCGTCGTTCTGCCATGGTCCGTTCAACGTACCGCGCTTCAGTTGCGAGCGCCAGAGGAAGCCTGTGACGGCGAGCGGCGGCGCTCGTCTGCTGCAAGCGCTTGAAAGCGCATGTTAGCCTGCCTCCTCCTGTGGGAATCCCGCACGTGTCGCTTGTGAAGGATTTCGCCACGGTTTAGCTCGACGAACGCGTGAAGTCGGGGTAATGACGAGACTGTTGCGGTTGTCTGGTGGTCGAAGGGCGGTCATACTGGGAGCTATGACGCAGGCTCTAGAGACTGCTTTCGCAGTGGCATCGAAGCTTCCGCAGGCGGAGCAAGATAAGATTGCTGCTTGGCTTCTGGAAGAGCTGCGAGATGAGCGCACCTGGGATGATAAGTTCGCGAAATCACAGGACCGGCTGAGTAAGCTAGCCGACGAGGCGCTTGCGGAGGTAGCTGCGGGGCGTGCGGGCGAGTTCGACCCATCATCGCTGTGAAATCGCGGGCAACAAGTCGTACATTCAGAGCGCGCGATCTACTCGGCTCGCATTACAGGGGCTATCGAGCTGTGTGCATAATGCAGGGGGAAACGGTAACTTGGTTCTGGATCGGCGGGCACAACGAGTACGAAAGGCTGCTGGACTCGTTGTAGGTCAGGCCAACGTACCGCGCTTTAGCGCTTCAGCTGCGAGGCTGTAAAGGCGACCAGCGGCGCTCGTCTGCTGCAAGCGCTTGTTAGCCGGGCTCGCCGTCGTTCTTGCCGCCCCCAAGAATGGGCAACACACGGACGCGAGAATGTGCCTTGTCAATTGTGACGAGGGCTCCCTGCTCAAGTGCCTGGCGTCGAAAGTGTAAGACTCTGACAAGATCACGACCGATGGCGTTTGGCATGGTGTTCTGGACGCGGACCTGAAGCACACTCGGGCCGAGTGCGCGAGTGGCAGCGAGCAAGGCGCCGAAGTCCATATCGTGCGTGAAGAGGACGAAGTGGTGATTCCGGGCCCAAACGAAAAGCGAAAGATCCGGGGCCCCGGGATCGCCGACTTCACTCCAGTGAACGCATTCAAAACCTTCTTGTGTGAAGAAGGAAACCCACAGCGGCGACAAGTTCATGTCGACGAGGAGCTTCACGGCAGAGGCAATTCCGTCTCTTGTGTTCGCCACGCGGCGTAGGCGAGGGCTGCGTGAACGTCAGCGCGTTCGAGGTACGGATAGGCTTCGAGGATTTCACTCTCAGGACGCCCCGCCGCAAGCAAGCCGAGGAGCGTGCCCACTGTGACACGCAGTCCACGAATACATGGGCGCCCTCCCATTACATTGGGATCGTGGGTGATGCGCTCAAGAAGGTCCATCGCAAAAGAGTCTAACCTGAAGTCCGAAGGGGCGCGAATAGCAGGGAAATCTGGGGCAGTTCCACTGGTCTCCGCGGCCGACCTTGGGCCTCATGGATCCGGTTCCAGCTCCGGCCAAGGTACGGCGCTTCAGCTGCGAGGGCCAGAGGGAGCCTGTAAAGGCGACTGGCGGCACTCGTCTGCTGCAAGCGCTTGTTGGGCTGCCTTGCGCTGAGTGTCATCCGGCCCGGCGAAGAATTTCGACGTCACGGGTGAGCGTGGGGCCGAGTCGATCCGCCTCTGCATCGAGATCAAAGGCAGTTTGAAGATTCAACCAGAAACGAGGGGAGTTGCGAAAGAATCGAGCGAGTCGGAGTGCGGTGTCGGCGGTGATAGAGCGCTTTCCGTGGACAATCTCATTGATCCTGCGAGCAGGCACATGTAGGCCCTTGGCGAGACGATACTCGGAGAGAGCGAGAGGCTTTAGAAACTCCTCAGCAAGAATCTCACCGGGGTGGACTGGAGGGAGTCGTTTACGAGGCATGGGAAGGGCTTTCAGTGGTAGTCGACGATCTCGACATCGTGTGCGTCGGAGTCGAGCCAGCGGAAGCAGATGCGCCACTGGTCATTGATGCGAATACTGTGCTGGCCTTTGCGATCGCCTGCGAGCTTTTCGAGGTGATTGGAAGGCGGGACACGAAGATCGGCGAGGCTGGTCGCAGCGTCGAGCACGAGTAACTTCCGAAGGGCAAGGCGTTGCAGCTCCGGGTGGAGCTTTCGGATGCTGTGGCGATTGAAGAGGCGTTCCGCATGTGAATCCTTGAAGGAACGAATCACTGACGCATAGTAACGGGTCTCGTTACTACCGACAAGGACGATATTCTGAGGCGGAATTGGGCTGAAGGGCGCCGCCAATGGTCAGGCCAACGTGCCGCGCTTCAGCTGCGAGAGCCAGAGGGAGCCTGTAAAGGCGACCGTCGACGCTCGTCCGCTGCAAGCGCTTGTTGAGCAGCGGCATCAAGTCCTAGTGTTTGTGCCAAAG